>Ga0169931_10004645_pt1 | contig 21276 bp, 10 predicted proteins | sample Kivu_15m_20L_FD_129675 | JGI IMG/M metagenome (GOLD analysis project Ga0169931, IMG submission 129675) | Freshwater microbial communities from Lake Kivu, Western Province, Rwanda to study Microbial Dark Matter (Phase II) - Kivu_15m_20L... | ecosystem: Environmental > Aquatic > Freshwater > Lake... | reverse complement strand
GATTTATTTAGAGAAGTTTTAGATTAAGTCTTTAATCGAGAATTAAATCAAGTCCAAAAAGTTCAAAGTAATTGTTAGAGATGTCACAAAGTTATTTTAAGAATACGATTTTTAGTTTTTTTAAAATGTTTTAAAGATCCTGGTAAAATTTTTATTCATAAATTATTTTGAAATTGCAACTTACTTAATCAAAAATTTAGCTAGAAAATACAACAGATTTACCCAATTCACCTCTTCTTCTGAATTGTTATCTATTTATATGATAATTGGTAAGGTGCATGGCCTAGTTTCTCAGTTGTTTTGCTTCTTAACTATACCTTTATGAGCAAATTCTTCCATAAAACTCTGTGAAATAAAATAAAGATGCATTTTTACCTCCTTTCAAGAGAACCCATACTCTGATGTCAAATTTATGATAGTCTATGCATCGAAGAAGTAAGGGATCACTGATGTATTATTGAATAAGACGATTGCTTGCTTTTTTTGAGATTTACTATAGATTTTCGCAAACAGTAAGCCCAGCTCCCTTGGAACTTGTTTTAGATTTAGTTATCCAATAGTTTCTTACACTTCGGAATTTTCCTCTAGGCAAGCATAGCTCTTTCCCAAGGAAATTTCCTACATTCATAAGCGCCATTATAATCATTTAGTCTTTTTCTGATAACTAAAATACATTTGTTATTTATTTGCTAAGCTATTACCAAAAATAAGGCTCATAAGGTGTTTCTCGACCAAAAATCATGTTTTTAGCGATTTTAAGAGCATTAATTAGCAAAGAATGTATCTAAGTTTCCTATGGATTGACTTATTATTTTGTTAATTAATCGATTTACTATATCAATTAGTCTTTTTCTTTATATTATGGGTCATAATCAAACTGTACTGTTTAAATGAACTTTCCAAGCTGCTTTAAAAATTATCTTTTTCTGAACTATTTGACAAAATAAAGATACTCTTTAGGTTCAAAAGTAAACGGCATAATATCTAAAAATCCATGTTTTCTTAGCGAATTATGCAAACCTGATTTTGATGTTACTAAATCGCTATTAGGATAGTGATTAGAAAGCTGCTATACATATGGTTTATCTTTAGGTAGATGGTAGCCCCATCTAAAATGATATGCCCGTGAATTTTTATTGAGATTTTCAACCCATCCTCTTTTAAGAAGTGCTCTAAATAGATTAATTTTTACTTTTTGAGCCAGTGATCTTGAGAATCGAAAACAAAAACGAAGCATCCTGCATGTTCATTAGCTCTTCGGTAGTATTCAACTATTAGATCGTGGAAATTCGAGCATTTTCTTAGAATTATTTGTTCGATGTTTTTTCGTCTTTAACGTTGATGTTGCTAGTATCCTGTGCTATTTTTGCTTTCATATTCTTTCAAGTTTGATTAAGCAATTTTCAACTCAATTTCTCCCTTAAATTTGACTCCAGGAATAACCTGACTTTCTACAAACTGCTGGCTGCCAAACTATTTAACTGGTATATGACTACTCTATTACGTAAGCGTCACCATTACAGATTTTTTGAAATAGCTTCTCCTGGAGCTAGCATTGCGCCTATTAATGCAATAGTCTGTTATCTGATTGTGCTCAAGTTGACTAATATTTGCCTTAACAGGGCTCTTAGGTCTTATTTTAATCGCTGATTCGTATCTTTTACGCAAATTTTTAGCTAAAGCATGTTTGGCATTAGAATTGATATGATGTTTGTCGATTGTGGCTATCAAACTGTTATTTCTTTTGGGACTTTGTTGAGCAACGAATGCTTAAAAGTAGGGAAATAGAAAATAATCGTTTATTTTATATTTTTTCTTAGGATTCGCTCGAGTAATTTTATTCATATATAAAATACGCATTCAGAAATAATTTTTAGGCTTACAACACATTTATAACATATTAAATAAAAGCAGTACATTTTGCATAAAAATTTTTTTTTTTTTGAATATTTGTCTTAGATGAGTTTTTCTTGTGCATTTTTCCGATTATAGCAACAAAAATTCATTCTAATTTACGCAGCCGAGTCATGTTCAGAAAGGGAATAATCAATTGCTCTTATGCCAATTTCAATAGCAGGTGCGACTCCTTCAGACATGTAAACATCAGCAAGGACTACTACAAGATACTATAAGTCGAAGCTACTGCGGATCAAATGGCCATCAAAAAATCATATCATCTTTTGGCACGCAAATACCACCCTGACGTCAACTCTAATGGTCACAAACATTTTACAGAAATTCAGTAAGCTTACAAAGTCTTGTCTAGTGAAAAATGCAAAAAATACTATGATGAATGCACTCAAGCTTAATCGAAATCATAATCTTCCAACCAATAGAACGGTAACGCCAGTGATCCCCACTCTTATCGAAATCAAAAGTTCTACGAAGACATCAAATACAGCAACTACTAATCATGGTAATAAGACTAACCTCGTAATCGACAAAAAAATGAATAAAACTAGGCTTAGAGGAGCTAAGACAGAAAAGCTCAAAAGAGAATAGACGACGAGATCGAGCTTTTGAGGCAAAATTTGTTCGGAGGAAATCCAATTTGGGCCAGAGCCAACAGCTATATGAGCTATCAGGAGAAAGTTGCCAGATAAATTGAGAAAGAAAAGGAGATGTAAAAATTGATTCCTGGATTCAAGTACGTGACTTCAGCACTTAGATGGCTCAACTCAAAAAGATGATCAGATGATCATATTCTTCTTATATGCATTATAAATATGTATTTTTGAACGAATATTTATCAATTAGTGCGTCGACACATGCTTTCAGTTATGCACAAGGGTCTTTATGAAGGTTCAGAATCATCATCTGAAGGTTAAGAAGATATCTAAGATAGCTTTCTTGTTTGAGATTCAGAGATAAGTTCTTTGATAGATTTTCCAAAAAACTTTTTAGTCGATAAATCTTCTTTTTCATCAATTTAATCGGCTTCTTTGAAAATTTTAGATTTTTATGTCTGCGAAAGCTTAGATGAAAAACAGCTTTTTTAATGAACTTTCTTAACGATATCTTTAGTTTCTTTTTTACGTCGTTCTAGAATCTCGATCAACGCAGGAATTTTTCTATTGTAATCATTTTAACGTATTTTTTTCTTATGATAAGGATCTTAGCTGTGCTATATATTTATATACATACCTCCAGATAGTCTTAAAACTAGCATCTGCACACATTACACATGTTCTTTGGCGATTTGACAAGCATCTTAGTAACATTTCATCTTACGAGTTCTTCAATTTATTTTTCAGTTTCGACTTTTAAGCTTGCCATCTTGTGAGATGCAAGCAATACGTTTTGAGGATGAAATGGTTACCTGTATGTGTAAAATGCTACATATGTTCGGAAAGAAAACAGGTGAATATTTGATTGTTGAGTGCCATTACTTTTGGCATGGAACTCTTGGGTTGTCTATCGTAATTGCTGTATAGGGAGGACTCGATAGGTGTAGGGGAAAAGTCAACTGAAGTGTCTAAGTAGTGAGTCCGGGGCTATTTTGATATATATTTCAATGAAAAAAGGTAATCATTGTTGGGTCCCTGACTCTTGGAGATCGAGCTTTACATTGACTGAGGCAACATATAAAAATATAGGCGAATTAAAGACTAAATGTAAAATATATTAATTTCGCAAATTAAGAAAAATATTCTAAGTAAAATTCTTTAAATATCAACAAAACTAATATATCATTTTTAGCTCCATGCTGTTCTGCTCTCAAAATCACTTTTCTAAAAAGACCCTTAATCTCTGTAAATTTCTTTACCAAATGTTAATTTTGAATTGTTAAGAACTCTTGAATTTATCTCATAAACGCTGCCTTATTTTAAAGGCTAACTTTACGTTTGCATTGAAAATTGTCCAGAGCTAGGATTTTTAGGCAGCACGTTGATAATATCCATGAGTTTTAATCTCAGTGCAGACTACTTAGTAATATTGCTTGTTGATTAGCTTCCTATAGAAATTTTCTTTACTTATCGGCTGATAGAATTCTTGATTCTTAGTTTTTACTAAGCAGAATGATCAGTATTAATAGATGATGAACTGGCAACTGGCTGAGAAAATGTCATTTCTTTATTGTTAAACATCGGAGGGACCATAGAATGCCTTGGAAGGGCCATTTGCGATATTTTTTGAATAAACTACTAGAGCTCACATATAGTCTTATTTTTTTGTATGACAGCTTGTTTGAGTATGTGCAAGTTGTGCACGATAGTGGGTTTAAGATGGCAGATAGGACACTGACCATCGAGTTGTGGTCGACTGTTATGTGAAGACGAAGGCATTTGTGAAGTTTTATGACTGAAGATAGAATCCTGCATTCCGTTAAATCTTATAGATAAAAAGTAATGTGTATCATATATTTTTTTATAAAATTTGTCATGATTTATGTTAAATATAGCTATTTGATGACTTTTACAGGTAAACTAACATCTATCATCTACTCGAACGAGCTTCCTTGAGTTTCTGAAAAATTATTTTGCTTTGTTCGATGGCATCAGAATGTCCAACTTAGGCCAGCTAGAAATTTCCCATCTCAGCGATTAATCTTCGACATCGATCCTTGTATTATTCTACTGTATCTTTCTCTTGAGGTTATACTTTTTGAAGATTAACTTCCAGAGTTGGATTCAGAGCACTTGTAATCAAAAGATGTTAGAGAGAGGTAACCTGCTCGATGGCTTGATGGAATTATTTGCCTAAATATTTAAATATTTACATGAGTATCTAAGTGAAAGAAGGGTTGCAGGCGCCATAGGTGCAAAAGCTCCATTTTTGAACAAAAGAACTCCTCTTCCGTTCGATACAGTACCCTAGGCAAAAATCATAATAGGGATATGCTTTGAAGGTTAGGCTTTGTAATCTTCAGTTCTTTTTTTTATCTGTTCCATGATATATTCACGATTGTTCTGATTATCCCTATCCACGTAAAGAACCTTTAGATACTCAGCGATCGCGTTTACGATTGGAGCTTAGGCGACTTCTTTCTTAGAAACGAATGAAGCTGGTGTGCTGAGACAACCTCCGATGTATATGATGTCTGTCCAAGATACGTGATTCGAGATTATCAGAGGAGTCGTTATGAGTTGTGCTGCGTCAAAATTTTATTTGAGATTAAAAAATATTTTCATGGTTATGCGGCCTGCAAAGAGTCTATATGCATTGACTACTGCTGTGGGAACTTTTAAATATTTATGTAAAAGACCAAGCATTGCGTAGAAAAATAGGTAGAAAAACATAGCCCAGAAATGCAAAGGTAGACGAGTCCAGCAGCCTTTCAAGATTTATTTGTAATCCCATTTGTGAAAATCTTGTCTGATGACATGCTTGTACTTTGATTAGTATTCAAGCTCGGGCAAGTAAGAGTACTTTTTGAAGACTTTCTTAATGTAAATAGTCGCAAGAAACGCGGTGGTTACCCAACCGACTACCGCAAACACTAGGATCCAAAAAATCATTAAACAAGTATGACATATTACATTTAAATTAAAAGATGTATGCTACAAACATAATAACAACAGCAGTAATCATCAGCATACTCATTTCATCTAGATTACTTTGTTTTAATTTTCTCCAGGCGCATTTGAGAGATTACTCTTTTCGATCAAATCCCACCATTTGCTGATCATTCCACTTTAGTACATGAGTCTGAACCAAGGTGTGATGTATCCGCCTTTTCTAAGAACTTCTTCGATAAAATTTGGCATTTCTTTTTTTGATAGCCATTTGTAGTTTGCAATCTACTATGGTACATCTTTGATTTTTACTTAATTTTCAAGCTTACTCAGATATACATAGTCGACTTCATATTCTCCGAAATCTTATTTGTAACCTTTCTGCTTATAGAGGATCTTATTCATGAAGAAAAATGGAAGATCTGGTACGAACATGCCTAGTTATCTATAGAGAGCTCTATGAATGGCTTCTCTGATTGGTTCTTAATCGATTTTTCCATTTGACATTTGGACCATATTCGGATGCGAGCAGCAACTGTTCGTCCATCCCAAAGGGAAGGTTCGTTTCATTGATGATCTTTGCTGCAGTAGAAGTTGATTATTTTGATTGAAAAGAAAGACACTGAAAGCACGATGAGGATGGCTTTAGGCTTGCGCTAAATAATGATTCGAATGAGCTTGCCATTTGTCGAAAGAAGAAAGGAAACGGTCTTGGGAATCGACCAGAATAAGCTGATTAAGGAGCACTTGGTAAGGCAGTTTTCTCGGAAAAGAGTTCATGTTGTTTTGATTGTTGTATAAAAGAAATTATAATCTTCGAGATAATACAAGCAAAAGTCGTGATTGAACTTTTTTAAAAAATCGAAACTGTTACCAAAAAAAACTCTAGATTGACTAAAAATTAGAAAAATTTTAAGATCAGATGATGAAAACAAGAAAATAATCGCTTTTTTTATTAAAAATAAAAGGAAATAACAAATACAATCATTTCACAATGCCTATGTAATAATCGAGCTGAATATGCCACTTAGAGTCGACTCAAGTCCTCGCACAAGTTCCAACACTTTAGGTGAGTTGCCGCTACTGTTGATTTATATAAAATTGCTAACAAAAGCCTGGACAACTTTTTTGAGTTATCTTTCAGTATTCCAGTTTTGATTATACACAGCTTCTTTGTATGCCTTGTGCTGGACTTCCTTTTTCCTCAGTTGTTAAATCTAAACCTGGTATATTTTGGTACTGTTTTTGACGTTCTCTTATACTTACTTCCATTTTTGCTCACAACCAACTATAGTCCTCCTGGCGATCTAGAGCTCATTTGTTATTCTTCTGAGTTAAAGTTCTTTCTGTTTAAGCGAATCAGTTTTAGTCTTCGTTTCTTAATACATTCGTTGAATCTAACTTTGTTTGTTAGAAATCATAGCTAATTTTTAATCCTACATGCTTTTTATTATCTATTCGAAATGAGTACGAACTTGTGAATCGTTACTATTGGCCATTTTAAGTTGATTTGTGAGCTTTGTTATCTGATTATCTTTATCTTAAGATGATTCTATAATATACTTGTGTTCCATCTGTGCAATATTCAATCTTTGCTAGTATTAGTCGCAGGCATAATTGTATTTTTTTTACCAATTTTAGTCGATATCAATCAGCTATTGATTGAGTTGATTTATAGTTGCTTCTAGCTTGTTTTACAGATGATAGTTGAGGTTGGATATCTCGAAATTTTTTTATTATTTTTATTTTATTTAGCAGTTAAGTTCTTGTATTTTCTGTTAAAGTTGCTGAATAGTCGCTCTAAGACTTGCTGAAACTGTTTCCTTGTCTTATATTTTATCTTTACTCTTGAGTAATTAATCTTTTAATATGAAAATTTCTTCTTAGTAACTGATGTGAGAAGCTTCTAAAGTAGTTTTTCTTGCCAAAGTTTTTTGAAGTTCATTTTGAAACCAAACTATTTTTTATTACAATTATTTGACTTAATTTAAATTTTTATGAATTACTCTGCTTAATTCTTATTACAAATCAGTGATCGTCTTTTTGGCTTACTATTGCTTTTTAGCTGCTTTGTTCTCAGAATCTGTAAAATATTGATCTTTCTGAGCAATTTCTTAATTTTTTTGAGCCAGTTGTCTTTCCAGATAGACACATTTGCTTTTAGCATCACTCAATTCTACTTCTAGAGTGTTGATAGAACTGTTCATATTTTTGCTGGAATCTTTGAAGCCATTAATAAGGTTGTTGTATCTTTAGTTTTATTAAGTTAGACGTTAGATAGCGACTTGTAAGGATATAATAGTGTTTTATGCTTAAGCTAGCTCTGAATCTTTGTCGATGTCTCGCTTTATTGAGTGTTCCTTATGCTTCACTAAATCATTAGTTAGTGTATTTAGCTGTTAATATTTATAATATTACTGTTAAAGCTGACCCTGAAGCTTGCTTGCTGTACTTTTTATATTTTAAAGTTAAAACTAAAGATCCTCTATTTTTCCTATCAGGTACTTCTCTGAAGCTCGTATCTTCTAATACTAAGACTGAGCCTCATAAGAATTTTTTCTCCATTTTTAAGTTTCTTTTTCAGCCCTCACAAGATACTCGTTTATGGTTTAAAGTTCTGCTTGGCAGCTCTATAGCTCTTCTTTTGTGGCTCTATTCCTTTCTTATAGCTAAATAACATCAACATGTTAAATTTTTAAATTGTTTTAAAGTTATAGATTACTATTTCTGAGGGCATTCATTTGTTTGCTGTGCTGATCAGTCAGAGCATCATAATTGTTTTTCTGGCTTTATACTGTAAAATTAAGTTCTTAAATCTGAGCTTGAAGATCTTCTTACAAAAATATTCTTTATTTGATTTCTTGTTTCAAAGCGATAATAGCTTCATTAAGTTCATCTATTTATTTTTGTCGCTACACTTACAATTACCATCTATTTCTTTATAATCCTTCTAGTTCTTATTTGTGTGATCCTTAGGATGCCGTAACTTTGCTTGCCATATATTTTAGTTAAGCGGTTAGACGTTCGTTATCAATCTGTTGATTTCTTATCTTATCGCATAAATTTGTTATGTTTTGTTTAAGTAATTTGCCCTGTGCGACCATATAAGCAATACCTGCAGTCATTCCGCTGTCTTTTTGAGGAAAGTTTTATTAAATTTAGCTAAGTTAATTGCTTAGATGTTTTTTGTGATATCCGTTTAAAGGAACTATGTATTTTCCTATGTTTTACCACAAAAAAGCAGTATTTTTTTATATCTATTTGGTCAATACACTTTGCTTCATCTATAGTTGAGCTATTTTTTCTCTTTTATTTTTAAGTTTTCCGTTTGATACGGCTAAATTTTATTAAACTGTTTGCAAATTTCCACTGACCTAGTTTCTTTCTTGTTTTATTCTGGCAATTTACGGTTAAAGCATTTCAACCATTTTTGAAAGTTTTGTGACTTTTCCGTTCGTAGCAAGTAGTTAGTTTTTGCTCTCGACTAGCAAAGCTCTGTATTATTATACCTGTGTTTATAGAGTAGATATAGTTTAATTGGCATTATTGAGTTGATTGTTGACTGATTTTTATGCATTTTAGAGAATTTGACATTTTTCTTGAAGTAATTTGATGTTTTTATTTTGACTTTGATTATTTTGGGTTGTTTTGAGTTAGTCAAGCTCGTATCTTTGCACTTTTTGTTGATACTATTTGTTAGCTAAGTTAAGCTGGGATATTGTTTTATCGAGTTCAGTTACAATTTCGAAATGTTCTTGGATCATTTGATTTGTCTGAGTATCTTTGAGACTTATTTGTTTGCGTAGATTGTCGATTTGTTACTGAAGTGAGTAATTTTTGTTAGTTAGTATTGTGATTTATTGATTAAATTTATTATTTTCTTAAGTGGCTTTAGCGGCCTTTGCTTTTTCTTGTTGCATCTGTAAAGTTACATTTTAAACTTAATGTTGTAGTTTTTATTGTTAAAGTTTGTATATCTGATCGATATTTTTTAACTTTTATTTGGCAGTTGCATATTATGTTTCCATTCTAAGACTCTAATCTTATTTATTTTTTATTGTATTTTTAGCTTGTTTCTATCTGTTTTTTACATCATTAAGCTAGTTTCTTACTCCATCTATTTATCTGTTAAATCTTTCATGACGATCTGCTTGTTGCGAAGCCTGAAGTTAAAGCTCATGTACTCGAACCTTGAGACCCCGACACTGTTACTATAAATCTGTAGAAAGTTGTTTATATTTTTTAATTTGTTCATCTGCTTGTTATTTTATTAAATTTTGAGTCTATTAACCATTTATAACTTGTTTTTATATCCTCATTTCTAGTTGTTAATTTCGATGTATTAGTTAAGTGCACTATCTAGAAAGATTATTGAACTTTTATTGTTGAATTTTTGCATCTCCAAGCTCGCTCTTGCTCCACTATAATTACTGATTTAACAGTTTGATTTCGTATTCCATCTTAGTTATAGTTGAGTTAAGCTAATTTGTTTTTTTCTGACTTGTTTTTCCAGATTTGATCGTTTAAGTCAGTTGTTGCTGAACACTAGCCAACTTTTTTTGAAATTCATCTTATTTGTCTTTCTGAACTGTTTTTTAAGCCTGTATGAGTCGATCAAATTAAAAGTTTTTATTTTGTAACTAAGCTTAAAAATCATTGATGAGTCTTTTGAGTTTTTAAACTTATTATTTTTTGATGAAAAATTATTTATCTTTTTGTCTCAAAGTTTCAGCATGGTATTTTCTCTGCTATTCAGATTGACCATGTTAGTGACAAAGTTGCATATTTAGCTGCTAAATTTCAATTCTAAGTTGTCTTACTGTTTCAGATTAATGTATATGCTGATTAGTGGCTATCAGTCTCAATTATTAAATATTTTATTGAAGAGCTGCGTTGGCTTAGCTTAGTCTATGTGCCTACTGCTGTCTTTTGTCAGCTTCTGCTCGAAAATATTACAATTAATTTTATTTTTGTTTAAGTTTAGTTATCACAAAATGCATTTATTTTAAAGCTTAGGTTTTCTATGCGACATTTCGCTCTAATTCTTAGGTTTTGAGTCTCATTCGAACTATTTACAATTTCAACTTGTCTTCGACAGCTTGAAGTTATACTCTTTTTATTCTCTCTTGTTTTGCATTTTATGCTTATTTTCTTAGCTTTTCTCTTAATTTTTAATATCCTTCTTTGTATGCTTATGCTTAAACAGCTTTTTCTCGATCCATCATCGACGACTTCATTCCATAAGAAACTCTGCTTTGTTCTATAGCTTCTCTTGCTGGACTTTTGGTCCGACTACCTCTATGATCCCTAGGGGGCACATAAGGATGTCTAGACTTAGTTTCCCACTATAGTTTGCTGTTTCGAATCTATGTAGTAAGAGGATAGTTGCACGCTGAACGACTTTCGGCTATTTAGTAAGATTTGAGACCAAAAGGTGAGGTTCCTCTTTAAGGACCTTCAGTATTATTCCAAGCATTATTGCGATTATTTGTAGGAGCTGATGTTTTTTATTTGCTGTATACAGATGAATCCCTTTTAGCCCATACAACTTTTGTTATGTTTAGATCTGCGTATGCTTATGTGTCAATACATTTGCTCACCGAGATCGTTTTGAGGCCCTAAGAGATATCTGAAGCAGTTAGCTTGACAATACCTCCTATGTATCTAGCTCCCTTATCAGTCAATAGTTGGAGAGTAAAATCAAGTGGGGCTTGTTCGAAATTAATGTTTACTGGTTGATTGAACACGAACTTGCACTGAGGGTTAGAACTGACTTCTTGAGTAAGAATGTTTCCTTGGTGCTCGACTGTCATTTTACATGGAAATTTTACTTTTACTGTGACTGACACGATGGTGAAAAAGAGTTGACTGCGCTATTTCATCTGCGGCTGCATTTTATTATATATCGCTATGGAATATCATTGTCTGTTGTCAATAAAACGTCCCAGAATGCCAGCTCTTGTGCTACTGTCTTATCTTGCCTCTTGATTGTTCATTTTGTGTTAATCTGCGCTCAGCTGATGAAGGGCCTGCCATTTGTCCCAAGTTGTGTTACCGCCACGCATGACCTGGGTCTGAAGGTGATCATTGCTTTGCTGGTAAAGAGCTAAGGTCTTGTCTTTGTTGCGTTATTTTAGCATAGCTTGGTAAGAAAATTTAGTCAAGGAACGACGTTAGTCAACTGCATCGAGGAATCTTTAAAGAGATTCTGCTTTCTGTTCGTGAAGAAAGGCTTTGAATTACAAGTTAGGACTGAATTATACTATTGTTACTCTTCAACAAAACTGTCGATCGTTTCTTTCCAAAAAGCATTTTTTTTCTAAGCAGAGGCTCTGATACATCGCATAGTCAGGTCAGATCCTTCCATGATGCTGTTGTAAACTGTTTCGAAACCAAGTCTGATAGTTCCATATCGTTTTTCGACCTCTTTCTAGGCAATCTAAAGAGTCTATGCTTGATCTTTCAGAGAATAAACATATTGATTGAGGCAGTTTTTGAACGTACGGTTTCTTTATTAAGTATGATGATTGATTAGATTGACTTCGCTGGTGCTAAATTTTATGATAGTTTACATGCTTTCGAGATAGTTAGCGAATTATTTTTCGTGCATGAACGTTAATTATACTTGATTTTGATTTAATTAATATAGCAGTTGTATATGATATATGTAAAATAACTTTTTTTATATCATAAGCTAGAGACCGAAGAAAAGCCGTTATTTTAATTCGATTTATCCAAATAAAATCCATTATTTTATTTAGATTTTTCCGAAGAAAAGTCATTATCTTAGTTTGATCTTTCGAGCAACTATCTAGAATCATGTTTTTATATTTTTTGTATTGCGATAGGCGAATGCAGAACATTAACGAAGGTATGATTCGCTCTTGGAGTGATTTTTTCTCTGCTTAAGATGCTTTTGACCCTGCTTATACTTAAAGATCCTTCTTTGCTTACTTTAGATTCCTGATTTATACTTTAAAGTTAAATACCTTCACTGTTCTCTTATTACAGAATTGGTAAAGAGTTTTTAGCCTTAAACGACTATTTTAGTTGTTTTTTTATTTGTTAAAGATACTGTTTATCAAGGTCAAGAATCTCCCTTTGTGATTATTCTAGAGTCTTAACTTGTTATCCTTATTTTCCCCTACAATCAGATATGAATTTCATGACTATGCAAACAAGATTGAAAAGAAGAGCTGCAAAGAGAACTCCGATAATAAAGAAAGAAACGTAGCTTGTCATTATTGTCACGTTTTCAGAGTCCTGATTGAGTTTAACAAACATATATAGACCTAGCACAATTGTTATGAAAATCCAGTTTATAAATGGTCTGATGTTGTGCTCATAGGGACGTACGATTAACTGAAGAACAAGGCAAACTGCGCATATTCCCAGAGCGACGTATATGCCTATATCATTGCTACCAAGAATAGACATTGTGGCTATCAGGGCAGATCTTTCAAGAAAGACTACGACGTACCATTTGTCTTGAATAGAACCTTGCTTGAAAAAAGATTTGTATTCACCAAAGTTTTTAGGCCTGACGATATAAAGCACGATCTCCAATATTATCAGACACTCAATGACTATGCCTAAAGCCAAGCCTATGCCCTTGCTACTGCTGTATTAGGCACTTAAGATGGTCGAAAAATTTAGATGAATCTGTGCAAAAAGTAAGGCACTTAGCAGCCAATCTTTAAAAAATACGTATGACTTTAATCTGATACCCTTTCTGCCAGTAATTTTGCTGATAATCAAAAGAACAGCTCCTGCTATAATTGGCAAAAGAACGATAACAATGTCTATATTGAAATTTGCAAGAAAAGCTCCCTTATAGTATACGGAGGAAAGTCGACTAGGAAGTCCTTGAGAGTCGTCACTGAACATAGGGTTGTATCCGTTGACTATCCATAGGTTTCTCAGAGGAGTCATTAGGAGCTACAGTTTTTGAAGCATAGTAAGTGCACAGTAAGAAATTTGGAAAATCATCAGCATCTAGACTCCCATTAGTTTACTTATAAAAAAGAAACAAAAAAGAAAAACTGCTACAGCTGAACCTGCTAGAATCCATGTCAATATTTCTGCTATTTTTTCAAGCTGATATTACTATTCTGAATAACTTTTAAGAGCAAGGTTGTTGCTTGTGGTGTAGGGAAGAGTTGCACTGACTCTAGGCATGTAAAAATAAGCAGGTTCGTTAGGAGGTTCAAAATTGACTGAAAGTGTTTTGGCATTAAGAGATGTATCATACGTGAAGACAGTAGTCACTGTTCCGGTCTAATTATCGTATACATGTGTTTTGCTGGTGACTGGAAAATCTGGAATTAAAGCCTATGTAAAATTGAGGGCACTCATGACGCCAAGGGCTGGAGAGATAGAAGTTTTCATAGTCACAGTGTTCGAGCTTGGATCTTTATACATGCTTCGTATTGTGAGTAAAATTGGACCCGAGTACGAGCACTCTGAAGGCGAGGTAGTGGTTCCGCCAATGCAGTTGTAGTCTTGCTAGATCTGGCAACTAGAGGAGCATCCATCGCCATCGATAGTGTTGTTATCATCACAGGGAAGATTATATAGAAGGCCATCGCCACAAATGTCTGAGCAAACTGTAATGTTGAGAGTGAATAGAGTGGTATCACATTATATGCAAATTTAGTTAGAAAGACAGTTGAGGCAGCCCATCTCTGTGCATGGCTAACATACTGACATGTTATTGATGAAATTACCATAATTACACTAGCATGTGCTTGTCGTAGTGTTAAGGATGAAACCAAAAATAGCATCACAGGATATACAGCCGTTTTGGTCACAATCGATACATCCAGCCATAGCTCCACATGGAAGACATGTTGTTCCGTTCAGAAAAGTTCCAACATCGCACTAGCATACTCCGCTTACTGTGTCTAATACGAAACTATTGTCACATATTGAGCAGTTAGTTGCTGATGAGCATCTGAGACAGCCCACTGGGCAAAAAAGACAAGTATTGGGAGAGCTGAGATAATACTGAGGCAGACATTTGCAATCTCCTTTAGAAAGAGTAAAGTTGGCGTTACACGAGAGGCAGACTGTACTTGAGGCACATGTCTGACATGCACTAGATAAAGTTGTGTTGCACATGATACAGACAGATCCATTGAAAAAGAAGGCATCAGCACAGGCACAGTATGAAGGATCAAATATTGCATGCACGAAATTGTTAGCTGTATCACAAGAACTACAGCTATTCGGAGACCCTATTGTGCAACTGGAATTAGAGCATCCACTGTTGGGGTCATCGCAAAGAGAAATCAGATCGCAAGTTCCACTTGAAGAAAGAAAACGGCCACTGACACAGATGCATGAAGGAGCACTTGAGTGTTGAGTAAAGTAGTTGGGTGAATCGCATTAACAAATGGTGTTAGTGGAGTCAAAAATGTAGTTGTTGACAGTTGAGCATTCGCTGCAGATAGTCGCTGAGAGGCAACGATAACAGCCAGTTAGATTGCAGACTATCGGAGTGCTGTTGGAATCCAGATAGTATCCCGGGGCAGCTGCACAAGTTCCATTTCTGAGTTAATAGTTGTTGATTTAGTCACAAACTGTACAAGTTGTATTTGTGGTGCACTCAAGACATCCTTTCATGACTAAAGAGCACAAAAGAGCCTAGTTGGCAGTCGAGTTTATCCAGCTCAAGTAGTATCCTTTGGCAGCCAGACAGTCTCTATTAGTTGTGTCATACACATAATTTTTAGTTCTGTCGCAGCCTAAGCAAACTCCAGTACTGGAACAATAAGAGCAACCAATAGTCAATTTCGTAGCTGGACAAGGAGTGAACCTTCCTTAGTTCATCCCGACTAATTTTCTGATCAGATCATCGCCCATGAAATCAGTGAATATTATGCCAGTATAACCTACATTATTGTTTACTATATAATTGTATCCCAGAATGTTGATGCCTTCAAATGCGATGGTGCAAATGCCGATAAAGCATGCCACTCTGGGAAAATCAGGGTAGGATTTCTTAAAGCCTGGAGTAGTGAGTCCAGTAGCTAGTCTAGGGTGATTGTTGCCAGGACTTGATTTTCCACTTGCCACGAAATAAGGAAAAGAGCCCAAATAAGGAAAAGAGCCCGTATGGCCAGTCCAGAAACTTATCCTCGATTAGCCAGCAGTAGCAGATGCTGCTAGGAAGTTTTTTACATCTGTCCATTTGTCGTATTGATCCCAGTTTGTTCTATAGACTTTGTGTGGAAGTGATGTAAAGGTAGAATAGAGCAGACCATGTACGGCTCCCACAAAATTTTGAATAATAACAGCTTTTCCCCTTACCTACCCTAGGAACGGATTTTGCGAAGTTGGTTGCCAAATGATGTCAAGTGAGCTATTTTTGTAACTTACAAAAGTGGCTTAAAAACTTCGACTGCTACCAGACCCACCAGACTATTCGACGATATGAATGAGTATAACTTATTTTGGGTTCGTGGTCAAGAACTATCTTACAGTTTGAAAGACATCGCCGAGATTGGCGTTGAGTGAGATGAATCTATCATAAGCGCGGAGAGTGTTTGAAGAATGTCTGCATCTTATGTCTATTGCCCTGATTCCCATGTCCATTTGAGTGCGCAGAGAGCTGGCTTGACTTTGGAAGGCGTCGCCCCAGGTGCCAGTAGACATGGAGTTGTGGGTGCCGATCACCGATAGTTTTCGTAGAGGGATTCCATTGTCAAGCAGACCCATCCACGAAGCATTCCTAAAGGAACTTGGATCGTGATTGTACAAAGATTGTGATTGGATCGTCACAAGGAGAGCGATGAGAAATATGTTTGTTCGCATCATGATTTGTTGATTTTTTAAGAATATTATTACAAAAGCACTGTTTTATGAATCAAGCCATTTAATGGTGAAAAAAATGCTGCATTCAAACTCCAAATATATTTAAATATTTCTCAAATTTGGTAAATTAACATCTTAATACATATCGAAAGTACTTATATTATTTTTATTTTTATTCATTTTTATTCATTTTATATATTTTATACATTTATCTATCAATACTATATAGATTTTTATTCAATCAAAATAGCTTTACATTAGCTTATTTTTCATTTGCCTGCATTTATATCGGTTCGTCAGGACATGTCGATCTAATTTCTGACTCTTTCAAGCAATTTTAACTTTGAAAAGGATCTTCGCTCATTATGCTCATCATGCTCAATCGACTTTCCTTTGATTTTTCTCTATTTCTGATATTCTCAGCCATTTTTTTTCCTAATTATATAGCTTATGTTGTAAGCTATTCGACTCTATGCTTGAGTTACTTGCCTTTCTATACAGTGTCTCTGTAGAATCCATCAAAAATACTTAGCATCTCTGAGAACCTCTTTTCCTCGGGCACTAGTAGCAATCTTTCGAGCCGCCGATGTAAATCCTGCTAATGTTTTTTGGTCAGTTACTGAAAATTCTGCTATTGTTTGGCGACATGTTACGCTAGTGCGTTGGGCACAGCAACTCTGAAAAGCTGACTGAAGCTATCTAGAAGTCTGGTGACTTACTAGAAGAAGACCACAATGTAGTGCTGAGGTTCAGCATGTGTTATAGGCACAGGTGGTTTGATGTTTGCGGGAAGAGACCTGCGTTGCTTTTGCACATACCCAAATGCAAAATGTTTTTTGTTGAGTTCTGCTATCTTTTTTTTGAGAAAGCTGTTTTCTCTTTTGAGCTGTTCAATCTCCATGATGTAGCAGCGGTCCTAATCGATGTCATCTTAGTCATCGTCAAAACTATTATCGGTCTATACTTTGACTGAATTCAAAAAAGGCATTAGGTACTGGTCAGAGCTGATTGAACTATTCATGCTACGTTTTTCCATTTATTAAATTATTATTAATCAGAGCCTACTGAAAACCATAGCTATCATATTGAATAAAACTTTAGTAATCATAGGAGTAACGATCAGATAACTTCTTATTAGTCTGAATCGATTATTTCGTTGTTTTTTGGTGACTATTATTGCTGTTCTTACACTATTAGTTTCTCGCGTTGAGCTATCCTGTTGATTCTATACTTTTGATTAATGATGATTTTTGGGACAACGAACCAGACGAATCCGCAGAATTTTCCTTATTTTTTAAGTGTCATTCCTTGGAATTGATCGAGAATTCTTTGCCTTAGGGGACTGAAGTGCTAGTCAGCTAGAAAATGCTAATCAAGACTGAATTTTATGACATAGCTGCATAGATAAAATAACAAAGCTCTTTTCCTAGTCGATTCGTCGAAAAGATTAGGGTTCTATAGGTCTTTTTCCTTAGCTTAAGCGTATGTCTATTTGTCAAGACTAGTGTGAGCAAAAAACAAATCAAAATAACGGGCTCTGAGGTTCAAAATGGTTGCAATAAGTCTGTTTTTGCCGAAGACTTTGACTTTTTCTTTAGCGATAGTAAAGTTTCCAGAATAAATTTCGTATTATGACTCGACACCAACAAGTCTAATCAGACCATCTAGCTATCTTTAGTAGTCTAAAATTATAGAAAGTGCTTCTTTAATTTAGCTTTGTTCAAAGGATTTATCTTAATCGATAAGTAAATCTCTGATGATTTAATCATCAATTTTGCCAGTTTTTTGATCCTCGCAGTCTTTAAGCAGATTCTGGATCCTATGTTTGATGTCTCTGTATAGTCTTCCAAGAATCGATTCGCTTTGATACTCGGGCTGAATTATAAAAATCTTACTGTTTCTTCTTTTTACATGAAGTCAGGGTAGCTACTTACAAGAAGTCTCGGGTTGACTTAAGGGCAGTACCCACTCTTGGGAAAATCAACAGCCTTTCCGTGAATAACAGCCAATTATATACAATCTTTCTCTTTTGCAAAGAAAATTCCTTTATCTGCCTTAACAAGATGGCTGTTATCAATCTGACCTAGTTTCTCGTAGTTGATGTACTAAACAAAAAAGTCTAACATGCTTTAATATGTAACTTTGACATCCGTTTGAGGATTATTATTGTTATTTTGAGTAGGTTAGTCTATCATATAAATTGGTTAAACTTACTTCGGAATCAGTTCAGGATCCCAGCAAATGAAAAAGTTGTCGCCATCTAAATCAGATCCGCTGATTTGAGCAGTTACAGGGATTTCTCCTTTTTTCGGAAAAATGATGCAATTTACATAGTCAAGAAGAATGTTGCTGATGCCTTTTTCTTAGCAACGTTGGGCTACTTACTGTATTGATATGCATCGCATTTTTCTTATATCGGCAGGATGTAAACAGGGATTTCTTGTGATGATGACATCACCTTATACGTGCTATTTTTTAGGCTCTGTAAGCATATGATCGAAGACTGTGCAGTAGAGCTCGCCCTCATTGAGAATATCCCATTCGTCGATGATCTATTTAAGTAAAAAATTACGCCTATGATTCGAGCTGACTTTTATATCAAAATATTGCTTTTTATCTTGAGCTGATGGTAACCATTTTTCTTCATTGTCTACAAAACTCCTCTGAAAAACGGCTAGTTTTATAATTTGAAGCCGGCTCTAAGTAAATGAAGTATCGTGACATTCGCTGGCTCAAGATTATTTATATCTGTGTTAAGATCTTAGTTCATGTGTTTGAAAATGCTGCAATCTTTGAAAGTTAGATTTGAAATCCTTTAGATATGGTTGGCTTGTTTTTTCTCAAAAACTTTGTCGGAAAGTCCAAGGGATTTCAATAAAATTATGACTTGTCTATTGAGAAAGCCTGCTTTGTACTTGTTCCAATCTAAAATATCAAGATAAAGAGCGGCTCGGTCATGTTTACAGGGATATTTGATCATGCTATCTCTGAGTACAATGGTTCTTGGAGAAAGCGATGAATCTAAAACTAAAATGCCTTTAGCTCCCTTATATCTAACTTGAACGATACTTAGATCTCTTATTTTTAGTTTAAGACTGATCCTTTCAAGAAGATCTTGACTAATTTTTCCGATTCCATCAGTAAACAAAAATTCTTTGCTAGATTTATCATCAGCTATATAAATTTCTTTAATTTCATTAGGTTTGCAGTGATATGTCCATGAAGATGAGAAAGCCTGACCTATTCTAGCTGCTTTTTTGGCAGGATTTGTAATTTTATCAAAGTTGCCTAAAAAACTCAACACTTGCTATCGATTAAGACTATCTTCTTATTTTCTGTATTCGTGCATATACCATAGCGAATATGATCGAAGTTGTGAAGGTGACCATCCTAAAGGAATGTAATTTCTTTGAATTATTTCAAAATTTTGCATTCGTTCATTTAAAGCTTTTTTTGTTAAATATCTTTGATTTTTGAGAGTTCCCTCGCTTTAATCAGCGATGCTGACTCTGAAAAAATGTTAAGATTCTTTTGCGTATTACTTGAGTAATCTACCTTTCATTTCGGGAGTGGGAGGGTTGTATAGGTACCCAGAAGGTGTCAATGAAGCCTTGAAAACATAAGTGATTTCTTCGGTGTTTGACGTAGTTTTGCTCATGATGTCAGCATATGATAATTTTTTGATCTATTAAAACTCTTTTTGAATATATGCAAGATAGTTGCATTCATAAAGAAAAGAAGTGACAGCTCCAAGACTTATGACGCTTTTCCATAATATGTAAATAAAAGTATCTATGTCTTATTTCGCTTTCATTATGAGTTACATGATCCCCTCAACTTCCGAAGGCAATAGACAGTTATACCTTATTAGCACTAGTATCATATACTTGATCTTCCAAAGCTTATCATCTTCGATGCTTGATAAACTCACACTCATTTTATCCTTGAAGCTTTTGTATTTGAAAATAGTGCTCAAAGAGGTAAGTCTTCTGCTTACATCCATCGGTTTTTGCACTTTGAAACAGTTTATAGTTCCTTTAAAATCGTTTATAAGTCTATGAATTCTTTCTCTAGCTTTATCTACTCTAATTTCAGGATTCGCATCGGTCATTTTTATTTTGAAAATAGTGTTGTTGAACAAAAAAAGTCTGAGAAAATCGTCTTTCATGATATCTTTGTTTCTGAGGAAAATGAAATTTTCGACTCTGTCCCAGTTTCTTATAAAGCCATCGTCAGATCCCAGCTAAGGCTTCAGCAAAGCGAGAAAGTACTTCGGAGGATACGCAAGATGAAGATAAAATTCATAAACATTTTTTTATTTTTCGTCATGCAGCTAGTAGTATTCTATCTTAGTGATTTGGGCCAAACTTATGCTGATTTTCATAACTATTTAGTTGAATAAGAACGAATAGACCTAAAGTGCATCTATATTGTCTTTTTTATTGCGATGAAGAGAAATATAATTGGCAATCTTGACTGATGAGTTGATTTCTTAAGCTCTTCGGCTGAGGTCTCCCATCTACCAGTAAGATATACCGTTTCCACTTTTTTAAGATTAGGGCAGTTTGGAGCATAAAGACCATTATGTGATAGGATCGAGATCAGCCATAAGTCTTATGTCTTATGGGTCATTTTGACATGGATGAAGAAAAACTCTGATTTCTTTTTTGTCTGAAGTGGCAACCGCTACTGGACTTTTAGCGTTTTTGTCCTGTTAAAGTTTTTACAAAACAGGTTCAGTAATAACTACTTTGATGTAAATATCGACCTAACTTTATTTTAGATTAGGAAGAAGTTAACCTTTGAATCTAGCTATGCTTTTTAGAGTAGGTCCAGCATACTTTTCTTTACTTATTACTTTTCCTAAGAGATTGAGAGCCTCATCGATTTCCACTATCTTTTTCTATTCTTTCTGTTTTTTAGCCATCTAAAGTTCCTATTCGTATTTCATAGCCTCGAGATCGTTTATAGGCGCTAGCACTTTGACATCAGCCAACAAATCTTT
>Ga0169931_10004643_pt1 | contig 21280 bp, 11 predicted proteins | sample Kivu_15m_20L_FD_129675 | JGI IMG/M metagenome (GOLD analysis project Ga0169931, IMG submission 129675) | Freshwater microbial communities from Lake Kivu, Western Province, Rwanda to study Microbial Dark Matter (Phase II) - Kivu_15m_20L... | ecosystem: Environmental > Aquatic > Freshwater > Lake... | reverse complement strand
TGATAACCATATGTTATATTTGAATTATCCCAACCAAAACCAATGTCACTAGGAACATTGAATAAAAAGGGTAACATAAACATAAGAATTATTACAATTGTAATTTGAATTAAAGTTTGAACAGTAATTTTTACTTTCATTGTTTTAGTGACAATATTTTGATCAATTGAGTATGTTTTCTTTTTTAATGATTGATCTCTATTGGGCTGCTGAGATGCTAAACTTAATGATCCAAATGTATCCATTATAAGATTAAGCCATAATAGTTGATTAGGGTAAAAATAAAATTCGATGAAGGGTAGTGCAGAAATCACTACTAAAATACTAATTGAAGCTGTTGCTGTCATTTGAAATTGAAGGAATTTCCTAACAGAATCAAATATATTGCGACTGTAAATAATTCCAGTTATAATGCTTTTAAAATCATCTTCTAAAAGTATAACATCAGCTGATTCTTTTGAAATGTCACTAGAATGGTTACCCATTGAAATACCTACGTGAGCTGTTTTCATCGCTAGAGAATCATTCACACCATCACCTGTGATAGCAACAATTGACCCTTTTTTCTTTAGTGTTGAAACTAAGATAAACTTGTCTTTGGACAACGCATTGGAAATAACCCTTGCGTTATCTATAAGTGAGTTGAACTTGTAAAAATCTAAGATTGAAAAATCAAAAGATTTCAAAGAAAGAAGATTCTTCTTCTTGTTCTGTATTTCAACGTATTTTGTAAAATCTTCCTGAGTGTCAATTATCTGATAAATACTTCCTTTAAAATTGGGAGTTAAAAGACTGTCTGTTTTAGAGGGAATATTTATATGAGTGTTCTGCTTTTCTTTTGCAGTTTCTTCCTCTGTTATTCGCAAATTATTACCAGAAGAGGTCGTATTACGTCTTGAAGATTCTCCCATTCCTTTTATTATTCCACACTTGATGGCCGCTATTCTAGCACTTTCCTTACTTTGAGATGTTACTAAACGGACCACAATTCCTGCATTCTGACAATCAAGTATATCCTGTTCAACGCCTTCTTTTAAATTTTCTTTCATTCCAATTAGACAAATAAATGTTAGCTGTCTAACAATGTTGGCCATAAATTCCGTCTCTTTGTTATAATATGCTTGCCTTGTTTGATAGTAATTGTCCTTAGGTATATCCCTATAGCACAATAAGAGTGGGATGTTTCCATTCCTTATAATATTGTTACTTTTTCTCCTTATTTTTTCATATTGAATTTGAGTCATTTGTTCTAAATTCTGTTCAGATCCTATATAAATGGATATTAAATCTAGAAGAAAGTCTGGAAAACCTTTAACATAGAGTCGTACATATTCACGCTTTTCGTCCATTTCAATTGCAGTAAAGGAACATTTCATATTTGTAGAAATAGGGGATATATCTATAATAGGACGCAGTGAATTATTTCTAATAAAGGAATAACCCACATGCAACTTATTTTTCAAGTATCTAAGCAAAGAGCATTCTATAGGATCTCCCACGTATTTTTCAAAACCTGGTTCTTTGTTTCTCACAGAAAAGGCAATAGTATTTACGGAAATGCTTTCGCAAAAGAAATTATAGAGATCTTCACTCGCATAATATTTTAGGTTGGCAACGTTGGAATCATTTATTGATTGTTCTTCTATAAAAATTGAAATTATCTCCATTTCACTTTTTGTCAAGATTCCCCTATAATCGGTGCAAATTGTATCTAAACAAGCCATATTTTCACATGCCTCAATGCTTTTGATTACAGTCTTATCATCACGCATTTTATTTAAAGAAAATGCCAAGGAAAGAGTAACTGCAAGAGGCAACCCTTCAGGTACAGCTACTACAATTATAACAATACCATATAAAATTGCATCAAAAAATAATTTAAATGCATCAGTATTTTGTGAAAAGGATTCAGGAAAGCAGATATATGTAACGATAATGAAGATAGTTGTTAAAATACTAGCTGCCAACCCAAATTTAGAAATAATTATTGAGATTTCATGTATTTTTACCTGTAAAGGACTTAACCTAGTGGCAGCCTCAATTATATTTTCCTTTTTTCTATCTAATTCTTGGGTATTTAGAATTTCTTTTTCAAGTTCCCCATAATTATCTTCTGAAATATTAATCAATTTGTTTTGTTTTGTTCTAGTAGAATTTCTTTTAATTGTTGAGTTTTCTGAATCATTATTTAATTTAATCTGAGGAGAAAAATTGGCTTCATTTGTGTTATCTATCTGTATTTTAGGATTCTGTTTAATTCCTTTTGACTCTTCTGTTGCAATTGATTCTGTGGTAGTTTGATCTGTTAAACCCTTATCTTTTTTATCTGGTAACTTTGTTATTAATTCATGTTTCTTCATAGATTCTAAAAATTTTCTGTTAACATAGGTATCATGACCAACAGTAAGAACAAGAAGATATGCATATCCCTTAATAATTTTACTTCCTGATAACACGAAAGGAAAATAATCATTACTACTGTTATAATTGTTTCTAGAGTATTTGTAGTAGTTCTTTTTATCATGATAGTAGATATTATGAAATTTCATAACTTTTTTTTTGGTTTCTAAACTTACCGAATAAGCTTTAAATATGATTCCATCAACTGGTAAGATGTCACCAGCAGTAACAATTAAAATATCGCCTACGACAATATTTTGTATAGGAATAAGTTTTTCAACTTTATTTCTAAGAACTCTTACTTCTTTGTAATCTATTTTCATTTGGAATTTCGCAAAAACTTGATCCCTTGAAAAATTAGTAATCGCTACTACTAATGCAATAATTAAAACTATTACATAGATAGAGCAATAATCAAACCATCTATTTCCTTTATACAAAATATCAATGATAAGCCTGATCGTTGCAACGATGAAAAGGAATATAATAGATTTATCATAGAACACATCTAATAGACATCTAATGAAACTTCTTGTAGGTGGGGCCATAGGGTTGTTCTCTCCGAAATGCTTCTTCCTGTGGTTGAATCTTGATAAATCATCTTCTTCATCACAAATTCCAGATTGTAAGTTCACCTCTAATTTATCTATTAAACCTTCTAACCCGCCTATTTTGTTAAGCTCTTTATATGAATCCTTGGTTTCAATTTTCTTATCTGTAAGTAAATTTATTAGAAAATTTTTTTCAATTTGAAAATTATCATTGTGTTCTATTAAATGCTCATAAGTGTTACCATATTCGTTCTCCATATAATCAATTATATTATTATGTAATTAAGCTAAATTTTTACATTTAAATAATTAAAATAATATGATTATGAATCAAATTTATGAAGACATAATCCACTAAATGTACTATATAACAAAAGTTAAAAATTTTTATTATCGGTATTTGTATGATGGAGGTGAATATTAGTGTTTCTTTAGTGTATCTCAATCACATCATTACCAAAATTAAATTTTTATATTACTCAATTGATGTAAATATTAAAATGAAATTAAATGAGTTTTATTTTCTAAATATAAGTAATTACTAAAAGCCAAATTTTCTCTTTATCATATTTTCAGCTTACATTAATAAATGAAATTAATTTTAGTTTATTCTTAAAATTCTTATTTAAAATATAATGGAAGATCAAAATATAGGAAAGCACTGGTAATAAGCTTAATTTTATAAATTATTATTTAAAAGTGATTATCCAAACTGCTCGATAAGAGATTATTTGAATTTTAAATGCCAAACATGTAAAAAAAACTTATGCAAGGATCATTATCATAATGAATATTCGTGTTCTGAATATGATTTACTTAGTGATAACTCAAAAAATAATAGAAAAATTCAACCAAAAGAAGAAATGATAAAATGTAATTTCTGTGAAGTCCAGGTGTATTCTTCTTTAATTAATATCTGTAAATCATGCCAATTGAAATTTTGCAATAAACATAGACTTGAAGCAGATCATTCCTGCAAGATAGTAAAAATACCACTCAAAGAAAAATTTACTCAAGCGAAAAATTCTTTTATGGAAAAATTAAACAAAATGAAAAAGGAAAAATAATAAATTAGATTTTTTCTTAATTAGCTTATGAATAATGTAACATTTATTTTTAGCAAGAAAATGTTAATTTATTAAAAGTAGATTGTATATCAACTCAAGTTTTCTATAATTAAGCTCTTCTAAGTAAGAGTAAATTAGTTCTTCATAATATTCTACTAATTTTAATTCTTGTTCAGTTTCAATTAAAGCTTTTAACATATCAGGATCCGATAAAAAAAGATTTCCATCCTTAATTATGTTTTCTTTCTCTTGTTTAAAGTCTTCCTAAAATTTTAATAATGATCATAAATTTTACCTTGTGTTTATTTGTTGTATTTTTATAAATAGTTATTATATCTTGAATTAACTCAGAAGATCTATTAAATTCATTTAATTTTTGTTTTAAATTTTGCTCTTTGGGTTCTTTTAGTATAGCCTTTCTCAACTTACTTATTATTAATAATCAATAATTTTATTTACTATTGATTTTTTACTATTTGAAATAGATTTTTGCAAAATTCACGAATGGTATTTATTATTGATTTTTTTCCATTTTGAATTTTTTCAAGGACATTATTCATCTAATTTGATAAAAATATTTTAAATTTAATTATTAATAATACCGGGTCGATTGTTGAGTTTATTTAAAAATTTTCTATTAAATATTTCATTAAATAAATGAAATTTCCTAACTCAGGAACATTTTTCATATTTGTAGTGATTAATTTACTTCAAAAAACATTTTCTTCATACTTCAGTGTAAAACTGGACTCAAAAAGGACAAATATAAAATTCAACTCAAGTAATATTCAAGACTCTCAGATTTTATTAGAACACTATTCGAATGATGAAAATACTGTAATTTTAACTACTAATATCAGAAGACATGAATTATCAAATCAATTACATTCTCAAGAATCATTTAAAAACGAGATACTAAGCTTCTTAACTGATCAGAATAATCTTGCAGTAGTGAAAATAAGAAATTATAACAACGTTCAATATTATGGAAAAATTTACGTTGGATCAAAAAAACAAACTTTCTCTGTAATATTTGATACAGGTTCTAATTTACTATGGCTAAGCTCTAATGACTGCACTTCTTGTAGAAACTACACGCAGAAGTTTGCATATGATGAGTCAATTACTTACAACAATTTATTCAATAATAAAAATATAACATATGCAATCGGATTTGTTGATGGTAATTATGTAGAAGACAATATTTATATTGGGAAGAAGTACAATACCGACCAACAAAATCAACCAGTATATTATATGGGAATCGAAGCGTTTAAATTTTTATTAGTAAATCATGAAGAATATCTAGATGGAACAATTTCTGATGGTGTAATGGGAATCGGTTTTGATTATCAAAATGACTATTCAACTTCTTTTATATATATGCTATATCTCAGTGGACAAATCACATCTCCTGTTTTTTACTTTTATCTTAGCGATAGTCGTTTAAATTCAAGACTATATATAGGCGATATTAAAAAAGAAAATCCTTATCTAGAAAATAAATTCAAGAGAATGAGTTATTGTGATGTTTCTTCCACAGCGAGATATTGGCAATGTGATCTGATAAATATTGAGCTTAAAGAAAATATTCCAGATCCAGATAATCAAAATTATGAAAGTAGCTTGAATAATAAAACATCAATTAATTTTTCTTCTAGTTCCAAAGTGATTTTTGATACTGGAACCTCATTTTTAGTTATACCTATAAATGATTTTCTAAATGTTGCCCAGGTCCTTAGTAAAAATGCGTTAGAAAATAAGTGCGGAGTAACTCTGTCATTACAATACATATGTAAATGTAGATCTCCTCAAGATTTTGACAATATTTATTTAAATTTAAAATCTTCTGGAGTTAGCTCAAATAAATTAGAAATTATTACAGAAAGTTTGATTGATTACTATCCTACCTTGGAATATCAGTGCAGATTTCAAATATTAATTGATTTGTTTTTAGGAGATTATTGGATTCTTGGTGATAATGTTTTAAGAGACTCTTTGGTATCGTTTGACATGCAAGAAAGGAAAGTAGGTTGGATTCAGAATTTCATTAAAATGGATGATTCAATATTTGAATCTGGAACTAATAATAATATTATCACAACAGATACAGGAGGCTTTGCTTACCACTATTTTATTGTTTCTCTATTTATTCTCGTGGGGATTTTATTAATTTATCTTATTTGGAAATGTTGTATTGTCGGTTCACAAAGTGACTCTAATTTAAGAAACGAAAATTTGATTTAATTATAATCATATAAATAAAAATATTGCTTTTACAAATAATCATATTTAAATATAAACAAATATTTGAATTAAAATTTTTATTGTCACATACATTTCAATAATTAATAAGTTATTAAAATAAAATGGACAGTGAAATGCTTGAACAAAATCTCAAATGCCCAATATGTTTAGCAATTGCCGAAGATCCTTGGGAGTCCAGTTGTTGTGGACATTTATTTTGTAGTCGCTGCATAAAACTTATCAAAAGTAAAAAATGCCCAATATGCAGAACAAAGAAAGCAAATTTCAGAGAAAATTCATTTGCTAGAATTCTTTTGAACAATTTAATAGTAAAATGTCCTTACGGATGTCAATTATCTTTTCCAATGGTGAACTTAAAATTGCATAGATATCAATGCGATTTCGCTATTTTCAAATGTTCCATGCGCGTAAATAATCTAAAATGTAATTTTGAAGGAAATAAAAAGGAGAGTCTCGAACATTTCAAAGAAAGGCATACCGACTACATAATGCTACTTGCAGAAAATTATCCTTCTGTAAAAAACACCTATGATAAATGTACAATTATAGAGAAGTATAACAGAAACAAGATAAAAGAAAAAGATCCTATAACAAATTTATTATTGAACAAAGAATGGAATATGAATGATATTTTAAATGACAATTATTTAAATAGTCAATCAAAAGATAATAAAGATAATATATTGAATTTACCGATCAATACAAATGTCGAAAATAAATTTATCTATAAAGTCCCCTCTCTAAGCATAAAAGAAATAATAAGAAATAATAACGAGATTGACAATCATTTAAAGAATGACAATTAACTAAAACAATTAAAGGTAGAATATTCATTATTATTTTTGGTAATTATAAAATTTTTCAGTTAATAGTATCCATAATTAATATTTAATAATAGCTTATAAAAATTACCAAAATATAGAGGTTTATGAGATACTTATAGATTTACAATTATTTGTCATAGATTACTTTATAAGAAAAAACCTTCGAGCGTTTAAAGAGTTTTTATATTATAATAATATACTCCTATTTTTATTTAATTATTTATTCTGACTTGCTTTTTGAATGGCTAAATTTATGATACCCAGGGTCTATTGTTCCACACATATAATCCCAAATATTTAAAAACGAACCATAATTACCTTTGAAGTACAAATGATGATAATTATGAAAATCAAGCGGATTCCCAAAAGGGATCAAACTGCCTGGTGACCAGTTGAATCCATATCCAGAATGAGCATCAGTAGTTTTAGTTATTCTTAGAATAATCCACATTCCAAAGGTGACTGCATGCATTTTAGAACCGAGAATAATCATACCAGCATTTGTTGGTAAAACATTTCCAAATATAAATTCTATAGGATGTGCATATTCAGAAGCGATGCCAACTGTTATTTTATGTGTGTGGTGAATCTTATGGATGTGTTTATACAAGAAATCGCAATGTAAAAATCTGTGACTCCAATAAAATAAAAAACTTTCAATAATTATGCAAAAGATTAGTTGCCAGGTCACTTCTATGATTCCTGGAAGTGATTCATAATCTAATCTATAAGATGCCTTTCCTTTTCTAAAAGTACTAAAATATATTAGAATAGGAACAATAATGAATTGATTAAAAAATAAAACCTTAAAAGACTTTTTTAATAATAAAATCCATTCATCGTAATTATCTTTCCATGGCCAAGGAAATTCGTGGTTTTTATCCTTTTCAAAGTAAGGCCATTCCAATTTGTATATAACATAATAGATTAAATTATAGAAAATGAAAATAGCTTCGTGATTGATAATTCCATAGAGACAAGCAAAAATGAGTTCATTTTCTGGATTCAAATTCCTGGGCCAAAATTTAGGGGCAATATAATAAGGTATGCCAAACATGAATAAAATAGCGATAGTTATTGCAATAGTTTTTTCTAAAATATATATATTTGCATTTGAAAGGTAATAATTATTTGATTTTTGATTGCTGATGTGTTCGATTTTAGAATCCATTAGAACAAAAATTATAAATATTATTATATTATAAAAATGCTATGGAGACAGATGATTTTGCTTAATATGATTATGGTCTATTTGATACTTAAAATCTTTACCTTAATTCATCAAAATATTTCAGAACAAGAACTTAAAGTAAATTTATTAAATAATTTATGTCTAATAATAAAAAAAGGTAAATTTATCAGAAACACAAAGCGTAATAAATTGCAATATCACTAATCTTCTAGAAAAAAATGAAAAATTTGTAGAGAAATTGGATAGAATAAGAGTAAATATAAGTAGTGACATATAATATATTATTTAATCTTCAATATCATATAGTCCACTTTATTTTTCAAAATTTTCAAAGTTAACTTCAACTCTGAATGTAATTTTTGGACTCAGAATATGATATGTAACTTTCATTCATGCTCTATTTGTCAATGTGAAGAGAACGAAATTCCATTACCATGGAAGCAAGAATCTCAACATGATGATATAGACAAAAACATTGATGAACAATTTCATAAATGGGTTGAAAAATATAACTATTCATCACCTATGTGGATTGTAGAAAACGAGATTGATTCAAAGAATGGAATCTACGTCAATCTAATAAAAAATCCAGAAGCTTTTACAGGGTACCAAGGACAGCACATCTGGAACGCAATCTACTTTGAGAATTGTTTTAACAACGAAGTCAAGTCTCCAGAATTAATGTGTAAGGAGGAAAAAACTCTGTACAAGATAATATCTGGTTTACACGCTAATATCAATATACATCTAAGCAGGAATTATTTAGACATTGATAGGAACCTTACCTACTTCAATACTTCCATGCTTATTGAGCGTGTTATCAATCATCCAGAAAGAATCAATAACATGTTTTTCTTGTACTCTCTTTTGTTAAAATCATTTTACAAGGCTGAAAAATTTATAATTGACTATAATTACTATACAGGAAATAATGAAGAAGATAAATTAATTCCAGAATATGTTGTAAATGCTTATAACAAAACAGAAATAGACGGAAATGTTCTTTGTGAAGAATGTCTCAGAAGAGATTTATCCGCTTCGGAGGATAGCGAAAACTTCGATAATTTCTTTGATTTTAATCCCTTGAAGATAGATCAGTTAAAAACAAGATTTAGAAATATTTCGCAAATAATCGATTGCGTCAGTTGTCAAAAGTGTAAGCTTCACGGTAAGCTACAGATTTATGGATTGGCGACTATGCTAAAAATACTCTTTACAAAAAATCCAGAGCACGATTTGACTTTAAAGCGCAATGAACTAATATCTTTTGTGAATCTCGTAGGTAAAGTTTCTAAATCGATAAATCATCTTTATGAATATCTAAAAACTAATCGATTTAGAACATCGAAAAAGACTAGTGATGGCAATTTAATATATACTATCTTTTTTACAGCGTCGATGTGGGTTCTTGTTATTATGAATGTTTATTTTTATAAATCTTATGGAAATAGAAAAAAAAAGAATAATAATTCGTATTCTAAAATAAATACAGATAATACTGAAACAGATTATTCAACAGAGAATATTAAAAAGAACAATTAAATATTTATTACAATTGGTAGATAGAAATTTCTAAATTAAATTATACTAGTGTTTATTTGTTTAAATATTAATATCTTAATAAGATTTTAAATTTTTCAAAAATTGATACACACATAATATCCTGTGAATCATATTTAAGTACTTATTATAAATAATTTAACAAAATTCTATATGTTTTATAAAATTTAAATCTATTAAAACTTAGCTTTGGATTTTCCTGTAACTGTCATCTTTTTTTCGATGCTCTCAAGTATATCAGGATCAGATGATTGATGTTCTTTTCTAGTAAAATTGTCATTATATTTTTTGAGAATTGAAATAACTACAGCACTTCCCAATCCTAAATTGTGAGATAATGCATATTTCGGATTTTTGACTTGTCTCTTTTCAGCCATATGCCTTAGCTGCCAAGTGAGCTCGGTAATTTGTGCAAGACCAGTAGCACCAAGAGGATGACCTTTAGAAGTTAGACCTCCACTTGGGTTAACAACATACTTTCCACCGTAAGTGTTATCTCCTCTATCAATAAATGAAGAAGCTTCTCCTTTTTTACATAAACCAAGGCTCTCATAAGTAATTAACTCATTTGCTGAAAAGCAGTCATGCAATTCAACTACACTCACATCTTCAGATGTTATACCAGCTAATTTATATGCTTGATCTACAGTTCTTTTTGCAAGATTCCATCCAATTCTGTCAATTGCAGAATCAGTATCGAAAGAGTCGTTTTTATCAGATCCTAGTAAACTACTTAAAACTTCAACTGCTTGATCTTCAAGATTGTATTTCTTTATGAAAGCCTCAGAAGCTAATAAAACACAGGCTGCACCATCCGAAGTAGGACAACATTGAAGTTTAGTCAGAGGATAAGTAATCATAGGAGAAGATTCTACTTCTTCGATAGTATATTTTTTTCTGAATTGTGCGTAAGGATTATTAATACCATGATTATAATTTTTAACTGAAATTTTACAGAGATGAGTCATTTTGGTCCCATATTTTTCTATATGTTCCTTACCAGCAGCACCGAATAGTTGAGGGGCAGATGGTATTTTAGGGTTAAATTCATTTTTATCAATTAGGGGTTCTGCATATTTAAAAACTGGATGAGTTGTCCCTGATAGCTCCATCTGAAGAGGACCCTTTTTCATTTTATCAAATCCTAAGGAAACAACGCAATCAGCCTGCCCTGACTTAATAGCACATACACCAAGATAAAAAGCTGTCGATCCAGTTGCACAATTATTGTTAACATTAACTACCGGTATGCCTGTCATACCTGCTTCATATAAAACTCTTTGTCCTGCACATGAGCTTTCAAAAATATATCCTACATATCCCTGTTCGACCTTGTCATATGTTATTCCAGAGTCTATTAGAGCTCTACTAATTGCTTGCTTTCCAAGATCAATATAAGACATGTCATGACTACCTGGTTTAACAAATTTTGTCATTCCTACACCAATAACAAATACTCTTTGAAATTTCCTTTCTGTGCCTTTTTCCATTAATTAATATTAAAAGGTTTTATAATGTAAAATATAATAATGAGTTATGTAATATTTACAAAATATTATTTTTATTATTTTCGTTCTTAAAATTTATATTAATTTACTAAAAATTATACTCATTAAAGAATCCCTATAAATATTAATAATATTAGAGTCATCCCAAGTTCTAAAATCATACAGTATTCTATCTTTTTAAAATAGTTTGCACTAAATAAAATAAAAATCAATAATACTTACTCTGAAAATGGTATTATGTGCTTTATAAATCATTCCATCGAATATCTCATAATCATCCGCTAGATATAACCACGTACCATTTGTACTAAATTTCCATACTTTACAATCGAGATCTTCATTAACAGTACTAGAACCATCTTTAATTCCGAATTTTCTTTCTTCCCCTGTGTTATATAGGAATAAAGTTGTGTGGAACCTAGAAAGCATAGGATCTTCAATCATTATATCGCATTCAGAATCTCGCCCTATTGTGATAACACTCTTATTCATATTAAAATCATTAGAGTTAAGATTAACTAAATGAGAAAAAACTTTTATGTTAATATTTTCAGAAGTGACCGGATCAAAAGATATCACCAAAAATGAATTACCGATATTGATTAATGTAGTAGCGCTATGAACGATCTCATCAGTTACTTTAAGAAAACATCCGCACCCGTAACCAAGGTCTCTAATAAAATATTTCATGACACTGGGATCAAACATTATCCTGTAATGCGGTTCACTAATTAAAATTTTAAATATTCCTATATTACGTATTTGATTCTTGATTGGGGGATCTCACCTTGTCAAAATATTCATTTGTGACATAATCATTCTTAGGGCTATCTCCATCATTAGAGGCACCGAAATATACAACACCATCTTTTTTATTCCTAAGACCGTTCAAAAGGCCTCTTGGAGTAACAAGAAGTTTTGCCCCTCTATCTAATACCAAAGAATTGACTATCTAATTTTTAATATATTAATATAAATTTTACATTTATTAGCAATTTCGAGGCATTTTCGTCAATTTCATTTACTTTAAGTAATTTTGCATTCGTGTCGACAGATTTGTCATTCGTAGAAACGTAATATTTTGGCTCTACATATTTTTTCGAGAATTCAAAATTAAGATTCTCTATTTTGTCTGAGCGATTGAACGCGGGTGTGGTGAAGCGTTTCTTGAGAGTTGTTGTAGACATAACATTAGGAGACTTAAGTAGAATGTCGGAATGGTCGTTAGATTTCACATCCCTTGATAAATCTAAATTTAGTTTATCCTCATCGTCGTTTTTTTTGCAGTACTAAATTTTTAATTTTATATTTACGCCGCAATCATATATGTTACCCATCTTTATTTTTTATTAATATTTTGACTTTTGTTAATAGATATTAAATATAAAAAATAAAAATGATATTTTAAAATTTATATTGATTTAATTATATAATAACAGATAACTAGTGTCAACTTTATTTAATCATTATTTTTAAAAATAGTTCCTTCAAAAAATTTTTTAAAGATTCATTAAAATTTAAAGGTTGATAATATTAGATTAATCTATTTCATCAAAATTATTCAAGGTTTTTTAGAATTCTGAAGATTCTGGTTCAAATTTCTTTGATTGTATATGTTGAAATTGTAAGCAGTTTGGGGAGGGGGATTACTGATATTCTGCATCTGTATTTGATTATAATTTCCCTGGAGTGATCCATGGGGTCCTTGTGAATGATTTACTCCATGCGCCATCATCATTTGCATGTTTGGCCTGATTCCACTCATTTGATGGTAACTAATATTTTGTGTGTAGTTTGGATTGATCATGTATGCTTGATTCATGTTCATTATAGGGTAGTTCATATTCATATAGGGGATTTTGTTGAGTACTATCTGGTTCTGAGGGGTTGTATTTTGCAGGTTTACATTTAAATTAACATTTATATTATTTTTAATAATGTCTTCACTTATATTTGTGTCTACGTTCAAGTTTGATTGTCCTTGATTTTGATTTTTGAGGATTTCTTTCTTTAGTAAATCAGTACTGGAATTTGAACTTGAGAAACCTAAGTAAGACAAATGATCATTTATTCTTGTATTGCTGCTTGTTTTGACTTCTAACAAATAGTTAATATTATGTTTGTTACCTGTATGCTCTTGATATTTCTCATTATAGTTTTCATTTTCGTTCATTTCATCAACATCCATAATATCTTCTATGTCCCCTTCGTTTTCTAGTATCCCGTTTTCTTCCTCTATTATTTCCTCTTCGTTATTCTTATCGTGGTGCGAATTAATAGCGATTCTCTGTTGATACTTCATTATTAAATTTAATAATTTCGCTCGATTGTTTTCATCGAGAGACATTAGCTTCTGTATAATTTCCTCCTGAGATAAATTAGCGAACTGGGAGTTCACATATTCTTCCAATTTTTCTAAATCGTCTTCTTGAAGAAGTTCCTCTAGGCTATATTTTTTTGATTTAGAAGTGTTATCTTTTTCATTTAGATAATTTTCGCTTTCATTTTCTCTCTCATCCTCCTCGTCTGATGTAATTGGAGACATTTGTATGTTTTCTCTAGTAGAAGAATATACTTGAACGATCTGAGTCTTTTCTGAACTGGAATTCAAATTGGGAATCATGCTTAGTGAAGGATTAGGCTTGTCAATTTGTTTAATTTCTATATGTTGATTATTAAAAATATTACGATTAGTTTTACTACTAGTATTTGGTTCATTTATCACTTTAAGTTCGATAGGTTTGATGCACTCTTCTGTATAATCATTCTCTACCACAGTGTATGGTTCTTCAATTGATTCACTCTTTTTAATAATCACATAAACCATCAATTTATCTATATTATTCATCAAAGACTTATTGTAGATTTTAATTTCATTTTTCATTTTTTTATAAAACTTCGAATATCTTTTAGACAATGTGAAAATATAATATTTAACATCTTTAAAAGAATAAAATCCAGATCGATCATTTTTGTCATACTCATCTGATAGCATTTTATATGATTCAACTTCAGATTCGTTTTCAATCTCAAACCACCCATAACAAATTTTATCTGCTTTATTCCCTAGGTATCTTTCAATGTAAGGAATGACTTCCCTAGTTTTAGCTTTGGAACTAATAGTAATTTCTTCGGGAAACTTTTTTATTGAATTGAAGTTTTCTGCACAGTTAGTAGAACACATCAGAAGGTTTTTTAGTGAAAGTTTACTCACAATAACAGTACCTTTCCATATTTGTAAAATAGAGTTAAAATTAGAATAAGATTTCTTATTTCCGGTTAAGGAGTTAGGATTATTTTTGTTTGTGAGTTTGGTTTCTTTAAGATCTGATTTTGGGTTAATATTGTTTTCATTTTTTTTAAATGGATCATAAAAAATTGGATTAATCAAAGTGTTCTTGTAGGCAGTGGAGGATTTAACCGATTTAACATTTACTACATTCACATTCATGCCATACTCAGATAAGTCCGTTTCCTTCGCCATTTGATTTTCTTCATTTTCGAAGGGATTGTAAATATTCTCAAATGTTGAAATAGTTGAAATTTCCTTCTTCAGAGAAAGGGAGATAGGACTTGAAGGACTTTGAACGTTTGAAGATTTTGCCGTCGCTGTGGTAATAAGATTACTTCCTGATTTAATAAAATTGGATCCGTATGGACTGAATCTAACATCAGCTCTGTCTGATACTGATTTAAGAGAATCCTTATCATCGTTTATATTATTATTCATTAAAATGTCCTCTTGAAGAGAATTTCCTATATCAGAAAAATTAGAAGATTTTATCAGACTTGTGCTTTTGTTTTCGTTCCTTCCTGAATTTTGTAGTGATGAATATAATTTATCCATATCGCTCATCATAGATAACAAATTTGTTTCTTTTTCTAATATATCTGTATTTTTATCATTATGATTAGTTTGAGACTGCATATTGTCATCTAAATTTTCAACTTTTGTTTCATTTAAATTTGGTTCTTCCTTCTTCTTTTGTTTCTGACTTATTTGAGTTTGAACACTTTCATCAATTTTCTTAAGTTTATCAAAATATTTTAAACCGTAAGGGAATTTAGCAACTTTTGGCAGACTCAATTTATTTTTTATTACTAAAATTGAGACTCTCTTGTATTTCTCTAATTCTTTGACTGTTTTACACATGTTCTCTAAGGCTGCATTATAATCTTTATCAAGCTTATTGGAGCATTTGAACAATTGTTCTTCTAATTCAGTTGAAAGTTTTTTTATGTATTCAGTTCCCTCTTTGCTGAATGTTTGATTTTCATTAAGAATCTTTGTAAGAACGTCAATAGAATTCTCTCTTATTGTTTTAAAATTTACAGAGGAATTTTTTTCCTTCTCTAAATCAGGTCTTGTAATGATTGGGTATGAATCATTGGTTGGATTTTTTTTGATAAAATTTTTAATTATATTTGTCTTTGACTTGGTTTCGGTTTCAACAACAACAGAAGATTGAGAGAGGTTGAAGTTAGGAATTCCAACAACAGTTTCTTTCAAATTCTCATTTTCCTTTTCTTTGTCATTTTCATCATCTTGGTTCAATTTAATTTCAATTTTTTCAACCTCTAAATATTGAGCCTGATCATCATTATCGTTACTTGTATTTTTCTTCGACCTCTTTGCAATTTTATTTTCAAAATTTTCCAAAAATTCTTTATCATAAAAATAATCCTTGTCTAATTTGATATTCACCTTCCTTTTAGATCTTGAATTGGCTAAATTTGTTATTAATGGTGAAATTTCTGGATTTTGATGAATATTGTCGCTGATATTAGAAATTTTTAACTCAGGATGATTTACTTCTTCCAAACAAGATTCATTATGGTGAGTTTTGTTGTCTAAAATATCAAGATCATTATCAGTCTTTTTATTCTTTCCACTTATGCTAGATTCATTTGGGTGCTTAATTTTCTCATTGCTTTTTCTTTTTATTCCTAAAAATAAATTTTCTAAATTTCTTGTAATAAGGGAAGGAGTTAGAGCTTTATTCAGATTAAGCCTAGTTTCTTGTTCAATTAAATACTCACCTAGATCGATCGTATTGTTCCCACTTTGAATTTCTTGATTTATTTTGTTTTTTATAGACTCTAATTCCGGTAAATTCTTTGTTGAAAAGATTTCCTTTATGAGTTCTTGAGCTCGTTCGCAAATGTCTAATAATTTATTGTAGGCCTCTCTGCTATCTTCTTCAGTCTCTAAAACGTTCAATCCATTCGCTTCGATTACTAAATTTTTGATTACAACTAAATTTGGTGGGTAAGGATTTTCATATTTTGTAAAATTTTCAACAAACTCCTTGAATTTTATTTTCCATAATTTTTTCCGTAAAATTTTTTCTTCGGATAAGTCATGTATCTCTATAGTTTCTATCATGTTTATTAAATCATATATATCAAATTTATCGTTTTCGGTTTCGTCAATCAGGACAGATTTTAATTTTTTCATTTTTTCTTCACTGCTTTCATACATTCTTAGTAGTTGCTCCCCTTCCACAAAACATGCTTTGCTTGCTTTGTACTTGCTGTATATAGTTTGAAGCTTATCTTTCAGCAAAACTTGACTCTTGCCAGAATTATGTTGCTCTAAAATTTTCTTGATGTCTTTTAAAGTAGACTTGCTGTCATTGAGAATAACTTCCACATTATGAATCAATTTCTCAAGATTTACAGGGAATTTTTTGATTTCTCCTAATAACTTTTCGTACTCAGTTATACTTGCTTTAACAATTGTAAAGCTCTCGAATTTTTTTTCAAACTGGGATTTAATCCTTGCAAAATTTTCTACAACTTCTCTTTCTTCAGGTAAATCAACATAACACTTATTTATAAAATCCTTGACGATTCTATCAAACTGTTCTTCTGTAATTTGCTTAAAATGGCCCAAGGTATTTGTAGAACTCTGCGCTGAATTTTTTAGAATTTCTGAAATGTCTCTTATATTCTTGGCTAGAGTGACCTGACTCATCAAGTTTGTATAGTAATCTTTTTTCTTGATCTCATAAAAAAATTTCAGAGAATTCGCTTCTTGCGAGGTTCTAAATGCTATTCTGTAATTCAACTTCTCGATGGGGTTAGTTTCAACTGTTTTTAAAAGATTTCTTGCGCGAGTAGCCCATTCAAGAGATTTAATCAAATCAGCCAAATTCTTATCTGGGATAGCTACTTGGTTATTCACTAGCTGTGTATAAATTTTATTTAACGACTCTAAATTTTCTTCACTTGAAAGGATATCGTCTACATTGTTCAAATTTTCGCTTAATTCGATTAAATTTTTTGCAGTTTGGATCCAGTTTTTATTTAGTTCTAGGTCCCTTTTTAGAATACCTAATTCACTGCTTAGATTTACTAAAATCTTTTTTGATTCTTCTTGTAGAACTTCAAGTAACGAAAAATCTATCTTGTCAGCTTGATTGTTTCTTTTATAATGAATGTATTGTTGATAATTTTCAATCCAAGATTCGAATTTTTCTAATTCTTTATTAAGTTCCTGATAGCTGTGAAATTGTCTCAGAGGTAATTTGATTCCCTCATTACTTATTTTAGATTCACATTCTTTAATTGTATCAAGGATTTTTTCTTTTTCTATACGACCTTCAATAGGATATTTTTTAGTTTCCATAATCGCTTGTAGTTTTTCTGTTATTGAGAGGATTGAGGAAATTTCTGAAATATTTTTCAATTCCTCCTTTTGATTTATATTCCAAGTAAAAATTTTATCTGTTTGAAGAATATTCAACAATTTTTTGCATAACTCAGGATTTTTAACTCCCTCTAGAAACACCGAGTCTTTAAGGAGTTTGTAGGAATCCATCCAAGCGTTAATTTGATTTTTAATAGAAGTAAGCTCAGAATAAATTTTTTTGAAGTCGTGATTTTCTATTGTATTTTCTATACCTTCTTCAAGCAGTGAATTAAGATCTTCAATTACTATAGTATTTTTGTCATCTGAGGAGTTTTCATTGGAATATTTAACAATTTTTAAAAATTTTTCAGATTTTAATTTCCAGACTAAAATTTTCAATTTTTCATAAAAAGATTTAATCACCAGATTTTTAGAAATGTTTTCAGAGTCTTTCACTTCGGAAATAGAATCAATCAAATCTATAAGTAAAAAATCTTCTTCTGAACTGTCGTTATTTGATTCAGCATCAGATTTATCTAATTCTTGTAGGAATTTCGGACTATATTTTTCCGATGTTTTTTTATACCATTTAAGAATTCTAATTAAATCATCGACTTTGTTCTCTTCTTCTAATTGAATGTTATTCAGTTCTATTTCTTCTTTTAATTTTTTCAATTCAGCAAATATTTCATCAATCAAAATTACTGTATTAGCGCGCATTTGAAAATCTTCATAAAATTTCGAAATTTTTGATTTCATTTCCCTTATTTTTTGTTTCTTCAAATTTATTTTCTCTTTGATATTACAATCCCTCTCTGAATTTATATTATACTCATCGATCAAGGTTTTTATCAGATCCAATCTCTTTAGGTCGTTTTTCTGATTCAACAAATTTTCAATATTATTTAAATAAAATATTTTCTGCTCTAATTTCTCTAATTCTTCCTTGACAAAATTTCTATTTTCTTTTTCTAGAGTTTCTTTAAGCTTTTTAAGTATTTTAATATCATTGATATTATTCAAACTGTCTTTTACAACTTCTTTTAATCTCTGAAGTTTTTCTTGGATTTTGAAGAGCGATTCAATTTTCTGAGTCAGAGTTTCGTCTTTGTAAATTTGAAATTTCTCTTGGTAATTGGAAATTATTCTTGAAATAATTTCAGGATTTCTTAAAACTTCTGAATTTCTCTCATTGTGTAAGAAATTTTCTATCTGTGCCTGGAAAAGTTCGTAATCAGAAATAATTTCAATGGCTTCATACATATTATAAGTGCATACTAATATATTTGTGCAGTTCTGAATTAACTTTTGAACATCTTTGAAATAAAAAAGATTTTTGTCTTCCCTTGTTTTTGAAAATGCTAAATCCCATTCCAAAGCTTCATTAAGGCAGCTATCTATTGATTCGATTTCTTTACTTGCGTTGATTTTCAGATTTTTTCCTATACTTATAATTTCTTTAATTTTTTCTAATTGGATTTTAGTATCGAGGTTTATTCTCATTTTTTCTTTTTGTTTATTGATGATGCTTTCTCTTAGAGGGAAATAATTCTGAAAATTCTGTTCCTTGACTGAATGAGCTAATTTGGATTCTTCTTTTTTAATTTCTTTGTCATATTCTTCTAAAAGTTTTTCTGCTTCCTTTTTTCGCTTCATGTGATTGCTTAGCATTTCCTTTGTGCTCTTTTGCCATGATGAATAGTCACTCATATAATTTGCTAGAAGTGTATATTCTTTTTGGAAAGGTTTTTCGGCATTGACTGTGTTATCATCTTGATTAGTATTTGTAGAAAGATTTCCAAATAGTTCGTTGTATGAGAGATAGACTGCTTTGATATCTTGCAAAGAAAATTCAGCTTCAGATTGGCTGATGATTTCATAAGCACTTTTAGCCCATTTAAATCTTTTTAAATAATTTTCAACTATTGAAATGTTTTCGTCGATTAATCCGTCGCTTGTTTCTTGAATTGCTTTATATAGACTTTCTAATATTGAATAATATGTATCAATTATTTTAAAATTTTCAACGATCAATTCAATAGTCTCTCTGGATTCTGATTGTCTCCCTTCATCATTCATGTCATAAGATTCAGTTTGAATAATTCTGACTAGTTCCATATCGGAAAAAGAGAAATTCTTGAGATCTTCTAATATTCGCTTTTCCTCTTCAATATTTCTATTTAGGAATTTCTGCTCTTTTCTTTTTAAATCAAGTATGATTGAGGATAAATTAAAAGGAATATCATATCCTAATCTGATATGCTTGGAAAGGATTTCATATGTGCAAGAATGATTCAAAAGAATTTCTGCCTTCTTCGAATAAAGAATAGAAACGAATAACAAATCGATGACTTTATATTGTATGTGATTGTGTATTACTGAAATTTTCCAGGCCTTTCCATTTGCTTGATTTATCAAATTCTCGTTCAAGTCTTCATTCCCTTCTTTAAGAAAAAAATTATTTCTGTTGTTTATCCATTCAGTGCAAAAAGAACAATACCATTTTTTTAAGGTATTGACTTCTTTTTTAGATAAACCCAGGCAGCGACAATGAAACCATGCTTCGCAGTTATCACAACAGATCATGAATTCAGATCCGCTGGTTTTACGACAGATGCAGTATAAAACAGGTTCTCTGTGATCCTCGCAAAGGATTATTATTTCTCCACCACGGCTTTTGATTATCCAATTTTTATCTATTGTTTTTATGAATTTACTGTTAAGGTCACTGATCAAAGCATCTTCTTCGTTCAAATTATTTGCATTTAAGGAGTTTTTTGAATTAGCTAAGGGTAATTTAATAGATTTATTACCAGATTTTTTATTAGATACTGCTGATTTAGATTTAGATTTTGCTTTAGATTTGGTTTTGTTTTCTAAAGGAATTTCTGAAGGAATATTTGTACTGTTAGTAATTTTAATCTCTTCTAGATTTTTATCACTGGAATTATCAATTTTATTTCTTTTAATAATAGCATCACTGTTATAAACATCTTCGCAATCATTCAAACAACTTCCTCTATAATTAAATTTCCACTCAATCTGCCAATAATTAGTGGCCTCAGAATCCATGAGTAGTTTGATAAACCTATCCTTAAGCGCACAATATAAATGAATTTTGTGCGGGCACTGCGCGATCACTTTATTTACTCCACTGCTAGCTGGATTATTTCTCATACTATTTTCACTGCTTCTGACTTCACATTCACATTCCATTAATACACCTTCTGAATTCTGACAGAAATCACACCGATTTTTATTGTTCACATAAGAACT
>Ga0169931_10004642_pt1 | contig 21283 bp, 18 predicted proteins | sample Kivu_15m_20L_FD_129675 | JGI IMG/M metagenome (GOLD analysis project Ga0169931, IMG submission 129675) | Freshwater microbial communities from Lake Kivu, Western Province, Rwanda to study Microbial Dark Matter (Phase II) - Kivu_15m_20L... | ecosystem: Environmental > Aquatic > Freshwater > Lake... | reverse complement strand
GAAGGATTTTAGGACTTTATGAAGGAATGACTTTATGAGGAGCATCCGCGGCAGAGAAAATTAGCTTATTAGAAAAATTTCAAATTTTCAAATTTTCAAATTAGCACATTTTCAAATTCTTAAACTCTTATTTACCACTCCAAACAGCTTTTCGTTTTTCCTTAAAGGCCAACATTCCTTCTTGCCCGTCTTTCGACATTGCGGTTTTTTGTAGCATTTGCATGAGGTAAGCGTTCTCACCTGCTTTGTGTGTAATTTTTCGATAAGCCTCCAGTCCGAACCGTATGGCTGACGGTGAATTTTCGTGAAGTTCGGAAATAAGTTCTTGCACTGTTGAATCTACTTTTTCGGCTTCACAAACGTGTGTCACCAAACCGAATTGTTGGGCTTCTTGTACTGGTAAATTGTAACCGCGAATACACCAATCCACCACTTTTCTTTCGGGCATCACACGCAACAAAGACGCCATCACCTGAAAAGGAAATAAGCCGCGTTTAACTTCAGGCAATCCCAACTTAATTCCTTCTTTAGCAACCACATAAGTAGCTCCCGAAAGGAAAAAGAAACCTCCCGCAAAAACATCTCCCTCAACCTTCGAAATCAGAGGTTTGTGGAATTCTGTTAAAAGTTCGCCGATAAGGATTTCTTGGCTCGGCTTAGGAATCGTGGACTCAAATTCTCCAACCATTCCCATAAACGCTTTCAAATCAGCACCCGCACAAAAAACATCGCCTTTTGCTTGTAAAACCACCGACCACACCTCAGGATTTTGTTGTGCGTACTGCAAGGCTGCGGCAAGCTCAACCACCATGTGTGGGTGGATGGCGTTCTTTTTCTCCGCACGATTGAGGGTAATATACAATGTATTCCCAACCTCTTTCACCTCCAAAAACGCCCATGTGTGCAGACTCCACGCATCGATTACGTTTTGTTCAAAATAATTCATGCTTCTTCTTTTTTTAAGGTGAGTAATAAATAACCCGCTTCCACATTTTGACCTGCTTCCACGTAAATTTCGTTTACTGTTCCGTCTTCGCCAGCGGTGATGGTATTTTCCATTTTCATGGATGAAATGATTAACAGTGCATCACCTGCTTTCACGTCTTGACCTGCTTCAACCAACACTTTTACAATGGTTGACGGCATCGGTGCCTCATAGCCTCCTGCCACTTTTTGCACTTCTTTTTCAGGGAAACGCGCTTGCTGCGTCAAACTGAATGTTCCAAAAAGTTCGTGTTGAAGGTGCAACGTTGAATTGCTTGAGGCAATATGGAACGTGTGAAGTGTGTTGTTTACCTCGATTTGTACACGTCCATTTTCAATACTCAATAACCTCACTTCTGCAACCACATTTTCAGTCAAACAGCGGAATGAACCTTTATAGAAACGGTATTTTAAATTGATTTTAAACTCATCAATCAACCAGTTATCTTGTTGGTAGTCAAAGAAATTATTTCTCCAACCCGAAGGCATACTTGAAGCAATTTTGCGTTTACCTTCTCTTAATTTCCAGTTGTACAAAGTGGCAGCAATAGCGAAAAGAAATTGTTGTTCTTCGTTCAAACTTGGTTTTCCAACTACTTGTAAATTATTGGCAATAAAATGAGTATCGTATTTCCCTTGACGAACATCAGGATGTTTTACCAAAGCACTCAAAAACGGTTGGTTAGTAACCATTCCCAAGCATACCAAATGATCCAACACGTAGGACATTTTGCGGAAAGCACCGTTTCTTGTGGTGTCCCAAATAATAATTTTTGCAATCATCGGGTCGTAAAAAACCGTGATTTCTGAACCACTTTCGACCGCCGTTTCAATTCTCAATCCACTCACTTGTGGCCATTCAATGCGTTGCAAAGTTCCAGTTACGGGCGTAAAATCATTTGCGGCATCTTCGGCGTAAAGTCGCAACTCCATGGCGTAACCATAACTCCTAACTTCCTCTTGCTTAAGCGGTAAAGTTCCACCTTGCGCCATTTCAATTTGCCATTCAACGAGGTCAATCCCCGTAATTTCCTCCGTTACAGGATGTTCCACTTGCAAACGCGTATTGACTTCCAAAAAGTAGAATTCACCCGAATGTTCATCGTAAATGAACTCTACTGTCCCTGCGTTGTCGTAAGCTAAAGCCTTCGCTGCTTTCACCGCCGCTTCACCCATTCTTGAACGCAATTCAGGAGACATCACCGGTGAAGGACTTTCCTCCAAAACTTTTTGGTAACGACGTTGAATAGTGCATTCCCGCTCCAAAAGATGAATGGCGTTTCCGTGTTTGTCGCCAAAAATTTGAAATTCGATATGACGACCTGATGCCACATACTTTTCAATAATCAACTCGTCGTCGCCAAAGGCACTTAAAGATTCGCGTTTTGCCGCTTGAATTCCTGCAACCAAATCCTCTTCACGGTGAACAATTCTCATTCCTTTTCCACCACCTCCAGCTGTGGCTTTCAGTAACAAAGGAAATCCAACTTGAAGTGCTGCTTTAACTAAAGTTTCCTCTGTTTGGTCTTTACCTTGGTAACCCGGAACCGTTGGAACCGCGTTGCTCTGCATGATTGCTTTAGCGCGAGATTTCGACCCCATTTCCTCAATTGCTGTAGGATTTGGTCCAATGAAAATAATATTGTTTTCCGCACATTTTCTTGCAAAACCAGCATTTTCCGACAGGAAACCGTAACCCGGATGAATGGCATTTACACCACTCGATTTTGCCGCTGCAATAATTTTTTCTTGGTCGAGATAAGACGCACTTGGCGCACTTTCACCGATAAAAATTGCTGTATCAGCCTGACGAACAAAAGGAGCGGAACGGTCGGCTTCACTGTAAACCGCCACACTTCTAATCCCCATTTTTCGACAGGTACGAATAATTCGCGAGGCAATTTCCCCTCTATTCGCGATAAGAATTGTATGAATATTTTCCATGATTACATCCTCCAAACGCCATAACCTTCGGCGCCTTTAATTTCCTGATTATAAACTACAGCCAACGAAAAGCCGAGGTAATTTCTTGTTTCTCGTGGGTCTAAAAGCCCGTCGTCCCACAATTCTGAAGTGGAATGCCAAGCCGACGCTTTCGATTCTGCTTCCATGATGAGCATTTGTTTGAGCATTGCCGCTTGTTGTTCATCGTAAGGTTTACCTGAGGCTTCGGCATTTGCACGTTGAATAATTTCCATCACGCCCGCCATTTGCTCGGAGCCCATCACCGCAATTTTGGAATTCGGATAAGCAAACAAGAATCTTGGGTGGTAAGAACGTCCATTCATCCCATAATTTCCTGCGCCATAAGATGAACCTATCATTAAAGTAATGTGCGGTACTTCACTGTTAGACACTGCATTTATCAATTTAGCGCCGTTCTTAATTATCCCACCTTCTTCATAAGCTTTACCGACCATGTAACCCGTAGTATTTTGCAAGAAAATGAGTGGAATATTGTTTTTGTTGGACAATTGAATGAACTGTGCACCCTTGTTTGCCGACTCGGAAAAAATCACCCCGTTATTCCCAAGAATTCCAACAGGATAACCGTGAATTTTGCACCAACCTGTTATCAAAGTTGAACCATATTCAGGTTTAAATTCTGAAAATTCGGATCCGTCGGCAATTCGCGCAATCAATTCACGTACATCGAAGGGTTGCTTTGGATTTGCCGGAACAACACCGAGTAATTCGTCAGGTGAAAATTTTGGCTCTTCAATTGGACCTTCTGGAACGAAATGTGGCTTAGTTACCTTTACAATCTCCATGATTTCACGTGCAATTCGGATAGCATCCAATTCATCTTCAGCGAGATAATCCGAAACACCTGAAATTCTACTGTGCATTTCCGCGCCTCCGAGTTCTTCATCGGTGGAAACCTCATTTGTTGCCATTTTCACCAAAGGCGGACCAGCCAGGAAAACTTTTGCGGCTTGTTTTTGGAAAACCGAAAAATCAGACATTCCAGGCACATAAGCACCGCCAGCAGTTGCATTTCCGAACACAACAGAAACAGTGGGCAAACCCATTTTTGAACGTCGAGTTATTTCACGAAAAGTTTCACCGCCGTAGTTGAAAATTTTGGATTGATCGGTCAAATTTGCGCCACCACTTTCCACCAAATTAATCGTTGGTAAAGCACATTCACGGGTGATTTCACCTACACGTAAAGCTTTAAATAAAGTAGCGTAATCAATTGAACCACCTTTTCTTGTACCAACATTGGAGTTAATCATACACAATTTACCCGAAACGAATCCAATACCTGAAACGTTCGTTCCTCCCGTTCCGAAACCACCTTTCATTTGCATGCCTGCAAGCGGCAACAATTCCATAAAAGGACTATCTTGATCGAGCAGTAATTCGATTCTTTCACGTGCCAAAAACTTTCCGCGTTTTCGTGCTTTTTCTATATGTTTTTCCTCCCCATGGAATAAACTTTCGCCAAAATGCTTGTTCAGCTTTTCGACCAATTTCAACATTTCAGCTTCGTTGTCTTTGAATTGCTGACTGTTGGGGTTAATAGTGGATTTAAGTTTTTGCATATTATTTTTTAAAATACAATAGCTTGATTATTATCACTTTGAAAAGGTTCACCTAAACTATTAAAGTAATCCTCACCGAAGTAATTCTTGAAAGCATTAAGGCCTTTTTCTGTGAAGTGTGGAATCAGAATACTCCAAATCATTTTTTCTCCATCTTCACCTGCAACTTCACCGCGAATAATTTGTTGGGAAAGCCAATAAAAAGTGAGCATCCAGGTAATGAAGGCGATGGAATGATAAGTTCCAGGAATTTTTTCAGGTTGAAGATTGCCTGCTTGTAACGCAAATTGAAGTGTCGCCACGTTATCGGCGATTGTTTGCTCCGTCATTTCGCGGAAACGTTTCTGGATAATCGGATGATTAAGTACCATTGTATCCAAGAAAATGAAGGAGTATTCGCGTTGAAATTTGTAGTACAACTGCACCTCATTGTGAAGATTGGCGAAGGTTGGCAACTCCCTTGATTTTACCCTTTCGGCGTTCATTTTTCCCCACATTTCATCCACAATCGCTTGGAGCAACGAATCTCTATCGCGAAAATGGTAGCGTAAATTCCCCCTACTCATGCTCAGTTCAGCAGCGATGTCTTGTAGAGTGGTAGCGCCAAAACCTTGTCTATTGAAAATAGCTGTGGCACCGGCGGCGATTTTACTTTTAGTATCCAAATGAAAATTTTTTGTCAATATTAAAAAATATTTTAGTCATAAGCAACTAAAAATTGAACAAAAATTTCAAAAATATTTGTTAGAAAGTAAAAAATCTAAATTCTTTTTGCTGAAAAAACATTTAGGATCATTAGAGATGGAGCAATATCTCACGCAATCTTTAAACCTCAATTCGATTATTAAAATTGGATTGGTTTACTTTTACATTTTGGGGTAAAAAAAAAGGTCGCTATTGCGACCTTCTAAAACTTTCACACTAATTAATTAGTATTCATCTTCATTAAAAAGAAAGTCCTCTCTTGAGGGATAATCTGGCCAAATTTCTTCAATACTTTCATACATATCTCCTTCGTCTTCTAAATCTTGAAGATTTTCTACTACTTCAAGTGGAGCACCTGTACGAATAGCAAAATCAATTAATTCTTCTTTCGTTGCAGGCCACGGTGCATCTTCGAGGTAGGAGGCAAGTTCAAGAGTCCAATACATAATCCTAATTTTTAAGGTTTTCTAATTTTCGGCAAAAGTACTATTTCAAAGTTATTTTGCAAGTTAAAAGTAAAGTCTTAACAAACTATTTATCAACATGTTTTAAAATATCAAAAACTAGATTCTTGGACGCCATGGTTTTTCCTGAATTCCAAAGTCTTGTGTGATTTTTCGACCTAAAACAAAAATGTAATCACTCAAGCGATTCATGTAACTCATAACCAATGGAGCAACGAATTCCCTTTCGTTTAATTCACAAATTATTCGCTCAGCTCTTCTACAAACACATCTGGAAATATGAGCGACAGAAACAGCGGGATGTCCACCGGGTAGTACAAAATAGCGCATTTCAGGTAATTCATTATCCATTTCATCCATCCAAGTTTCTAAAGAAAGTATATCTTCCTCTCGAAGGTCTGGTAAACTCATTTTTGATTTTTCTGGGTCAGCAGCAAGACTTGAACCAATTGTAAACAAACGATCCTGAATTTCTAAAAGTTGTTCTTTGTATTTTTCTTGTATTTCGTGATCGCCGAGAAAACCGATGAAAGAATTTAATTCGTCGATTGTTCCGTATGCATCGATACGAACTGAATGTTTTGGAATTCTTGTTCCTCCAATTAAACCAGTTGATCCTTGGTCACCTTTTTTTGTGTAAATTTTCATGATGTTTTCATTATATCGGTAATATTTTTTTGCCACTACTTTTTAAAAAAAAAGGGTACGAATTTTATCCATTATCCTTTCCGATGGTTGGTAAGTTAACAAAATTTCGCGAGGCTTTTTCATGTTTTTTTCAGACTTTGAAAACGAAGTTAGTATTTAGTTATTGTTACTCAACTGAAAGGAATACTTATCAAAAGGAATACTGAATAAATTATCTTCCTTACTTTTGCGCCAATCATTATTTAAAACAAACATAGCATGCAACTGTGGAACACGTTAAATAAGGAGGAACTTGAAGCTAAATTGCGCGAAGTGGGTCATAAATTTGTGACTATTTCATTTTACCAATACGCGCACATTACCAATCCTCGCTTATTCAGAGATCACCTATTTATGATGTGGTCAAAATTAGATGTAGTTGGAAGAACTTACGTCGCTAAAGAGGGTATCAATGCACAAATTGCGGTACCAACTCATTATCTTTCTCGATTTCGCGAGGAACTTTACCAAATTGATTTTTTAAATGGAATTCGCCTGAATTTTGCCGTTGACGACGCAGAAGCAGAATTTCCATTTTTGAAACTTAAAATCAAGGTGCGCGACAAAATTCTCGCTGACGGTTTAAATGATGAAACTTTTGACGTCACAAACAAAGGAAAACATCTGAATGCGGAGGAATTTAATCAACTTACCGACGACCCAAATACCATTTTGATTGATTTCAGAAATCATTACGAATCTGAAGTGGGGCATTTCAAAGGTGCAATTCTTCCCGATGTTGATACGTTTCGTGAATCTCTTCCTTTTATCGAGGAAACTTATTTGAAAGGAAACGAAGATAAAAATCTAGTAATGTATTGCACAGGTGGAATTCGTTGTGAAAAAGCATCTGCGTGGTTCAGACACAGAGGATTTAAAAATGTCCATCAATTAGAAGGTGGAATCATCAAGTACGCCAACGATTGTAAGGAAAAAGGTATTGAAAATAAGTTCATTGGCAAAAATTTCGTTTTCGATGAACGTCGTGGCGAACGAATTTCAGAAGACATCATTTCCGTTTGTCACCAATGTGGAAATCCAGCAGACACACATACCAACTGTGCAAACGACGCTTGTCATTTACTTTTTATTCAATGTCAGGAGTGTAAAGACAAGATGGAAAACTGTTGTTCAGCTGAATGTCAACACACAATTCATCTACCTGATGAAGAACAAAAAGAGCTTCGAAGAGGCTTGAACAATAGCAACAAAATTTTCAAGAAAGGACGTTCACCAAAATTGCCGTTTCAACTGCACAAGGAAAAACCGCTACCTTTGATTGAACTTTCAATGAAAAAATAAGTGTTTTTAGCTATTAATTGGGCGGTAGATTCTGAAATTATTGACGGACTACGAACGCCAAATCTTTACGGTTTACTATTTGTTTCTGGACTTATTATCGGCTATTTCGTAGTCAAAAAGATGTACGAAAAAGAGAATATGTCCGCCGATTCTTTGGATAAGTTAGTGATGTACATGGTACTCGCTACAATTGTCGGAGCGCGACTTGGACACGTTTTATTCTATGGACCTTATTTCGATGAAGTGGTGAATGGCGTGACGGTTGAACGTGGTTATTTCTCTCATCCAGAAGATATTTTTAAAGTATGGGAAGGAGGATTGGCTAGTCACGGTGCAGCGATTGCCATTTTGATTTCACTTTACATGTACAGTAAAAAGGTAGTTCAAAAGCCGTTTATTTGGATTTTGGACCGAATTTCTGCGCCCATCGCTATCGGTGGAACTTGCATTCGATTAGGTAATTTAGTGAATCATGAAATGGTAGGAGAAACAACTTCACTTCCATGGGGATTTAGATTCTTGCACCACGATTGTTTGTACCCTTATTTGTGTTCATGGGATCAAATTCCTGTGCGACATCCAGCGCAACTTTACGAAGCAATTTGTTATTTTATAGCATTTTTAGTGTTGTTGTTTTTATACTGGAAAAAAGAATCATGGCGTCAACCGGGCAAAGTTTTTGGTTATTTCTTGATTTTCATTTTTGGTGCACGATTCCTTGTTGAATTTGTGAAACTGGGACAAACGGCACGCGATGAAGTGTTGTTGTTGAACACAGGACAATTATTGAGTATTCCATTTGTGCTAGCTGGAATATACCTTATTTGGAAAAGCAGTAAACTTCAAATATCGAAGGATTAATTTGTTCCGAGGAAAATGACGCGAAAAGGTTTCCATCTTTTAAAATTTCACCTGCTCATTTTAATATTTTGTTCGTGTTCAACTCAACTAAGCGTTAACACAAATCAAAATAAAAGAAGCGTTGAAGAGAATATCGTTGACAACTCCACAGTTACCGAACTTGTCCGACCTTACAAAGACTCCATGGACAAGGTGATGAATGCGGTCATTGGATATACGGATGAAGATATGATTTCCAAACGACCTAGCAGTAACCTTATGAATTGGGTAGCGGACGCCATTTTATCCCATCAAATCAGAGATAAACGACTTTCAGAACCTGTAATGGTTTTGCTTAATACAGGCGGATTGAGAAGTAGTTTTGGAAAAGGAGCAATTACTTTAGGAGATGTTTACAAATTAATGCCTTTTGATAATCAGGTTGTTTGGGCGCGACTTCCGAGAACAGCACTTACTGAAATTACCAATTACTTAATCAAAAGTGGGGGAGAACCCATAGCAAACGCAAACTTAGAGAATGGAAAAATATCATTGAATTCTACGCCAAATGAATTCACTCATTTTTGGGTCATAACTTCTGACTATTTATTGAATGGTGGTGATAAAATGGATTTTTTTAAAGGTAGAGTTGAAACGAATGAAACTGGAGTTTTGATAAGGGATATTTTAATTGATGCGGTTAAAGAGCAGGGTAAATTGAAAATTGATAGGGAAATTCGAATTGTTCTAAATTAACACGCCATTCTTTCATCATTTGAATCTAATAACGTTATAGTCATTAATGCTCCTCTGATTCAACGAATTTCTATTTTCGAGATGGAAGAAACCTTTCAATTTTATTTATTTCACCACAGTATTTCCTTGAAGTCATTTTTTAATTAATCGGAAAAGTAAGAAATCAAAAATGGAATTTTCGTAGTTTGAAAAAACTACTTGTTAAAAATTATTTATTATGCGTGCATAGTATTTTTAAAATACTTAATTTAGACCCTCAGAAACCATTTAATAATTAAAATATGAGTACAAACGTAGGAACAAAAGCCATCAAAGGTGGTGAGTTCATTATCCGTAAAACCAATCCAGAGGACATTTTTACGCCGGAGCAATGGACGGAAGAGCACCTTATGATTGGTAAAATGTGTGAAGACTTTCTTGCACAAGAAGTTACTCCACATTTAGACAGAATTGACAAAATGGAAGAAGGTTTAATGCCATCTATTTTGGAAAAAGCAGGTGAATTGGGCATGTTAGGTCTTTCTATTCCAGAGGAATTAGGTGGAATGGGTGTTGACTTCGTTACTTCATTGTATGCAACAGAAAGATTAGGTGCTGGACATTCCTTTTCAGTAGCTTACGGTGCACACACTGGAATTGGTACTTTACCATTATTGTATTACGGAAACGAAGAACAAAAAGCAAAATACATCCCGAAATTAGCAACAGGTGAGTGGAAAGCGGCTTATTGTTTAACTGAGCCAGGATCAGGTTCCGATGCTAATTCTGGAAAAACAAAAGCAGTTCTTTCAGCGGATGGAACACATTATGTTTTAAACGGACAAAAAATGTGGATTACCAATGGAGGATTTGCTAACTTGTTTACTGTTTTCGCAAAAATTGACGACGATAAAAACCTTACTGCATTTTTAGTAGAAGGTGATTCAGAAGGAATTTCTTTAAACCCTGAAGAAAAGAAAATGGGTATTAAAGGTTCTTCAACTCGTCAAGTATTCTTTAATAACGTTAAAGTTCCAGTAGAAAATTTACTGTCAACTCGCGAAAATGGATTCAAAATCGCTTTGAACATCTTGAACATTGGTCGTATCAAATTGGCTGCTGGTGTAATGGGTGGTGCTAAAGAAACTATCACTGAAACTGTTAAATATGCTTTAGAGCGTGAGCAATTTGGTCGTTCAATTGCAAAATACGGTGCAATTCGTTACAAATTAGCCGAGCAAGTAATTCGTACTTATGCTGTTGAATCTGCAACTTACCGTGCAGGACAAAACATTGACGATGCAATTGCGGCTTACGTGGCAGAAGGTTTACCAAAAGGAGAAGCTACCTTAAAAGGAATCGAGCAATTTGCACCTGAATGTGCGATTTTGAAAGTTGCTGGTTCTGAGGCTTTGGACTTTGTAGTTGATGAAGCGGTTCAAGTTTATGGTGGAATGGGGTACTCTGCAGAATCAAATGTGGAGCGTGCCTACCGCGATGCTCGTATCAACAGAATTTTCGAAGGTACTAACGAAATCAACCGCATGTTGACTGTAGAAATGGTTTTACGTCGTGCGATGAAAGGAGAATTGGATTTGATGGGACCTGCTATGAAAGTTGCTGGTGAATTAATGAGTATTCCTGAAATGGGCGCAGAAGTAACTGGTGCACTTGGAAACGAGGAAAAATATTTAGAAGGTTTCAAAAAATGTATTTTGATGGTTGCTGGTTCTGCTGTTCAGAAATTGATGCAAACATTATCTAAAGAGCAAGAAATCCTTATGAATATTGCTGATTTATCAATTTTGACTTACATGGCTGAATCAGTGTTGTTGCGCGTTCAAAAGAAAATCGCAACTTATGGAGAAGAGGCTTGTGCGGTTGATATCGCAATTGCAAGAACATATTTCTACGATGCTGCTGACAAAATCAACAAAGCTGCAAAAGATGCAATTTTATCTTTCGCAACTGGTGACGAAGCGCGTATGATGTTGATGGGCTTGAAGCGTTTCACAAAAACGGAGGCGTTCAATCCGAAAGAAGCACGTCAAGTTATTGCACAAAAATTAATTGCTGACGGAAGATATAACTTCTAAAAGCGTTAGGTTTTTATTAAGAAAAAACGCTATCCAAATTTGGGTAGCGTTTTTTTTGTTGAGCAATTGTAATTTGTTCGGAAGATTAAATTAATGAACCTAATGGCATTATTCTAAATGGCACGGATGAAGTAGAATTTAAAATTCCCTCTGCTACAGCGGACTTCCAAACTCTTTCTTGTTGCTAAAATTTTCATGCCGATAGCTATCGAAACCTGTTAAAAATTAACTCCTCGTCGATTTTGATTGTTTCGCCGTGGCGAACATCTTTTTCTGAGTTGTCAGACTCATTTATAGAAATTCTATTTTTGGTTGTTTAAATAACAAGAACGACAAAGAGGTTTGTATTTTTCTACTGCTCCAACCAAAACTTGTCCATCTTCTTGCGTTGTTCGGTGCGAAAATTGCGCGAGATTTCCACATGAAACACAAATCGCATGAACTTTAGTCACGTATTCTGCAACACACATCAATGCAGGCATCGGTCCAAAAGGTTGACCTTTATAGTCCATGTCTAGTCCAGCAAGAATGACACGTACTCCACGATTCGCGAGTTTGTTGCAAACATCAACCAAACCTTCGTCAAAGAATTGTGCTTCATCAACAGCAATTACCTTTTCATCTTTCCAAATCTCCAGAATTTCAGCGGAATTTCTGATTATGTGTGCATGGAATTCATTTCCTTGGTGACTTACAACTTTTTGCGCACTGTAGCGATTATCAATCTCAGGTTTGAACATTAAAATCGGTTGGTTTGCAAATTCAGCTCTTCGCATTCTTCTTATTAATTCCTCCGTTTTACCTGAAAACATGGAGCCACACACCACTTCTATCCAACCATTCTGACGTCCCTCACCCGGGAATTGCTCTAAAAACATAATTCAATTTTGTTAACAATTGCTTTTCATAAATCAACCAAAAAAACCAAAAAGTACAGAGACTTGTTTGTAATTTTGAGTTTCAAAATTGAAAATTTGTGACGAACAAAAAACTCCTCGTTTGCAAGTTTGTCCATATTGTTGAAAAAATGTTAAAATATCGAATAAGCAAAATTTAAATAAACATCATCTCAATCGAATTATGAAAAATTTAATCGACTCCATTCAAGAAGCAGTGGTAAAATTGGAAAACGGAAGCTTGAATCAATTGGAATTGGAAGCGCTTACTGTGGACGCCCGTGAATTGTACGAACGTCTTGTTGTTTTGCGCTACAAAGCCTACGAACAACGTATCCACAACGGAATTGAAAGTGCTGAAAATGTGAAAGTTTCTGGTGATGAACTAGCAGAGGTTGACCTTGTAACAGATGAACATCATACAGCGCCTGTTGCTCCTGCTGGTGGTTTTGATTTTGGAATTTTCCAAGATGAAACGGTTGAAGTGAAAACAGAAGAAAAAGTGCCTTTTGCTTTAACTAAACCCGGATCTGTTCAACAACCAATTGTAGAATTAGCTCCCGAGGCAGCTCCGATTGAATTAGACGTTGAAACGCAAGATACATTTGAAGTAGAAAAGGATAATTCAGATGTATTGGGTGTTGAGGAAATTACATCTGATACAGTAACTGAAACTGACTCTGGCATCACTGAAAATTTATTAGATTTTGAAAATTCTAATGAGGAAGTGAAAGTGGTAACTATTGATAATAATGATGGTCTTTTTGAAAATATTGAAACTGATAATGATCAAGTTGAATCCCCAGCCTCCAATGTGTTTTTTCAAGAAACAGTTACAACTGTAGTTTCAGTTCAGGAAACAACTTCTATCATTTCAGGTGAACCTCACGCTTTAAGTAATCGAATTACTAAGTCAATTCAATCTGTACGTTCCAACTACACAATCGTTCCTTTAGATACTTTGAAAGGTTCATTTTCTTTGAATGAAAAATTGCACTACATCAATGATTTGTTTGGTGGTGTAAGTGAAGAATTTACCAATGCAATTAATAAATTAGACGGAATTGGAAACATGTCGAATGCAACACAATATTTAGCTGAATTAGCTGAAAAACAAGGTTGGGACTTCGAAAATGAAACAACGGAAGAATTTATCGCTAAAGTTTGTCGTCGTCATGCGGCTTCATTGGCTTAATTTCATTTTACTTTTTGTTTTAACGTCAACCCTTTCTGCGCAATCAGAGAGGGTTCGTCGTTTTACGGAAAAGCTTTGTGCGCCTGAAATGCACGGACGTGGTTATGTTAACGGAGGCGATTCGCTAGCAGCCAATTTTATTGCCCAACAATTTTATGAAGTTGGTTTGCTTCCATTTTTTCCAAACTATTTCCAAAGTTTTCGTTTTCAAGCCAATACTTTTCCAGGAAAGGTTGAACTTAAGTCAAACGAAAAAGCGTTTAAACCTGGAATTGATTTTTTTGTTGATGCTTCGTCTGCTGCGAGCCAAGGAACTTTTAAAGTGAAGTACATGAGCGGACAAGAATACTTGGGAAGTAAAGTTGTTTTTGTTGCGAAATCAGAAGTTTTAGTAGTTCGAAATGTTGGTTATTCTTTAGATTCTACCCGAAAAATTACTGAAAAACTACACCAACAAGTCAATAAAAATGTTGTTATCGAGTTGATAAATAGCAAGTTGATGTGGTCTGTTTCGGGTTACACCTACCCGTTTGCCTATCTACAAGTAATTGATGAAACTTGGAATAAAGAAGCGAATGAAGTATCCATCGAAATTGAGACCAAACGCAAAAATCATGAGGCTCGAAATGTAGTTGGTTGGATTCCTGCGAAGAAAAAAAAATCACCTTATTTATTTATTACTGCTCACTACGACCATCTCGGGAGAATGGGGCAAGAAACGTTTTTTCCAGGCGCAAATGACAATGCAAGTGGTTGTGGAATGTTACTTGAATTAGCAGAACGTCTGCGCAAAAATCCGATTAAGAATTACCATGTTGTATTTATTGCATTTGCAGGTGAGGAAATAGGTTTGTTGGGTTCAGCAGCTTTTGTCAAAAATTGTCCGATTCCATTTTCAAACATTCGTTTCTTGTTGAATTTGGATATCATGGGTAGTGGTGAGGATGGAATTACTGCTGTCAATGGAAGCGTTTTTACGGAAGATTTCGAGCGCTTATTAAAAACGAACGAAGGAAATAAGTTTACGCCACAAATTAAAAAACGAGGTAAAGCTGCCAATTCGGATCATCACTTTTTTACCGAACAAGGAGTTTCTTGTTTCTTTGTTTACACTAGCGGAAGTAACAAACACTACCACGATGTCAACGACACTTTTAACGAACTTTCGTGGCAATCGTTTAAAGGGCTAGCCGACTTGTTTGAGATTTATTTGCGCGGATTTTGATTTCATATAAGGTGCATCAATCCTCGGTATAATTATTGTCATTGCTGTTAAAACATGAAACCTTTTATTCAGTTTTTACTTATAAACAGTAAACAACAATAATTAAAAATGAAACAACTACTACCCTTCATTTTTATTGGGTTTTCGTATGTTGGGTTATCACAATACGACCCTTGTATTACCGAGGACAAAAAGCTTTTGAAAATGCTATCCACAGCGATGGCTGAAAAAACTTTTGAAAAACAAACCGAAAAATTTGCTGAGGCAATTCAGAAATACCCAAATAATGCTCAGACTTATTATCTGTATGCCAAGCTATTAGAACAAGAAGCAACAAGGCTTTCACAAAACGAAAAAACAAAAGGTCAAGCTGTGGCCAACAAAAATAAGGCTTTGTTATTTTATCAAAATACCATCAAAAAATGTCCTGAATACCACGCGGAAATTTATTACATGATAGGTGCAAATCTTTATCAAAATGGAGATGTGAAAAATGCATTAACATACTTTCAAAAGTTTTTAGATTTCCCTCAAGATGACTTCAACAAACTTCCTCCCAATAACGCACAACTACGAAAAGAACTCACCAACATCGTTGAAGACTTCAATTTTGACAATATGATTCGGGAAAATCCTGTGCCCTTCGAACCAAGTAAAGTGATGCAGGTCAGTTCTCCGCTTGACGAATATTTTCCAATGATTTCTCCTGACAACGACCTCTTGTTTTTCACGCGAAAAGTTGACCGCAAAAATCTTGGAGATATCGCCTCCAACATTCGAGAGGAATTTACTCTAGCTTACAAACTCGATGCGAAAGGTGAATTCAACTACGGCGATCCTTTACCAAAACCTTTTAATGATGGAACTTTTTTCAATTACGGTTCGGCAACGCTTTCTGTGGATAACAAAGAAATGATTTTGTGTGCTTGTAAAGTGGAAAAGGTTTACAATCAAGATTACCTCAATTGTGATTTATACACCACTTCTTACCGACGAACAGGAAAGGGAGGAAATGATTTTGAGTGGTCGCCATTGGTTAATATGGGTTCGAATATCAATACCAAAGACGGTTGGGAAGCTCAGCCTTCCTTATCCGCAGATGGTAAAACATTATTTTTCACCTCTATCAGAAAAGGTTCACGCGACAACGATATTTACATTTCCGAGCGACAAAAAGATGGCACTTGGAGTCCTGCCAAACCTTTCGATTTAATCAATACCGACGAAAAAGATAAAAGTCCCTTCTTTCACCAAGATGGGGAAACCTTGTATTTTGTGTCAACTTCCACGAAAAAAAGACGCGGTGTCGGTGGACTTGACATTTTTTACATCCGAAAAGAAGGAGACGGTTGGACTGCTCCAAAAAACATCGGTTATCCCATAAATTCTCCAGAAGATGAACTTGGACTTTTTGTGTCAACAAACGGACGTGTTGCTTATTACTCGACATACAAAGATGGAAATTGGAATATTTATTCTTTTGAATTGTATGAAGATGCTCGTCCCCAAGAAGTTCTAATCGTAAAAGGAGAATTGAAGGATGAAAAAGGAAATCCGATAACTGATGCATCCATCGAAATAACTTACAATGGAACTGGTGAAAAAGAATCCTTTTCAGTGAATGGCGACGACGGGAAATATGCGGCTGTTGTAAAGACAAAAAACTTACAAGACGTTACGATAAGCGTTAAAAAAGAAGGTTATGCTTACAACGCACAAATTATTGAAAAAGAAAAGCTTCAAGACAAATCGTTAAACGCAATAAAGATTGAGAAATTGACTGTTGACACCTTAACTCCTGGTAAAACGTTTTCAATTACTGATATTTATTTTGGAACAGATTCTTACGAATTAAATGCTAAAAGTAAAACCATTCTTAGCGGACTAGCTGATTACCTTGTTTCCAATTCTTCTTTGCAATTATCCATTAACGGTCACACAGACGACATCGGTGATAATGAAAAAAACCGCCAACTTTCACAAAATAGGTCGGATGCTGTTAAGCGTTTTTTGGTGGAAAAGGGTGTCGCAGAAAGTCGTTTGAAAGCTGTAGGATATGGAGAAAGTAAGCCAAAATTCCCTAATAATTCTGAGCTTAATCGGGCAAAAAACAGAAGAACGGAATTTGAAGTTATTGATTTTTAATCTGGTTTTAAATGCACTTTAAATGAGGCATTTGAAGCCTTAGATGGTATTATTTTAATTTATTGAGTTGGTGACTTTATTTATCAACGTTAGTTTTTTTCAAACCCCTCCAGAGGAGACATTATTTATCAAGAACGATAGTACTCACAATTTTTTCAAAAAAAAAGGTCACTCGAAAGTGACCTCATAAAGAATAATGCTATTTTAAAAAATCCTTAGAAAGACTTTAGTAAACCAATTCCCACAATTGCAAAAAGGAAAATTAAAATATAAATTGAGATAATTACGATAGTAAAGATTCCAATAAACTTAAAAAAGGATTTCAGATTTTCAACCCCTTGTTCCAAGCTCATCTGACTATTTTCATTTGTTGCCTGAATAAGATACTTCGAGGAATTGTAGAGATACTTTGTTGGGAAATAATAAAAAAGAGCAAAAACTAAGTAAATCAAACCAAAGAAACCAGTTTGCGGCATGTTAGGAACTCTAATCGATGCGCCAACAAACGTTGCTGTTATTCCAAAAATTACCATGAATCCGATTCCAATAAATCCGATGATTGCAAGAAATTTATTCCATTTACCAATGGTGTTTAGGTGTTTTTTTACCGATTCGTTTACATACATTCCTTCAACCGGCGACTGAGAATATTGATCTAAAGTTTCCATATATCAATTGTCTAATAAATCAGATGATCCTAAGTTTTCAAAAGTTGCTTCATCACCTTTCATAGAAAATGGAGGGTAAACATCAGTTAGAAATCCCATGTATGCATTTACTCTGAAAGACCATCTTAATACTCCTACCATAAAACTATGCATTCCTTCAGGATACTTACCAGTGATTAAAATCACCCAAAATCCAATTTGATTAACGAATAACTGAGCGATTTGTAGGAAAAACAAACAGAATGCGTGAGGTATTAAAACATAAAATAGTCCGAAAAAAGTTCGTGCTAGAACACTTAATCTGTTCGAGTTTTCAGGTCTTTCCATTTCAATTACAACATTCAAATCTTTGTGATTTAATCCAAACGCAGGATAACCATCGGTTAAATTAAAAATTCGAGCACTCAATCTTAAATTCCAACGTTGAACATTGAGTTGAAAATCAAATAAGCCTTGTGGGAATTTTCCTGTAAATAAAATAGCCCAAAAAGCTATCATATTAACAAAAACGGATGCAAGGGACACAAATATTAAAGGAATAATGTGTGGGAGGATTATGTAAAATCCACCAAAAAAGGTTCGCAATAACAATTCGCCACGAGAGTAGCTTTCTTGTCTTTTAATTCCAAACTTCATAAAAAATAATTTAGGGTTAAGTGCAAATGAACTTATAATTTTTTTGAATTACAAATAACTTGTCTTATTTTTATGAAATACAGTAAGTTATCGAATAAATCGAGCTATTTCTTCGTTGAGTCTGCAAGTTGGTAAACCCATAACATTTGTGTAACTGCCTTCAATTTTCTCTACTCCAACCATTCCAATCCAATCCTGAATGCCATAAGAACCAGCCTTATCGAACGGTTTAAAATGATCAACGTAATAATCGATTTCTGAATCATAAAGGTTTTTAAATGTGACTGCTGTTCGATCGAAAAATGAATTTTTTTGTTCCTGATTTTGTATCACCACACCTGTAAAAACTTCATGTGTTTTCCCCGATAATTTTCTCAACATCAATTTCGCATCGTCAGGACTTATTGGTTTTCCAAGAACTTCATTTTCAAGACAAACAATGGTGTCGGCACAAATGAGTAAATCCGTTTTTGTGTTCAAATAGGGGAGAAGTGCTTTTGCTTTTTGTGCCGCAATGAAGATGGCAATAGCTTCATTTTCAAGTGCTTCTGGATAACTTTCGTCAATGTCGGCGGTCAAAACTTCAAATTCATAACCCATTGCACCCAATAATTCCTTGCGTCGAGGTGAAGCTGAACCTAAAATAATTCTCATAAAGTGTTTGTAAACAAAGAAATAACTCCAACCAACATACTCCATTTGATTAAAGTATTCACCAATTCAAAAGGGAAGGTTTTTCTTTTAAGGAAGAAATAAATGGTTGACAAATTGATTAATCCACTAATTATGAGTAAAAAAATTGAAATTAAATTCACTTCAATCCAGTTGTTGTAGATAAAAAGAAAACCTAGAATTAATGGGAATTGTAATATCGAAAGGGAAATCCAACCTGCTTTGTTTACGCCATATTTCATCGGAAGTGAAACCACATGAATTAACTTATCTCCTTGAATATCTTGAATATCCTTTGAAATTTCACGTGACCAATTTTGGAAAAAAGCACATAAAGCAGTGAAGTAAACGAAAGAATAATTCAGGTTGGTACTCCACGTTTCAGGATGAAAAACATTGTAGGGTAAAGAAGATTCGTTGGCAACTTTGAAATACCAAACCGACAACAAAGGAACAACAGCGGTTAAACCTGCAATAATTATGTTGCCGACAAACAATTTCTTCTTGAAATGTACACTGTAAAACCAAAGCAAATTCATCGACATCAAATGCACAAACAAAAACAAGAAACTATTGTAACGAATGGTCAAAAGAATGGAAAAAAACACCGCCATTATATTTAAAGTCCAGTGAATTAAAATTGCCCAACGTTTTTTTAAGTGTCGAGTTACGATTAGTTTTTTCGGACGATTTACACGGTCGGCTTTTACATCAAAATAATCATTAATAAGATTTCCAGCGGCTGCGATGATAACCGTAGTTAAAATTAATAAACTGTAATCCAAAACATTAAAGTCAACCGAAAGGTAGTTATGAGAGGCGATGAGGTAATATGCCACCGCAACCATTGTTAGTACAATAATCAGCAGGTTGACTACTCGAAAGAGGCGAAAAAAGTGTTTCACGGCAGAATTTTATAAACTGTTCGACGGTTTTTCTGGTGTGCTTGTTCTTTTTCTTGTTCACTGTTCAATTTCGCGATTTCAGCATCAGAAATAATGGGTTGTGTGGAACCGTAACCTTTAAACGAAAGACGTTCTGCGGTGATTCCATTATTAACTAAATATTCATAAACTGCTTTGGCACGGTCATTTGACAGTTTTAAATTGTCGTCTTTGTTACCTCGGCTGTCGGTGTGTCCACCAAGTTCAATATTAATTTTTTGATTTTTCTTTAAGTAAGCAACAAATCCATCCAATTCCACTTTCGATTCAGGACGTAAATTGGATTTTCCAAGGTCGAAAAATACGTTTGCCAACACATTTTCATTGGAACTGTTTTCTGGATTTAGTGGAATGCCCAAATGGTAACTGTCTTTCCCGTCAGGTATTAATAAATTGAAATTCAATGAATAAGGGAAGTAACCTTTGTAAGTAACACTAATAGCATACTCGCGGTTTATTGGTAAAGGAACCACAAAAGTTCCATCAATTTGATCCGCATCTGAAATAATCATCACTTTTCCGGTTTTAATATCCGTCAACTGAAAATGTCCGGGAATAGCTTTTTTCGTTTGTGAATCGAATACAACCCCGTCGAAATACAAGGTTTTAACTGGACGAATTTCTTGTGGTAACTCGAAGTAATAAATATCCAAATCCCCAAAACCTCCATCGCGATTCGACGCAAAAAAAGCAATTTCACCATTTGCGGAAACCATCAAAGAATTTTCATCATAAATCGTATTAATCGGATAACCTAAATTTTCTGGTTTCGACCAATTTCCATTGTCATCCAAACGCGTCACAAACAAATCCGAACCTCCCATTCCAACGTGTCCGCGTGAGGCGAAATACAAGGTGCGTCCATCGGGGTGAATGTGTACAGATTCCTCGGCATAGGGCGTATTCACTGTGTTTGGTAAACGTTGAGCAGTTCCCCAAGTTCCGTCTTGTTGAAGGTAACTCACGTAAATATCACTATCTCTTTTACCACTTCTATCGCGAATTCCACGAATGAAATACAATGTTTTTCCGTCTGCTGATAGGGAAGGTTGCGTTTCCCAATGAATGGTATTTACGTTTCCGGGAAGGTTGATTGGGTTTGTCCAACGGTTACCAATGCGTGTCGTAAAGAAAAAATCACAACTTCCTTTTCCTTCACGATTTTCGCCATAATACGTTCCGCTTTCGTCTGAACAGCCCACAAAAATCAAACTTTTTCCGTCTGGAGATAGGGTAGGGGCTCCTTCATTATTTAAGGTGTTTACGTTTGGTGGCATTGGAAACGCTTTTTGCCATTCTTTTCCGTTGTGATTGGAAATGAAGAAATCTTCTTGAGCTTGGAAATGTTGAACACGACTATCGGGTAAACGACGAGTGAAGAGCATGGTTTTACCGTCAACTGTAAGCGCAGGGAAATATTCGGGTAATTCAGTGTTGATTCCAGGTCCACAGTTGATTGGCTTGAATGGTCTCGGATTTTTAACGGCTTGTTTGGCAAAATTTGCGTTTTGTTGAACTTGTCTTGCAGGGCCTATTAAAGT
>Ga0169931_10004641_pt1 | contig 21289 bp, 18 predicted proteins | sample Kivu_15m_20L_FD_129675 | JGI IMG/M metagenome (GOLD analysis project Ga0169931, IMG submission 129675) | Freshwater microbial communities from Lake Kivu, Western Province, Rwanda to study Microbial Dark Matter (Phase II) - Kivu_15m_20L... | ecosystem: Environmental > Aquatic > Freshwater > Lake... | reverse complement strand
TGGGCTCATCGGCCAGCACGATCTGCGGCTGCGTCACCAGGGCGCGTGCAATCGCAACGCGCTGCCTTTCGCCCCCAGAGAGCTTACCCGGCACATGGTCAAGCCGATGGCCGAGGCCCACGGCCCGCAGCATATCGGCCGCGCGACGCATCGTCTCCGCGGCCTCCATGCGACGAATCCGCAGCGGCATGGCTACATTTTCCAGGGCCGAACATTCCGCCAGCAGATGATGAAACTGGTAGACAAAACCCACCGACTGGTTGCGCATCCGAGTGCGATCAGCATCTGACATCTGAAAGACATCCTGATCGTTGATACGCACCTGCCCTTCAGAGGGACGATCGAGGCCGCCCAGAAGATGCAAGAGCGTACTCTTGCCCACCCCCGATGGACCCACCACCGCCAAGCTCTCTCCAGCCCGCACCGAGAGGTTGAGATGGGCGAAGGGACAGATCTCCCGCGGGCCATCCCGAAATCGACGCCCGAGGTCGATGGCCTGGAGCACCACGCGGCCTCCAGCATCGTTGCGTGGCGTGTTGTCAGTCATAGCGCAGGGCCTCTGCGGGGTCGAGTCGTGAGGCCCGCCAGCTGGGATAGAGGGTGGCCAGCAGCGATAAAGCAAAGGCCGAGGGCACAATGGCCCAGAGGTCTTCCGCGCGCAGGTCTGAGGGCAGGCGGTCGATGAGATAGACCCCCTTGGGCAAGACCTGAAAGCCAAAGGCCTGCTCCACAACCGCCACGATGCTGTCGATATTCCAGGCCCCGAGCACCCCAAGAACGACGCCCAGGCCCACCCCCAGAAAGCCCAGGCTTGCCCCCTGCACGACAAAGATGGCCATGATCGATCGGCTCTGGGCCCCTAGAGTACGCAGAATTGCGATGTCGGCCCGCTTGTCCATGACGGTCATCACCAGCATCGAGACAAGGTTAAAGGCGGCCACCGCAATGATCAGCATGAGAATCACAAACATCATCCGCTTCTCTAACTGAACCGCGGCAAACCAGTTGCGGTTCTCAAAGGTCCAGTCGCGCACGACAAGCCCCGCAGCCAGGCTCGGCTGAATCTGCAGGCTGGCCAGCGGCGCCTGCTGCATATCGTCGAGTCGGGCGCGAATGCCCTGACTGGCCTGACTGCGGAAAAACCGCAGGGCATCGTCCATCGCCACAAACACGAGGCTGGCATCGTAGTCATAGTGACCCGAAGCAAAAACGCCCACGAGTCGAAAAGATTTCATGCGCGGAAGAACACCCATCGGGCCCGCGCCTGGATCCGCCGTGGTGAGCATGACCGAATCACCGATTCGTAGACCCAGACTGCTTGCCAACTCACGGCCCACCACCATGCCGAATTCCCCGGGCTGCAGATCCGTGAGAAGACCCGCCTGTAGGGCTGCAAGAGCAGGGCTGACGGCGGGCTCGCGGGCCGGATCTACCCCGCGCACCAGCACCCCTTTGAGCTGGTCTCCCCGCGAGGCCATCGCCTGCCCGACCACAAAGGGTGCCGTCGCGCGGACATGAGGGCTCGATTGCACGACCGCCTCTGCCGCAGCCCAGTCCACGGCCTCATAGGCGGGCGCCACGACTTCCAGGTGCGACAAGACCCCCAGCATCCGGTCGCGCACCTCCTTTTGAAATCCATTCATCACCGAGAGCACGATGATCAAGGCGGCCACGCCCAAGGCAATACCCGCGGTGGCCATGGCAGAGATGAAACTGATAAATTTCGTCGACCGGCCTGAGCGGGTGTAGCGCAGGCCGAGCTGGAGCTCATAGAACATGGCCCGAGTGTGCCATAGTCATTGACCATGCCCGCCTTCCGAAAGACCTCCTCCACCCTGCCTGCCGCCGATGCCCTCGCAGACTGCCTGCGGGCCGACGGGCAGGTGTTGGTGATTGACGCGGGGCTCATGACGGCAGACCAGGCATCGCGGCTCGCCCGCCACCTTCCCGCGAGTCTGTCACCAGGGGTCGTCTCGGTCCTTGACCTACTGGACGGACTGCATGGAGAAGATCTTGCAGACCCCTGGCAGGATCCCGATGCGGTGGTGCAGCCTGGCGCCCTGCGGGCCTATGAGGCGGCCCTCAGGAGACTCGGAACACCTGGCGGTACCCTGCCGCAAGACACCCTCCCCTGGGCCGCCTGGGCTGCCTTGGCCGATGGATTACAGCCCGCCCCCGGTGAATACTGGATGCAGCTACTCCCCTGCCGCATGGGGCTCAGTGCCCAGGCTGTGGGGCTCATTCCTCTTGCCCCTCATGCCTTTACCCCCGCGCAGGTGCAGACCATGGCGTCACTCGTTGCGCAGTGGCCTGCCACGCTGGTGCAGTCGGCCTCGGGCGCTGTCTATCTCCGATCAGAAGAGCCCTTCGGGCTGGCGGCGAGCGCCCCCGATATGCTCATGGGCCTGCATCTGGCCCACCACCCGCCCATCGGCCCGCGCAGCCGAGACTGGCGGCAATTGAGTAACGAGATACAGATGGCCTTTCATCTGCTGCTTGAGGAGGAAGACGATACTGGCCTTGCCCAGACGCCCTGGCCCTGGGGCGCGGGGCGTCTGCCTCTGAACGCGCAGGCTGCGCCACCCATCCCAGCTCCCGACAGCGACCAGACGAGGCCCTTGCCCCGTCTGGCCATGGAAGGGCTGCACCACTGGCTTCTGCCGCAGGGCTTTCCCGCGTCGCTACGCTGGTGGCAGCCTGAGGACACGGACAGCTGGATAGAAGCCTGGTTAGCTGCGCTACAGGCGCTGGCAGCCATGGCGCAGACAGACCAGCCGTGGATCCTCATGGCCACCCACGGGGGGCAGGCTCGCGTCTGGGCATCGGTCAATCGCGCTGCGCCGCGATGGTACGCGCGTCTGCGTATCGGAAGCCTGCGCCCACGTTCGTTATCAACACCACAGACCACGTGGATCTCGCTGGTGACGCTGCCAGACCCAGAGGCAGAGGCGTGAAGGCATGAAGGCATGACCCCGGCCCACGCATCGCCGCAACTCAAGGAGCGACCCCCACAGTCAGAGGCACGGGATCGACTCATCTCCGCAGGACTACACCCCGTGCTCGCAGACTGCCTCGCGCGTCGTGGCGTCGATGATGTCTCGGCACTCGATCCTGCTTTGCATCGACTGCTTCCGGCGCGAGGGCTGCGCAATATAGAAGTCGCTGCCCGCGAGATCGGGCAGGCGATTCTGGCCAACCAGAAACTAATGATCGTGGGGGACTATGACGCCGATGGCGCCACCGCCTCAGCCGTGATGATGCGCGGCCTGCAACGCTTAGGCGGCAGAGTCTCCTTTCTTGTGCCGGATCGATTCCGATTTGGCTACGGGCTCACGCCTGGTCTGGTCGCCGAGTTGGCCATGGCTGAGGCAGGCGCCCTTCCCCACTGGATCATCACGGTGGACAACGGCATCTCGAGCCTTGCCGGCGTCAAGGCGGCCCAAGACCTCGGAATGCAGGTACTGATCACCGACCACCACCTGCCGGGCCCCCTCCTGCCCGACGCCTTGATCATCAATCCGCAGCTTGTCGACTGTGGCTTTGCCAGCAAGAACCTCGCGGGGGTCGGGGTGGCCTTCTACCTGGTGGTGGCCATACGGGCCTGGCTTGCCCAAGAAAGCCCGCGACACAAAGGACAGGACCTCGCACGCATTGACGATCTGTTAAGCCTCGTGGCCCTGGGCACCGTGGCCGACCTGGTGCGCCTTGACGACAACAACCGCCGACTCGTGCAGCAAGGGCTCCTGCGCATTCGGCGGGGGCTTGCCCCCCCAGGGGTCTTGGCACTCTTTGAGGCGGCCGGTCGCCCCCATCGTGACGCGACGGCACACGACCTGGGATTTTTTATCGGCCCACGACTCAATGCTGCGGGGCGGCTCGCAGACATGCGTATCGGCATTCGCTGCCTCACCACCGACGACCCCGCAGAGGCGCGGGCGCTGGCCACCGAACTCCACATGCTCAACCAGGCGCGGCGCGACCTACAGCAGACACAGTCAGAGGCCGCAAGCCAACAGGCGGCAGATCTTGTCACCGCGTCAGACAGCACGGGTCACGGCCAGCCCACTCAGAAGGCTCTGGTCTTGTTCGACCCCAGCTGGCATCAGGGCGTGGTCGGTCTGATTGCCGGACGCATCAAAGACCAGACCCATCGGCCCACCCTCGCCTTCGCCCCCGCGGAGCCGGGCGCAGAACTGCTCAAAGGGTCTGGGCGGTCCGTGCCGGGGGTACACCTGCGGGACCTGCTGGCCCGGATCGATAGCCTGGCTCCGGGCCTGATGACAGCCTTCGGGGGCCACGCAATGGCCGCCGGATTAAGCCTCCCCCAGACGCGACTCACCGAGTTCACGACACTACTGCACCAGGTTGCCGATGAGCTGATCGAACCCACACTACTCTCCCCGGTCCTTTTTACTGACGGCCCACTTGGCCCAGCCGATATGTGCCTTGAGACGGCGGAGATACTCAGCCAACAGGTCTGGGGACAGGGCTTCGCGGTGCCTCTCTTTCAGAATCGATTTCTCGTGCGGCAGCAGCAGCGGCTCAAAGACCGCCATCTCAAGCTCGATCTGCTGCTCGCCGACGACCCTCGCAAACGGCTTTCGGGTATCTGGTTCGACGGTCCGGCGGCGCTGCCCACGGAGGTCGTGCTGGCCTATCAGCTCGAGGTCAATAGCTATATGGGCCTCTCGTCGTTACAACTGCGAATTCAAGCGGCAGAGCCCTCCAACCCGCTACACTAGTCGTTTCTCTGATGTGACAACTATGGATTCTGAACGCCTCAACGCCCTTGCTGCCCAATTCAACGACCTAAAATCACGGGTCGTTGCCCTTCGGGGGTATCTTTGACGTCGATACGAAGGCCCGACGACTTGAAGAAGTTGTCGCATTAACGGAAGACCCCGCGCTCTGGAATGATCCGAAGCGCGCGCAGGAAATTGGCAAAGAGCGTAAGTCCCTCGAAGACATCGTGGTAGGCCTTGCAGGTCTCTCACAGGCAATTGAAGACGGCGAAGAACTCTTCGCCATGGCCCGTGAAGAGAGAGAACTCTCCGCCATCGAATCGCTGGAAGCAGAGGCCCGAAGCATTGAGGACAAGGTCAGCGGTCTCGAGTTTCGTCGGATGTTCGCCAATCCGGCTGACCCCCTGAACTGCTTTCTCGACATACAGGCGGGCGCGGGCGGTACCGAGGCCTGCGACTGGGCCTCGATGCTCTTGCGTCAGTATCTTCGCTACGCCGAGCGCAAGGGCTTTAAGGCCGAACTCCTCGAGGAGTCTGAGGGCGATGTGGCCGGCATCAAATCGGCCACCATCAAGATTACCGGCGACTATGCCTTTGGGCACCTGCGCACCGAAACCGGCGTACACCGGCTGGTGCGCAAGTCGCCCTTTGACTCCAGTGGCGGACGTCACACCTCGTTCGCTTCGATTTTTGTCTACCCGGAGGTAGACGAGACTTTCGAGATTGAGATCAACCCGGCCGATGTCCGCGTGGACACCTATCGGGCCTCGGGCGCTGGCGGCCAGCACATTAACAAGACCGATTCGGCCGTGCGACTCACCCATATTCCTACAGGTATCGTCGTGCAGTGCCAGAACGACCGATCGCAACATCGCAATCGTGATGAGGCCTGGCAGATGCTGAAGTCGCGACTCTATGAGCACGAAATGCGTAAGCGGATGGCCGAGCAGCAGAAGCTTGAAGACAGCAAGACTGACGTAGGCTGGGGGCATCAGATACGCAGCTATGTGCTCGACCAGTCACGCATCAAAGACCTGCGTACCTCGGTAGAAATCTCCAATACCCAGAAGGTACTCGATGGCGATCTCGACTCCTTTATCGAGGCAAGCCTCAAGCAGGGGCTCTAGCCGAAGACTCGCAAACCCCAACCGCCTATCACAACCCCAGAACAAGACTCCCAGACCTAAAGCCACTATGACGGAAAACCAAGACCCCACGGCCGCCGCTGCAGCCGATGACGCAGCGCCGATCGTCGACGAGAACCAGATCATCGCCGAACGAAGGGCCAAGCTCGCCGCGCTGCGCACGCACGATGCGGTGGCATTTCCCAACCGGATACGGCCCAGCCATCAGGCGCAGGCGCTACATCAGGCCCACGAGACCCAGACCCGCGAAGAGCTAGAGGCGCGGCCGATTGCGGTGTCCCTAGCCGGCCGCATTATGCTCAAGCGGGTGCAAGGAAAGGCGAGCTTCTTCACGATTCAAGACAGCACTGGCCGCATTCAGCTCTACATGAACGACGAGACCATAGGTGCCGAAGCCCACGGGCGTGCCAAGCACTTTGATCTCGGGGACATCATCGCGGCCGACGGGGTTCTTTTTAAGACCATGAAGGGCGAACTGTCGGTGCGCTGCCAGTCGGTGCATCTGGTAACCAAGTCGCTGCGGCCCCTGCCTGATAAGTTTCACGGCCTGCACGCCACCGAGACCCGGTACCGCCAGCGGTATGTCGATCTCATCGTCAATGCCGAGAGTCGTAACGTCTTTCTGACCCGGTCGAAGGCCCTCGCGGCGCTGCGCCAGTTTATGACCGAGCATGGTTTTTTAGAAGTTGAAACCCCGATGCTGCATCCGATTCCCGGAGGGGCTGCGGCCAAACCCTTTGTCACCCATCACAACGCCCTGCACCAGGACATGACCCTGCGGATTGCGCCCGAGCTCTATCTCAAGCGGCTGCTCGTCGGTGGCTTCGATAGGGTCTTTGAGGTCAACCGCAATTTTCGCAACGAGGGGTTGAGCCCACGGCACAACCCCGAGTTCACCATGATGGAGTTCTACGCCGCCTACACCGACTATCAGTGGATGATGCAGTTCACCGAAGAGGTTCTGCGACAGGTGGCCCGGGCGGCCACCGGATCGGCAGTAGTGCATTACCAGTCGCGCGCGGTCGACCTCGAGGCGCCCTTTGAACGCCTCACCATCGTGCAGGCCATTGGTCGGTATGCCCCCGAGATCAGCACCGACGACCTCATGTCGGTCGACCGACTGCGCGCGATTCTGCGGTCAAAGCACGTGGCGGTCGACAAGCCCCCCCTTGCCCATGCCGGGCTCGGCGCACTGCAGCTAGCCTTATTTGAAGAGGTTGCCGAGTCGCAGCTTTGGAACCCTACCTTCATCATCGACTACCCCGTCGAGGTATCGCCGCTGGCGCGTGCCTCCGATACGCGGCCCGAGATTACCGAGCGGTTTGAGCTTTTTATTACCGGCCGCGAGATCGCCAACGGGTTCTCCGAACTTAACGACCCGGAAGACCAGGCCGCCCGGTTTCATGCGCAGGTGGCAGCCAAAGAGGCGGGCGACGAGGAGGCCATGTATTTCGATGCAGACTACATTCGGGCGCTGGAGTACGGCATGCCTCCCGCAGGCGGCTGCGGCATTGGTATTGATCGACTGATCATGCTGCTAACCGACAGCCCCAGCATTCGTGATGTGATTCTTTTTCCGGCGCTCAGGCGCGAGGACTAAACAACCCCACCCGTGGGTCTAATGCTCCCGGGCGTGGTTGATGGTGTATCGGGGTATCTCAACCTCCAGGTCTTGCGTGCCAACCGCAACCTGACAACTCAGCCGCGACTGGGGCGTCAGGCCCCAGGCGCGATCGAGCAAATCGTCTTCGTCCTCCTCCGAAGGGGTAAGGGAGGCAAAGCCCTGGCGGATCACCACATGACAGGTCGTGCAGGCGCGCGACATCTCGCAGGCATGCTCAATATCCACGCCATGCTCCAGAAGGCTACGACAGAGGTTACTACCCTCAGGCACCTCAAATTCGGTGCCCGAGGGGCAGATTTCTCCGTGGGGCAGAACGCGAATCTTTGGCATCAGCGCCCCCCACCGAAGTCATGCACCGACTGCCCTGCAAGTGCCTGCGAAATCGCTCGGTTCATACGCAACGCGGCAAAGGGCTCAGAGCGCTGATTGAGTTCCTTTACGGCCGCCCGGATGCCTGCAAGATCGGCGCTGCCGCAGAGTCGTCGACAGGCATCAATGGCTGTCGATAACGCCTCGCGATCAGAGGCCTCCAGTAGGTCGCCATCGGCCGCGAGGGCCGCGGCCACCGCGCGCAGCATCTGCTCTGCATCCACCTGGGCTTCAGCCAGCGCCCTAGCGTCTTTGTCTTCCTCGGCCGACGCGAAGGCGTCTTGCAGCATCTGCGCCACCTCTCCGTCGGTAAGGCCATACGAAGGCCGCACCACAATCGAGGCGGTGACACCCGCGGACTGTTCCTGGGCCGTGACCGACAGGAGTCCATCGGCATCCACCTGAAAGCTCACCCGAATGCGGGCAGCACCCGCGGCCATAGGAGGAATGCCCCGCAGGTCGAACTTCGCCAATGACCGGCATTGGGCCACCATCTCGCGTTCGCCCTGTACCACATGAATGGAAAGCCCCGTCTGTCCGTCCTGAAAGGTGGTGAAGTCCTGGGCCCGGGCTACGGGGATCGGGCTGTTGCGCGGAATGATGCGCTCCACCAGTCCACCCATCGTCTCGAGGCCCAGGCTTAAGGGCAAGACATCTAAGAGCAGCCAGTCATCGCCCTCTGCCCGGTTACCCGCAAGCAGGTTGGCTTGTAAGGCCGCTCCAATAGCCACCACCTCATCGGGATTGATATTGGCCTTGGGCGCCTGGCCAAAGAACCCCGCAACGGCCTGTTGCACATTACGCAGACGGGTCGAACCGCCCACAAGCACCACGCCCTGCATATCAGAAGCCGAGAGACCTGCATCGGCCAAGGCCTGCCCGCAGGCTTCTAAGGTGCGGTCGACCAGCCCCTGAGCAATACGCGCAAAAATCACACGGCTCATGGAGACCGCCCGGGTGGGGGTGTTGGGATAGACCCAGTGGGCCTCTACCTGCGTCTCGTCGGTGGGGCAGGCAGACAGCGCCTCCTTCACCTGACGCGCCAGCCGCAAGAGGCTCTGCCACTGCGGAGCGGGAAGAGTCGCATGACTCAGCCCCCACTGACCCAGCCAATGGTCTGCCAGGGCCGCATCGAAGTCATCGCCGCCCAGTTCTGGGTCGCCCCCCGTCGCCACCACCTCGAAGACGCCGCGGGTGAGACGGAGGATCGAAATATCGAAGGTGCCACCACCGAGGTCATAGACCGCATAGACCCCTTCCGCCCCCGACTCTAATCCATAGGCCAAGGCGGCTGCTGTGGGCTCGTTAATGAGCCGCAGTACCGAAAGCCCCGCGAGCTGGGCCGCATCTTTGGTCGCCTGCCGCTGGGCGTCATCGAAATACGCCGGTACAGTAATGACCGCACCCACGAGGCTATCGCCCAGGGTCTCTTCGGCCTGCAGGCGCAGCCGACGCAGAATCTCCGCAGACACCTCGACAGGCGTCACGAGACCCGCCGCAGTGCGAAGCCGCACCATGCCTTCTGTCTGAGTATCGAGTGCAAAGGGCACCTTCAGGCGCTGGGCATCAGCAAGGCCACGTCCCATGAGTCGCTTGACAGAGACAATCGTGTTCTGAGGATCGTCAGCAGCCAGAGTCAAGGCCTCCTCCCCGAGAAGATCGGGGCCCGACGCACTGTAGTGCACCACCGACGGCAGGAGCCGCCTCCCCTGGCCATCGGGAAGAATTTCAGCCACCCCAGAACGAACCGCGGCCACCAGCGAGTGGGTGGTTCCGAGGTCAATCCCCACCGCATGACGACGTTCATGCGGCAGCGTGGACTGGCCCGGTTCTGCAATCTGTAGAAGGGCCATCAGCCAAGCTCCATCTGAAATTTCTTTACAAACATCAGGGCACGCACCTGCATCGCCGCAGCCTCAACAAGCGCCCGGGTGGCAGCCGAAGGGGCCTCACCCAGATTTCCAGAAAGGTCATCGAGCAGGCTCGCAAGTCGCGCAAGCCCATCCGCCATCTGCCCAGCGCACAGAGCACGAAGCCGCTCCAAAGCCTGCAGGCGGGCGGGCGTGTCTGGCAGATCCTGAAGGTCTGCATGCTCTTCGCGCAGCATCATCTGGGTCTCTAGAAATTCCGGCGCCATCTGGGTGTTCGACTGGGTATCAACCGGTACCCCAAAGAGACCGCACAGGTACGCGGCCCGTTGTACGGGATCTTTGAGCACAGCATAGGCCTCATTGATTCGGGTAGACCACTGCAGGGCCAAACGCTTCTGGGCATCATCAGCACGCGCAAAACGATCAGGGTGCACCGCCCGCTGAAGCTGCTTCCAGCCCGCGTCTAACGCCGCGGGATTCAGCGTGAACGCGAGGGGCAGGCCAAACAGGGCAAAGTAGTCTTGGTGGAGCAAGCCCTCAGGCGCAAGCTCAGACCTGGAAAGATTCACCGCAGCCGCACTCGCTCTTCACGTTGGGGTTATTAAACTTAAACCCCTCGTTGAGTCCTTCGCGGGCAAAGTCCAGTTCGGTACCGTCAATGTAAGGAAGGCTCTTCGGATCAACAAAGACCTGCACGCCGCGGCTCTCAAACCGCAGATCCTCCGAGGCCACCTGGTCGACAAATTCGAGCTTATAGGCCAGGCCCGAGCAGCCGGTTGTGCGTACCCCCAGCCGAATACCCTCGCCCTTGCCGCGCTTAGACAAAAAACGGGTAACGTGCTGAGCGGCCGCTTCAGTCAACGAGATCGACATGCTTCTTCCTGTAATCCTCGATCGCGGCCTTAATGGCATCTTCCGCGAGAATGGAGCAGTGAATTTTTACGGGCGGCAACGAGAGCTCTGACGCGATCTGACTGTTCTTGATTGTCATAGCTTCATCAAGCGACTTGCCCTTCACCCACTCGGTAACCAAGGAAGAGGACGCTATGGCTGACCCACAGCCATAGGTTTTGAAACGCGCGTCTTCAATAATGCCCTGGTCATTGACCTTGATCTGCAACTTCATCACATCGCCACAGGCCGGTGCGCCCACCATGCCCGTACCGACACTCGGATCGTTTTTATCTAGCGCCCCCACATTACGGGGATTCTCATAATGGTCGATCACTTTTTCGCTGTACGCCATCTTTTCTTTCCTCTACCAATCAACAAAAACAAACTGCCAGTTTTCTATACGACGCTTGGGTGTGGCCCCTTGCGACGCGCACACAACGCCTAGTGCGCTGCCCACTGAATCGCGTTCAGGTCGACCCCCTCTTGCACCATCTCCCAGAGCGGAGACATTTCGCGCAGCTTGGCCACCTTCTCTTTCAGAAGCGCCACTGCAAAGTCGATGTCGGCCTCGGTGGTAAATCGACCGACCGAGAAACGAATCGACGAATGGGCGAGTTCGTCGCTACGCCCAATGGCCCGCAACACATACGATGGTTCGAGACTTGCGCTGGTACAGGCAGACCCCGACGAGACCGCAATGTCTTTCACCGCCATCAGCAGCGACTCGCCCTCGACATAATTGAAACTCACATTGAGGTTGTGGGGCACGCGATGGTCAAGATCCCCATTGAGATAGACCGCCTCCATCTGCGAGAGTCCCGACCAGAGCCGATCTCGCAGCATGCGAATGCGTTCGTTCTCAGTCGCCATTTCGGCCTGGGCGATTTCAAACGCCATACCCATGCCTACGATCTGATGGGTGGGAAGCGTGCCCGATCGCATGCCGCGCTCGTGGCCACCGCCGTGGATAAGCGGCTCAAGCCGAACCCGAGGCTTTCTGCGCACGAACAGGGCGCCCACGCCTTTGGGGCCGTAGGTTTTATGGGCACAAAAAGACATGAGGTCTACCTTGAGGGCCTGAAGATCGATCACGACCTTCCCGGTTGCCTGCGCACTATCCACATGAAACACGATGCCACGCGCACGGCAGAGCTCCCCAATGGCGGCGATATCCTGAATCACCCCAATCTCGTTGTTGACGTACATCACGGAGACAAGAATGGTGTCGGGCCGCAGGCTCGCCTCGAACGCCTGGAGGTCGAGAAGGCCATTGGGCAGAACATCCAGATAGGTGACCTCAAAACCTTCCCGCTCGAGTTCGCGACAGGTATCGAGGGTGGCCTTATGCTCCGTCTTCACCGTAATGACGTGGCGGCCCTTATCTTTGTAAAAGTGGGCTGCACCCTTGAGGGCCAGATTGATCGACTCGGTGGCGCCAGAGGTCCAGACAAGCTCTTTTGCATCGCAGCCCACCAACAGGGCCACCTGCAACCGGGCATGCTCCACGGCCTCTTCCGCCTTCCATCCAAAGGCGTGACTGCGCGAGGCCGGATTCCCAAAATCCTGGCGCAGATAGGGCAGCATGGCCTCCAAGACCCGCTCGTCCACCGGCGTCGTGGCCGAGTAATCGAGATAGATAGGCGTATTCATTCGTGCAGCCTCTCTCGTCTATCGGCTAACCACAGCGCTTGTTAAGGGATCAGCCACCACCGGGCGGCGCTCGCGCTCTTCATGAAAGACCACCTGGCGTGTCACCGGGGCATCAGACCCGGGGCGGTGCTTCTGCCGTTGCTCATCCACCAAGTCTTGCAAGGACACGGAGTCGAGAAAGTCGACCATGTGACGATTGAGGCTTGCCCAGAGTTCGTGGGTCATACAGACCTGGTCATCGAGGCAGTTCTGCTTTCCCCCACACTGGGTGGCATCTAGCGGTTCATCGACCGCGTAGATGATATCGGCCACGGTGATGTCTCGGCCCGAACGGGCCAGACGATATCCGCCCCCGGGACCCCGCATGGACTCCACGAGTTCATGACGACGGAGGCGCCCGAACAACTGCTCGAGGTAAGAGAGAGAAATCTTTTGGCGCTGACTGATGGCAGACAGAGTGACCGGCCCTTTTTCTTGCCGGAGACCAAGGTCAATCATCGCCGTCACTGCAAACCGCCCTTTGGTGGTAAGCCGCATACATACGCTCCTGTTTGCTATTGCCTGAACACCCGCCGCACAGGGCGGCGGGAACGGGCTCCCTGTCGTTTAATTCCGACTAATTTACTGGGTAGTCTACAGAAGTTGAGCGAAACGCTCAAGTAATTCGGGCTATTCCTTGATTTTCTATGGACTTAAGCCGCCGCGACCATGCTGGCCCGGCGACGCACCACCTCCATGAGGCCGTTACACGCGTCTTCGATGTAGTCGAGGGCCTGTTCAAAACCCTGGGTGCCCCCGTGATACGGGTCGCTGATCGTTGCCGCCTCAAACTCTGTGGCAAAACGCATGAGCAGTTGCAGCTTGTGCTGCAGCCCACGGGGCGAGGTGCGTTGCATCAAGGCTAGGTTGTCCCAGTCCATCGCCAGAATGTAGTCGTACTCGCTGAAGTCGGAGAGTTCAATCTTGCGGGCCACGTGTTCGGTGAGGTCATAACCCCGCTTCTGCGCAGCGGCAAGCGCGCGCGGATCAGCAGGTTCCCCGGCGTGAAATCCATGGGTGCCTGCGGAGTCGGCCAACACCAGATCAGTCAGGCCAGCGGCCTTGACCATCGAATCGAAGACTCCCTTGGCCATGGGCGAGCGGCAGATATTACCCATGCAGACAAACAAGACCCGCGTTTTCACGCCAACAGGCTTTAGCGGCTTGGTAGGAGGAGAGTCTATTTTCTTATTCTGGGTACGGCTCATTTTAAAAAGTTCCTTTATACAAACGTTCAAGGGTTATGCGGCGCGGGCTTGTGGCCCTTGCACACGGGGAGACAACGACACTTCAAGAACCTGGTCTTCTAATCGCCCAGCGCCAAAGGCCTGGGCCTTCAATCGGGACAGGGCATCACGGGCAGCAGCCGCTTTCTCAAATTCAAGATTGCGGGCGTGTTCGAGCATGGCCTTCTCCAGACGAGAAATCTCTTTGGCGAGGGCCTTCTCAGACAGGGCCTCTACCGGAACACCCGCCACGGAGGCCACCGAGGCGGCATCGGCCTGCCGTCGCTGCTGTTCTTTGTTGGAAACCGCGCCGTCAATGAGTTCACGGATATCTTTGGCTACCGACCGCGGCTCAATGCCGTGGGCCGCATTGAAGGCCTTCTGCCGGGCTCGACGGCGATCGGTCTCGTCAATTGCACGGCGCATCGACTCGGTGATCTGGTCGGCATACAAAATCGCCTTGCCATTCAGATGCCGTGCCGCACGGCCAATCGTCTGGATCAGGCTGCGGTCTGACCGCAGAAAGCCTTCTTTATCTGCGTCCAGAATAGCGACCAGCGAGACCTCGGGCAGGTCGAGGCCCTCGCGCAGTAAATTAATACCCACGAGCACATCAAAACTCCCCAGACGCAGGTCGCGCAGAATTTCCACCCGCTCAACAGTATCGATATCAGAATGCAGATAACGCACGCGCACGCCGTTTTCGGACAAGTAGTCGGTGAGCTGCTCCGCCATTTTTTTGGTGAGTGTGGTCACGAGCACGCGCTCTGAGACCCCCACACGCAGCCGAATTTCAGACAGTAAATCGTCGACCTGGGCCCGCGCCGGGCGTACCTCGATATCCGGATCGGTGAGACCGGTGGGCCGAACCAGCTGTTCGACAACCGCACCTTGCGACTTCTCAAGCTCATAGGCAGCAGGCGTCGCGGAGACAAAGATGGCCTGGCGTAGCTTGGGCTCAAATTCGTCAAACCGCAGGGGCCGATTGTCGAGGGCCGAGGGAAGTCGGAATCCGTACTCAACCAGCGTTTCCTTGCGAGAACGATCTCCGCGATACATGCCCCCGAGCTGCCCGACCATGACATGGCTCTCGTCGAGAAAAATCAAGGCATCGCTGGGGAGGTAGTCGATTAATGTGGGGGGGGGCTCTCCAGCCGCCGCACCCGACAGATGCCGCGAGTAGTTCTCGATGCCTTTGCAAAAACCGAGTTCTCCGAGCATTTCCAGATCGAATCGGGTGCGCTGCTCTAGCCGCTGCGCCTCCACGAGCTTGCCCTGCGAGACAAAAAATTTCACCCGATCATGAAGCTCCGCCTTAATCGTCTCGATGGCACGCAACACCACCTCGCGCGGCGTGACGTAGTGGGACGAGGGATAGACCACAAACCGCGAGATCTTTTGGCGAATGCGCCCCGTGAGCGGATCAAACAGGTGTAGCGACTCAATCTCGTCATCGAAGAGTTCTACCCGCAAGGCGAGCTCTGCATGCTCTGATGGAAAAATGTCGATGGTGTCGCCACGTACCCGAAATACGCCCCGACCGAACTCGGTATCATTACGGCGATACTGCATGCGCACCAACTGGGCGATGAGCTCGCGCTGGTTCATTTTGTCGCCGGTGCGCACCGCCAAGACCATGGCGTGGTAGTCGGAGGGGTTACCAATACCGTAGATGCACGATACCGTGGCGACGATGATGGTGTCTCTGCGCTCCAAGAGCGACTTGGTGGCCGATAGCCGCATCTGCTCGATGTGTTCGTTGATCGCAGAGTCTTTCTCGATAAAAAGATCTCTCTGCGGCACGTAAGCCTCGGGCTGGTAATAGTCGTAATACGAAACGAAGTACTCCACCGCATTGCGGGGGAAGAAGTCACGCATCTCGGCGTAGAGCTGGGCGGCTAGAGTCTTGTTGGGCGCAAGCACCAAAGCGGGGCGTCCCAGTTGAGCAATGACATTGGCCATGGTGTAGGTCTTGCCTGAGCCCGTAACACCCAAAAGCGTCTGAAACGATAGGCCGTCTTGCACCCCCTGCACCAATGCCGAAATAGCTGCCGGCTGATCGCCAGCAGGCGGGAACGGACTGGCCAGCTGAAATGGGCTAAGTGTCTGAGCAGACATGCTAAAGTGACAGTATGTGTTTCAAAGAGCGCTATTAGGAATCAACCGCATATTGTGGCGAGGCCTAGGCCAAATTTCCAATTCTTTTTTTCACCCCAACCTCTTGACTTTAGGGCTTAACCCACCTATGAACGCCCCCCATCCCTCCCTTTTTGCCCAGGTGAGCCTGGCCCCCCGTGACCCCATCCTTGGCCTGAACGAGGCCTATGCCGCCGATTCCCGCGCCGACAAAGTCAACCTGGGGGTCGGCGTCTACTATGACGAAAACGGAAAGTTACCGTTACTTAAGTGCATTAAGCAGGCAGAAGAAGAAAGAACCGCCCAATCCCCCGCCCGGGGCTATCAGCCAATTGAGGGTGCGGCGGCCTACAATAAGGCGGTACAGCAGATGATCTTCGGTGCGGGCCATCCGCTCCTGGCCCAAGACCGGGTTGTCACGATTGAGGCCCTTGGCGGCACCGGAGCACTCAAAGTGGGCGCCGACTACCTCAAGCAGCTTCTGCCGCAGTCGGCGGTGGCAATCAGCGACCCCAGCTGGGAAAACCACCGGCCTCTCTTTGAGACGGCAGGTTTTGCGGTGCACAACTACAAGTACTACGATCCCAGCAGCCGGGGGGTCGACTTCGCCGGCATGATGGCGAGCCTCAAGGCCCTGCCCCCCCGATCGATTGTGGTGCTGCACGCCTGTTGCCACAACCCCACCGGCGCCGATCTGTCCGACGACCAGTGGGATGCCGTGGTAGCCGCCTGTGCCTCGGGACATCTGGTGCCCTTCCTAGACATGGCCTACCAGGGTTTTGGCCAGGGGCTCTTCGAAGATGCGGTGGCCCTGCGCAAGTTTGCCGACGCGGGCCTGAACTTCTTTGTCTCGAGCTCATTTTCTAAATCCTTTTCGCTTTATGGCGAGCGGGTGGGGGCCCTTTCGATCGTCACCGGGAGCGCCGAGGAGACCAAACGGCTGCTGAGTCAGGTGAAGCGGGTCATCCGTACCAACTATTCCAACCCGCCCACCCACGGCGGGGCCTTGGTCACAATGGTGCTGAGCACACCGGCCCTCAAGACTCTCTGGGAAGAAGAACTCGCCACCATGCGTAACCGAATCCGTGCGATGCGCGAGGGGTTGGTGCAGGGACTCAAAGAGCTCGGCGTGAACCAGGACATGTCCTTCGTCATCCGTCAAAAAGGCATGTTTAGCTACTCTGGCCTTACCGAGAAACAGGTGGATCGCCTGCGGGAGGAGCACGGCGTCTATGCGGTGGGCACTGGCCGAATTTGTATTGCCGCCCTGAATAGCAAAAACCTGCCCCGGGTCTGCCAGGCCATCGCCAGTGTACTGAAACCCTAGTAGCCAGGCGGAGGCGATTGGTTTAGGCTGTCAGTCACGCGACGAAGAAAAGACGAAAAGAAAGGGGTAGCACGATGCTAAAGCCGCAGACCAAATTTATGTGGGAAGACCCCTTGCTGCTGTCGGAGCAACTCACCGACGAAGAGCGCATGATCCGGCAGGCGGCGCGCGAATATTGCCAAGACAAGCTTTCACCCCGAATTCTCGCGGCCTTTCGGCACGAGAAGGTCGAGCCCGAGATCTTCCCTGAAATGGGTAGCCTGGGATTTCTCGGGCCCACCATCCCCACCGAGTACGGTGGTGCGGGGGTGGGCGAAGTGGCCTACGGCCTTATTGCCGCGGAGGTCGAGCGGGTCGACAGCGGCTATCGCAGCATGTTTAGTGTGCAGAGCTCGCTGGTGATGCTCCCTATCTATGTTTTCGGCAACGAGGCCACTCGGCAGAAGTTTCTTCCGGGGCTGGCCAAGGGCACCCTCATTGGCTGTTTTGGGCTTACCGAGCCCAACCATGGCTCGGACCCCGCCGGCATGACCACCCGCGCCAAGAAGGTCGACGGTGGCTACAGCGTCTCAGGCGCAAAGACCTGGATTTCGAATAGTCCCATCGCCGATGTCTTCGTCGTCTGGGCCAAAGACGATGCCGGCGAGATTCGCGGGTTCGTTCTTGAAAAAGGTATGAAGGGCCTGTCGGCGCCGGCCATCCACGGAAAGATCGGCCTTCGCGCCTCGATTACCGGTGAGATTGTCATGGACCAGGTCTTCGTTCCCGAAGAAAACGCCTTCCCCGATATCCGCGGTCTGAAGGGTCCCTTTACCTGCCTCAACTCCGCACGGTTTGGTATTGCCTGGGGAGCCCTTGGAGCGGCCGAGTTCTGTTGGCACACCGCACGGCAATACGTCATGGACCGTCAGCAGTTTGGCAGGCCGCTTGCCGCGAATCAGCTCATTCAGAAAAAGCTCGCGGACATGCAGACTGAAATTACGCTGGGTTATCAGGCTGCTCTGCGATTGGGCCGCATGAAAGAAGAAGGTACGGCCTCGGTCGAGGCGACCTCGATTCTCAAGCGCAACAACTGCGGAAAGGCGCTCGACATTGCCCGTACCGCGCGTGACATGCTGGGCGGCAATGGCATCACCGACGAGTTTGGGGTGATGCGGCATATGGTGAACCTGGAGGTCGTCAACACCTATGAAGGCACCCACGACATCCACGCCCTCATTCTCGGTCGGGCGCAGACGGGTATTCAGGCCTTCTTTTAGGTGGTCGGTCACCAGCAGGAGATTCGCCAGGGGCAGGCTGACCTGCTCGCAGGTATTCGTGTGCTCGACCTCTCACGCGTCTTGGCGGGCCCCTGGTGCAGCCAACTGCTGGCCGACCTCGGGGCCACGGTTCTCAAAATTGAGCGCGCCGGCGCGGGGGACGATACCCGCCAATGGGGCCCGCCCTGGTACACCCCAGAAATCGCCAGTTATTACACCTGCACCAACCGCGGCAAACATTCGATTACCGCCGACTTTAAAGACCCTGACCATCTGGCCCAGATTAAGCTACTCGCCCAACGGGCCGATGTGGTGATCGAGAACTTCAAGGTCGGCAGCCTGCGCAGCTATGGCCTGGATGCCGAATCACTGCGCGCTAACAATCCGCGGCTCGTCTACTGCTCAATCAGCGGATTCGGCCAGAATGGTCCCATGGCGGATCAGGCAGGCTATGACTTCGCACTCCAGGGGTTCACAGGCCTCATGCAGATCACAGGAGAACCAGGCCGCGAGCCACAAAAAGTGGGGGTGGCCGTCATTGATTTGTTTACGGGGCTTTATGCCTGCAATGCCATTACAGCGGCGTTGCTGCGTCGGTTACGCTCCGGCCAAGGGGCCACCATTGACTGCGCGCTCTTGGATGCCGGCATCGCCCTCTTGGCCAATCAGGCATCGAGCTATCTCGTCTCTGGCCAGTCGCCACAGGCCTTCGGTAATGCCCACCCCAGCATTGTTCCCTACCAGGCCTATGCAGCCCAAGATGGCTACCTCGTGCTCGCGGTCGGCAACGACGGCCAGTTCTCTGCCCTTGCGCAGGCCCTGGATCGGGCAGCCTGGAGCACCGATCCGCGTTTTGCGACCAACCCAGCACGCGTTGCCCACCGCGCAGTATTGAATGCGGAGCTCTCCGCCCTTCTAGCCAGCCGGCCCCGTGCCCACTGGCTTGGTCTTCTCAGTGCCCTCGGGGTACCCTGTACGCCGGTGCAATCGATCGCAGAGGCTTTTCAGGAACCGCAGGTCGCAGCCCGTGCGCTCTGTGCGGCCATGGAGGTATCACCCGGTCAGCCCCCACTACAGACTGTAGGACAGCCCATGGTGATCGACGGACTGCGGCCCGCAAGCCCCCGAGCCCCTGGCCCGCTAGGGCCGAGCCTGTCTACTTGCAGTTCGGATCAAATCCCGTTTTAAGCCGGGCCAGCTTTTTCTCCGTCTCGGTCATCGGCTCCGAAGTCTGGGCGACAGGATCGGGACAATCGCTCTTTGGTTCTCCGCCACACCCCAACACAAGCCCGAGACCCACGACCAAGGCCATCACCCGAAAAGAAAACGCGGTGTATGCGGCGTGATGAGGCAACACGGACGTCCTCTCAAAAGAGGGTAGGCGACGCTTACGGCGCCCGCACCGGCGCTAGAGACTGTACCGGCTGGGTCTGCGCGGGCAGGGCATTTTCTCTGCCATCCACCCAGCGATCGACCAGGCCCGCTCCAAGCCACATGCCCAGGAGGCTCACCCAGGCAGTCAAAGCAAAAATGGCTCCCCCGGTCACGCCGGCACCAACCGCACAGCCTCCGGCAAGCATCGAGCCAAAGCCCATGAGGATGGCGCCGACGATGTAACGACGCATGCTGTAGCCGTCTTTAAAGCCCTCCAGCTTGAGGTCCTTGCCTACCCAGGCCCCCACAAAAGAGCCTAGAAAAACGCCCGGCAGCATGCCAAATTCAAAACCGATGGCGGGTGTCGGGGAGGCGAGCACCCGCATGAGCCACTCCGCAGAAGGACCACTAAAGGTGAGTCCCTGAATCTGCACGGGGTCGAAGGCCGCCCGGGCCACCGCCTGGCTGAACCCCCAGGCAGCGGCCACCATGACGCCTGTGCCAATACCCCCCACCCAGAGCCAGAGGCTCTGTGGGTGACTGCGCCGAACAAAATAGACAGCCGCAGCAGCCCAGATGAGACCGAAGCCAAGACCCGCCCAGTTGTCCAAGCCCAAGATCGCGAGAATGTCCCGAGAGGCCCCGCCGTCGATCGTGACCCAGCTGCTGATTTCGGATCGCACAGGGGCGAGAACGCCACCCAAGGCCGCCTGGGCTGTCACGGCAAAGATGAGCCCTGACAAGAGGGCACGCAGGTTTCCATTGGCCGAGAGCACCAAAAGACGGCTCGCACAGCCCCGCGTGAGAATCATTCCCGCACCAAAGAGCAGCCCCCCCACAAGCGCCCCCGAAATACTGCCTCGTGCCGCAATTTGTCTCGCTGCAGAGGTATCGAGGCCGCCCACAAGAACGAGCAGCTGGACGGTGATCACGGCCGCCGAAAACGCCAAGAGCCAGATAGAGAGCTTCTCGCCAAACCGACGATGCCAAAACTCAATGACGGCCGCCCGCAGACAAAACCGGGACCGCTGGGCGAAAAACCCAAATAGGAGCCCGATACAGAGCCCCCCCGCCGCAAGTACGGCTCCCAGCCCAAACTGTTCAATCAGATCACTCATAGTCCCTATTTTACGCGCGTCTAGGGAAATCACTGAGCCCTCGATGCCTGCATGAATGCCGAAAAAGCGGTGGGTATAGGCCAAAGCTCAGGCACAATCGGTGCACCGTGAAGACTCTCCTCACCACCACAGCGCCCCTTGTTGCCCTCGTCGACCGACTCTCGACCTGGGTTGGTCACGCGTTGCGCTGGCTCATTTTTGCCGCCGTGCTCTTAAGCGCGGGCAACGCCGTTGTACGCAAGGTCTTCTCCACCAGTTCGAATGCTCTTCTAGAAGGGCAGTGGTATTTCTTCTCCGCAGTTTTTATGCTTGGGGCTGGGTATGTCTTTCTGCACAACGCCCATGTGCGCATCGACTTTGTCTCCGCGCGGCTCTCGGCTAAGACACGCAACATCATTGATGCCGCAGGTATCGTCTTCATTCTCATTCCCACCAGTTTCTTCGTGGCCTGGCTGTCCTGGCCGCTTTTCTCTATTGCCTTTGTAAGCGGCGAGATGTCCCAAAACGCGGGGGGC
>Ga0169931_10004640_pt1 | contig 21291 bp, 22 predicted proteins | sample Kivu_15m_20L_FD_129675 | JGI IMG/M metagenome (GOLD analysis project Ga0169931, IMG submission 129675) | Freshwater microbial communities from Lake Kivu, Western Province, Rwanda to study Microbial Dark Matter (Phase II) - Kivu_15m_20L... | ecosystem: Environmental > Aquatic > Freshwater > Lake... | reverse complement strand
GTCACGCGCTCGCGGCCCCAGGGCGCGGGCGACTCGAGCTCGCGATCCCACAGCTGGCAGGTCACCTGCCGGTGGCGCTGGTCGAGCGCCTCGCAGTAGTTCGTGAACTTGCAGCGCCGCACGCTCGCGCCGCGGCCTTCCTCGACCTTGCGCCACCAGTCGGGGTCCGCGAGCGACTGGCGCGCGGCGGCGACGAAGTCGCAGGTGCCATCGGAGAGAGCGCGCTCGGCCGACTCGAAGCTCGCGACGCCGCCGGCGCCGACGACCGGCGTGTCGCAGCCCGCGGCGCGCACGCGCGCACGCACCGCGGCCGCGAGGTGCAGGTTGCGGCCGAAGGGACCGCGCGAGCCCGGCTCCGCAGGATCGTCGATGCGCACCGTCGGCATGCATTCGTGGCCGCTCGGGCCCGTGTACGGATAGACGGCCTCGCCGACCTTGGGCTGTGCCGCGTCGTCGAACTTGCCGCCCGTCGAGAGGGAGAGAAAGTCCATCCCGGCGCGCGCGAAACGCTCGGCGTAGTCGCAGGCATCCTCGCTGCGCGAGCCGTGCTCGATGACCTCGTCGCCGAGGAAGCGCGCTCCGACCGTGAAGCCGGCGCCGACGCGGGCGCGCACGGCGGCGAACACTTCGAGCGGCAGGCGCGCGCGCGCGGCGGGCGAGCCACCGTAGCCGTCGGCGCGATCGTTGGTGCGCGAGAGAAACGAGGCCAGCGTGTAGGCGTGCGCGCAGTGCAGCTCGACACCGTCGAAGCCAGCGGCCTGCGCGCGAACCGCTGCGTCGGCGAAGAGCGGCGGCAGCGCCTGCGGAAGCGCTGCGATGTGGGGGAGCCACGTGTCGGTCACGCGCTCGCGGTAGCCGTACTCGAGCGACTCGCGCTCGCGCGGGTCGAGCAGTGCGAGCAGTTGTTCGTGGGGGAGGGCGAGCAGCGTCTCGCGCACCTCCGCCTCGCTCGCGTGCGCGCGCGCGTCGCCAACGAGCGCCGCGAGACGCTCGCGGTGCACGGCGCGCAGCTCGAGAAAGCGCCGCACGAACTTGTCCTTCTCGGGGCGCCGTCGCACGGCGAGAAAGTCGATCAGCTGCACGAGCAGACGCGTCTCGCCGCCACTCGCCTCGCGCACGGCCTCGACGATGCGGCGCAGGCCGGGCACGAAGCGGTCGTGTCCGATGCGCAGGAGCGGACCGCTCGGCACATCGCGCACGCCGGTCGCCTCGATCACGATCACGCCCGGGCGTCCGTCGGCGAAGCGCCGGTACCAGTCGACGACATCGTCGGTGGCCTCGCCGTCCTCGGTCGCGCGCCACGGGACCATCGCGGGCACCCACGAGCGCGTGCGCGCGACGAAGGCGCCGCAGCGCTGCGGCGAGAACAGGCGACTCGACGCGGCCTCGAGGCGCGTCGGCCAGCTGGTCTGTGGAATCGAGTGCGGGCGGGCCAAGCGAAAGCATCTTCGGGGCGCGCGCGGCGCTTGCAACCGCGAATCAGGGGCCAGCGTTGGAACGCGCGGCCCGCGTGGGCGTACCCTGTGCGGCCCATGAGCACGAACAAGCGCCGCGTCCTCGTCACCGGAGCCAGCCGCGGCATCGGCCGCTCCATCGCGCTGGAGGTCGCCCGAGCGGGCTTCGACCTCGCGCTCAACTACCGCTCCCAAGGCGCTGCCGCGGAAGAGGTGGCGGCGGCCTGTCGCGCGCTCGGCGCGACGGTGGCGCTCGTGCCGTTCGACGTCGCCGACCGGGCTGGCGCCAAGGTTGCGCTGGAAGCCGACGTGGCGGCGTCGGGGGCCTACTGGGGCGTCGTGTGCAACGCGGGCGTGACCGCCGATGGCCCGTTTCCGTCGCTGAAGGGCGAAGACTGGGATCGCGTGCTGCGCACCAACCTCGACGGCTTCTACAACGTGCTCCAGCCGCTCGTGATGCCCATGGTGCAGCTGCGCGACGGCGGCCGCATCGTCACGCTCTCGTCGGTGTCCGGCGTCGCGGGCAACCGCGGACAGGTCAACTACAGCGCCTCGAAGGCTGGCATCATCGGCGCGACGCGCTCGCTCGCGCAGGAGCTCGCCAAGCGCCAGATCACGGTCAACTGCGTCGCGCCGGGCCTGATCGAGACCGACATGACGGCGGGCCTGCCGCAGGCCGAGATCGTCGAGCGCATTCCGCTGCGCCGCTTCGGCAAGCCGGAGGAAGTGGCGAGCGTGGTGGCCTTCCTGCTCTCGCAGGGCGCTGGCTACATGACGGGGCAGGTGCTGTCGGTGAACGGCGGCATGGCCTGAGTCTGGTCGCCAAGCGCCGCTTATCGCGGCGTGTCGCGCCTTTGACTCGCGCGCGGGCCCACTCGAGCCGATCTTGGGCCGCGTGACGACTCCCTCGGACCGCCGACGCGCGCTGCTCGCGCTGCTCCTCTCCGCACCCGCTACGACCGTGGGCTCGCTCGCGGCCTACGTGTTCTTTCCGGGTGCGACGGGGCAGGGCATTTACATGGCCGCGCGCGCGTGGATCGCGCTGGCGCCGCTCGTGTGGATGCTGTGGATCGCGCGCGAGCCGCTCTCGTGGTCGCCGCTGCCGCGGAAGCACCGACGCGAGGCATGGCTCGGCGCGAGCGGGATCTCGCTCGTGGTGCTCGTCGTCGTGTTCGGCGGATACGCGCTCGTCGGAGAGCGGCTGCTCGATGCCGATGCGCTGCGCCGAAGCGTCGAGACCTCCGGCATCGGGACTCCGCTGCGCTTCGCGGTGGCCGCGCTCGCCATCTCGTTCGCGAACTCGCTGCTGGAGGAGTACTTCTGGCGCTGGTTCGTGTTCCGCCGCTGTGCCGAGCTCGTCGGCGAGCCGCGCGCCGTCCCGCTCGCGGCGCTGCTCTTCACCTCGCACCACGTCGTCACCTTCTGCGTGCTGTTCGGCACGCAGGCCGGCCTCGCGGCCTCGCTCGCAGTGTTCCTCGCCGGTTGCGCGTGGTCGCTGTGCTACCTGCGCTGGCGCTCGATCTGGCCGGGCTGGTGGACGCACGTCGTCGCCGACCTCGCCGGCGTCGCCATCGGCGCGCACGTGCTGTTCACGGCCACGCCTGCCTGAGGCGGTCAGATGACGAGCTTGCGCGTGGCGAGCGGGTGCTGCGAGAGCGGGATGTGCTTCTCGTCGCCGACGATGCGCATGTCGCCGCCGCGCTCGTTGTACTGCTTCATGTGGTGCTCGATGAAGGCGTTGAACGAGTGGTCGATCAGCAGTGTGCGGCGCAGGTCGAGCCGGACCTTGGCGCCCTCGGGCAGGCTCGCGAAGAGCTTCTTGTAGGCGATCAGGTTGGTGAACACGGCCGATCCCCCCATGACCACGCGGTGCACGTCGCCCTCGCGCTCGACCTTGTAGTCCGCTTTGAACAGCGACTGCAGCTGGGCGCCGTTCCAGAGGTGGAAGACGAGCTTGACCACGATGCCGGCCGCCACGCCCATCAGGAGGTCGTGCCACAGCGTCACGACGATGGTCGCAATGAAGATCGCGAGCTGCTCGCGCTCGATGTGGTAGGTGTGGATGAACTCCTTGGGCGCCGCGAGGCGGTAGCCGGCGAAGATCAGCATGGCCGCGAGCGCCGCGTTGGGGATCATCTCGATGTACGGGATGGGCAGCAGCATGGCGAGCAGCAGGAATGTGCCGTGGAAGAAGTTCGAGAGCTTCGTGCGCGCGCCGAAGGTCACGTTGGCCGAGCTGCGCACGACTTCGCTGATCATCGGCAGGCCGCCGAGCAGTCCCGCGAGCGCGTTGCCGGCGCCCTGTCCCTTGAGCTCGCCGTTGTAGTCCGAGGTGCGCTTCCACGGGGCGAGGTTGTCGATCGCCTTGACCGTCAGCAGGGACTCGAGGCTCGAGACGAACAGGAACATGAACACGTACTTCCAAAACGGGAAGGTCGCGATCTGGCTGAAGTCTGCGTTGACGCCGACCGAGCCCCAGAAGTCGCCGATCTGCACCAGCGACCACGGCTTCTCCGTGTCGCGGAACGACCACGCGATCGACATCGGGATGGTGACCGCGAGCACCACGAGCGGCCCGGGGACCTTCTTCATGAGCTTGATCCGGATGAGCGGCAGCGTGAACACGATCGCGAGGCCCGTCAGGCCGACGATCGCGGTGTGCGTACGCTCGTTCTGGACGAAACGCGGGATGTCCAGCAGGAGCTGGATCGGGCCCTCGCCTGCGTACATCGAGTGCTCGACGCCGAGCAGGACGGGAATCTGCTTGGCGATGATGATGATGCCGATCGCCGCGAGCATCCCGTGTACAGCGGAGTGCGGGAAGAAGTCGCTCAGCGTGCCGAACTTGAGGAAGCCGAAGAGCACCTGCAGCGCGGCCATCACGACGATCGCGCCGCAGGCGACCTTCCAGCCCGCGTCGGGGCCGCCGAACTCCGTGACGGCCGCCGCGCAGACCGTGATCAGGCCCGCGGCCGGGCCCTTGATGGTGAGCGCGCTCACGCGGAACAGGCAGGTCACCATGCCGCCGACCATGGCGGTCAGCACGCCCATCGCAGCGGGGAAGCCGCTCGCCTTGGCGATGCCGAGGCTCAGCGGCAGGGCCAGCATGAAGACCAAGAGGCCGGCGACGAAGTCGGCGAGCCAAGAAGCGCTGGTGGAGTCGCTCGCGGTCGGAGCGGCGGCGGGAGATGCGTCGAACATGGAAAGTTCCGGTGGGACTGGATTCAGGCGGAGCGCTTGGCGTTGCCGGCCGCGACGCGCATGTCGGGGCCGAGGAAGATGCGGGCGTACATACGCACGAGTGCGAGACCGTCGATGACGAAGGCAAGCGAGACGATCGCGGCGAGTACGACGTCGTCTTCGTGCATGTGGCTGAAGAGCAGGTCTTCGCCGACGAAGGTGGGCGTGATCGGGAAGCCGGCGAGGCCGAGGCAGCACAGGAGGAAGACCGTGGCGATGCGCGGATGGCGCGCCACGTGGCCGTTGAACTGTCCGAGCGAGACGTCGCCTTCGAGCTCGCGCAGGCGCAGGATCGCGAGGTAGCCGAGCACGCCGGAGACGAGGACGCCGCCGAGGTACATGCCGAGCTCGCCGGTCGAGACATGCTCGTCGAAGGCGACGGCCAGCGCGATCCAGCAGTGGCCCATCAGGATCAGCGTCCATGTGCGACGCACGCCCATGCGCTCGACGAAGGCCTTGAGCATCATCACCAGCGCGAGGAACGCGAACAGCTCGGGCAGCCATGCCGCCGCGCCGGTCGGGACCTAGTCGCGGTTCAGCGACAGGAACAGCGCCATGCCGAGCACCGGCACGATGAACAGGCGCACGCGCTGCACCGTGAGGAACTCAAGGCCCATCCCGAGCCGTTTCATCGGGCTCCAGAACCAGCGGTAGAGGAACGGCTCGAGGCTCCACTCCTTGAGGCTCAGCACGTACAGCGTCGTTTCGATGCGGCGCGGGAAGCTGTCCTCGACGTTGCGTTGGCGCGGCACGAAGCTGTAGGACTGCTCGCGGATCAGGTAGGTCACCACCGAGGGCGACACGAGCAGCTGGTAGGTGCGCAGGAACGCGTTGCCAGCGAAGTGCAGCAGCGCCAGCCAGTCGAGCCCGAGCGCGAGCTCGATGAAGATCAGCCCGATCTGGGCGATCGACGCGTAGGCGACCTGCGCCTTGATGTTGCTCTGCACGCGCGCCGTGGGCGCCGCCAGCGCGCTCGACACGATGCCGACGGCGGCGATCAGCACGCGCATCTGCCAGATGTGCTCCCAAAACGGCATCGTGCGCAGCAGCAGGAACACGCCCATGTGCACTGACAGCGAGCCATAGAAGATCGCGCTCGAAGGCGTCGGACCTTCCATCGCGCGCGGCAGCCACGGCGAGAAGGGGAACAGCGCGCTCTTCGCCATGGCGGCGAGGACGAGCAGCGTCGCGAGCAGCGCCGCCGAGCCCGCGTGCTGGGCGAGGATCTCCTGCACGGCGGCCGTGTCCTCGAGCCTGCTGAACGAGATGTTGGCGTGCCACAGGTGGTGGCTGAGCCACATCACGAGGATCAGCGCGATGTCGGCGAGGCGATAGATCGAGAACACCTTGACCGCGTTCTTCACCGGGAGGTAGCGGTCCCGGTAGAAGGCGATCAGCAGGAAGGACGAGATCCCGAGCACTTCCCAGCCGACGAACAGGGTCTCGAAGTTGCCCCCGAGCACCGTGGTGCAGTAGCCGAGGTAAAACAGCAGGATGGTGTTGAAGAAGCGCTTGTAGCCCTGCTCGCGGTGCAGGTAGTAGCGGCTGTAGACGGTGATCAGGAAGGTCAGCAGCGCCCCGACCGCCATGTAGGTCGCGCCCACGCCGTCGAAGAAGAGGTCGAGGTAGAACTCGTAGTGCGCGTTGGAGTACAGCACGACTTCGCGCACATCGACGCGCGGCGCGCCGCTCGCGAGCCAGAAGGCGGAGTAGCCGAGGATCAGGACGAGCTGCAGGCCGACCGTGCCGTAGGCGAGCGCCGACAGGGCGCGCTCGCGCCGACCGTCCATCAGCAGGCTGGCGAAGAAGCCCAAGAGCGGCAGCGCGAGGAACGCGGGGATCGTCAGTTCGAGCGCGCTCATGCCCGGCCTCCGTGGACCTTCGCCGCCGCAGGCGAGAGACGCATCACCGGGATGTTCTCCGCGTTTTCTTCGAGGAGCCGCGGGAGATCCTCGACCACCGGCACCTCGCGGCGCAGCGGCTCGTAGGGCACGAGTCCGCCGTGCTCGAAGCGGTGCAGGCTCCCGTCGCGCGGGTCGAGCACGGCGAGGTGCACCCATTCCTTGTCGAACCACTCCCACGTGGCGGGGTTGGTGCGGAGGGTGGCGAGCACCACGGCCGGGACCTGCTCGACGATGATCAGGAGCCGCACCGGGTCGTGCACCTCGATCATCTGCGACGGCAGGCCCGGGCGCAGGTCGCCCTCCATGCCGTTCGACACGCCGATCAGGCCCATCACGTTGTGGGGCAGCTTCGTGCCGGCGCCGAGCACTTGGTTGTCGACGCGCGAGAAGTAGTACTCGAGGTTGATGCCGCCGCACACCGGCGCGGCCGCGTTGAGAATGCCGAGCAGGAACTTGCCCTCGGGATCCACGCGCCAGTCGTAGGAGTTGAGGAACGAGCGGCGGTCGAGGAACAGGTGGTCGGTGACCTCGCGGCGGCCGACGATGAACAGGGAGTTCGTGGCGTGGTTCAGTTCCGGCCGCGGCTCGAACAGCGACACGGTGCGGACGCGCACACGGCGGTGGATCTCCGCGGGCTCCGCGCGCGTGTCGATGCTCTCGAAGCGCCGGCTGCGCTCCTTGGCGTTCAGGTCGAGCGCGCGCGCGATCGCCTGCGCGTGGCGCGCATGCGCCTCCGCGTGCGGCGCCGGTAGGCTCGCCTCGCCGTAGAAGGTGAACTCGTCGCGCGACGTGTCGTGCAGGCTCGCGACGAACAGCGTGCCTTCGGGAATCGTGAAGCCGCGCCCGGCGAGCAGCTTGCGGACCTCGGGATGGTTCGCCATCTCGCAGAACGCGCGCGCGTTGACCGAGCCCGGACGCCCCGAACACGCGCCGCAGTCGTAGGCCGAGTAGTGCGGGTTGTTGATGCTGCTCGAACCGTGACCGACGACGTACACCAACGGGGCGAAGTCGCGCACGAGGCCGATGCTCGTCAGCATGTTCTGCACACGCTGCGCCATCTCGGGCACCGTGAAGCCGACCTGCAGTCCGCCGTCGGTCTCGCCCTTGTGCTCGACCGTCAGGCGGCTCTCGCGTCAAACGTGGTCGACGGCGAGCGCGGTGCCCGAGGTCGCGGTGGGGCGGAAGATGTTGAGGATCAGCCGCAGCGCGGCCCACAGGCCGACGGTCTGCGCGATGACCCAGCCGCTGAAGACGCCGTGCGACTGCTTGGCGAGGTGCATGTCCGCGCGGTGGCGGCTGCGGCTCTCGACTTCCTTGAGCAGGTAGCGCGGCATCACCGGCGCCGGGCAAATCTTGGTGTTGTGCAGCCCTTCGGCCGGCCGGTAGTAGGTCTCGACGCCGAAGAAGCCGGGCGTGCCGAAGGTGCGCGCTCCGGGCGCGAGCGCCTCGACGTAGCGCCGCACTGAGCAGGAGCGGTCGTCAATGCACATCACGAGCTGGAACGGGGCCGGCCCGCCGCTCGCCTACGGCGCCGGGCCGGCGGCGATGCCCGCCAGCACGTCGTCGTAGTAGCTCCACTCGAAGGCTTCCTGCCACAGCGCCAGCGCGCGGTCGAGGTCGCTCGGCGCCACCGGAGCCATCACGTCCATGGGCGGCGCGCCGGCCTTCACCGCGAGCGGCGCCCGGATCTCGCCGAACTGGCGATCGAGCGCGTCGATCTCGAGCAGCAACTCGAACGCCACGAGGTCGTGCAAGCTCGCGTCGCGGCGGTCGATCAGCCCGACCGGAGCGACCTCGAGCACCGCCACCATGCCGCTCCAGCCCGGGTGCGCGAACTGCTGGTCGTAGAGGTACTGCTCCCAGTAGCGCTCGTCTCCGACCACGATGCGCAGCAGGTCCTCGAGCCGCGTCGCCGGATCGGCGAGCAGCCGCCGGGCGCGCGGCGTGTTGAACAGGCTCGTCATCGAGCTGCGCTCGAGCTCGCGCAGGCTCTCGAGCAGCCCCTTGTCCCAGATCGGGAAGCGCCACATGGCGATGCCCTGATCGAAGAAGCTGTTCACGATGCGGAACAGCAGCGGGTGGACCTGCGAGTCGAGGTCGATGTGGTGCTCGCGCTTCCACGTCGCGCGCAGGGCACCGACGCGGCGACCGGCGGGTGCGTCGAAGCGACCCGAGATCAGCCGCTCGCGCCAGATGGACTGCTCGGCGGTGCTCAGGTGCCAGCCGAGCACGCGGTCGAGCACCTCGTCGCGGATCGTGCGCTTGCGGTGCAGCTCGCGGAACTCCTCGAGCGAGAGGTAGGTGCGGTAGCCCAGCGTCGCACTCGCTTTGGCGAGCCCTTCGTGGAAGGGGAGCGTCTGGAACGAGTGCAGTGTGTTGTGGTGGATGAAGTCCTTGAGCGGCGCCTGCGACGGCAGGTGGTGCGCGAGGTGGTGGAGCAGCTCGCGGACATCGTGGGCGCCCGCGGCGGTTCCGGCCGCGGCGTGGGCGTGTGCGTCTCCGACGGCGGGGCGCTGGCCCTGCTGGGCCGTTGCCGTCTGCATGGGGGTGCTCATCCCTACTGGGGCTCCGCCTGCGTGTCCGAGCCCTTGCTGCGGAGCTTGCGCAGGACGATGGCGATCACGCCCACGTCGTCGAGGAAGCCGATGCCGACGAGGGCGTCGGCGACGAGGTCGAAGGGGTTCAGGAAGTACAGCAGTGCGCCGGCGATCAGGGCCTTCGCGGCGAGCGGAGCGGAGGGGGCCATGGCGACGAGCGCCGCCAGCGGTGCGGTCAGGCGCTCGGGCAGCCCAGGGGTGGAGCGGCGCATGCGCTCCGCGTCCTGCAGCATGCGGTCGAGGCTGCCCGCGCCGCGGCCGTCCTTCGCGACGCGTTTGAGCACCGCCGTTTCGCTGCCGCCCAAGCCCGCCACCGCGATCTGATGTGCGTCGAGGGCCGGCGGCGCGGGCGCGAAGTGGCGCTCGAGGATCGCGCGGTACTTCTCGGGCAGGACCGTCGCGTCGGGCTTTTCGAGCAGGCGGCGCCACGTCATGTTCGACACGCCGGTGCGCTCGGCGAGCTGCTCGGGGCTCTCGCCGCGCTCCGCGAGCAGGCGGCGCAGGTCGCGCACGCGTCCGAAGGGCGAGCGTTCGTACTCGTGGGGTAGGAGGAGCGGATTCACAAATGTGAACTCTGCCGCTCCCTTACCCTGTCTGTCACGGCAGTTTCGTCGAAAGCGGCCAGCGTTGACGTCCGTCTTGCAGAAGCGTCATACGGAAGCTGGACCGGCTAGCCCACGGAGACGCCGAACAGGAGGCCGATGCCGTAGGTGGCCGCGCCGGCTGCGGAGCCGATCAGCACCATGCGCAGGCCGCTCGCCGAGGCGCCGCGGCCGGTGAAGAGCGCGAGCGCGGCGCCTACCGAGAACAGCGCCACGACCGCGATGGCCGCGGTGGACCAGATCGCCGCCGCGCCGGTGAGCCACAGGTGCGGCGCGAGCGGGAGCAGGGCGCCGGCCGCGAAGGCGAGGAAGCTCGTCCACGCCGCGCCGCACGGCGAGCCGAGGTCGTCGGGGTTGAGGCCGAGCTCCTCGCGCGCGAGCGTGTCGAGGGCGTGCTCGGGATCCGACATGAGCTTGCGCGCCACGGCCCGCGCCTCGTCGAGGCCGAGCCCGCGCGCCTTGTAAATCAGCGCGATCTCCTCGGTCTCCTCCTCCGGATACTCGGCGAGCTCGTCGCGCTCCTGCCCGATCTGGTACTCGAACAGCTCGCGTTGCGAGCGCATCGAAACGTACTCGCCCGCGGCCATCGAGAACGCGCCCGCGAGCAGGCCCGCGATGCCGGTGAGCAGCAGCGTGCGCGGCTCGGCGCCCGCGCCGGCGATGCCGAGGATCAGGCTCGTGTTCGAGACGAGGCCGTCGTTCAGGCCGAATACGGCCGCGCGCAATGCGCCGCCCGAGCCGACCGAACGGTGGCGCTGGCCGAAGTCCTCGAGCGAGCGCGGCATCGCGTGGCCAGCCGGTCGGCGCGACGAGTACACCGAGAGCCCGCGGACCTTCATCGACGCGAGCACCGGCAGCATGCGGCGCGGGCCGAGCGTGCGCACGAGGCGCGCGACGACGCGCGCGCGGCGGCTGGGCGCGAACGTGCCCGGAGCGCTGGGGGCGACCCCCGCCCAGTGCGCCGCCTGCGCCTCGGCCGCGGCGGCGAGCTCGCCAAACATCGCGCGCGCGGCGGGATCCCGCTCGACGCGCGCGATCTCGCGGTACAGCCACGCCGACTGCAGCTCCTCGCGCCAGTGCTCCTGAGCCGACATGGGCCCCGACCCTAGCGTCGCGGGAGCGGAATTTCCCGCCGCTCTCGTGCGCAGCCTCGACAACGCCGCGCCGCGGGCGCGACAATCCGGGCATGAGCGTTCCCCACGTGGCTCTCGTCACCGGCGCCGGCCGCGGCATTGGCGCGGCGATCGCGGCCGAGCTCGCGAGGAACGGCGCCACGGTCGTGCTGGCCTCGCGCACGCTGTCCGAGTGCGAGCGCACGGCTGCGGAGCTGCGCGCGCGCGGCGGCTCGGCCTTCGCCGTCGAGCTCGACGTCGGGGACCCGGACTCGATCGCGGCGGCGATCGCGCGCGCCAGAACGCTCGCCGGTCCGATCGACTGGCTCGTCAACAACGCGGGCATCGCCGTCAGCGCCCCGTTGCTCGCGAAGAGCGGCAGCGCCGACGCGCTCTACGAGAATCACCTGCGCATCAACTTCCACGGCGCGCGGCGCATGGCGGAGGGTCTCTTGCCCGCGATGAAGTCCGCGGGCTACGGCCGCATCGTCAACGTCGCGTCCTCCGCAGCACTGCGCGGCTACCGCTACGTCGCGGCCTACTGCGCGTCGAAGCACGCGCTGCTCGGCTGGGCGCGCGCAGCGGCTCTCGAGCTCGAGGGCAGCGGGGTGCAGGTCGCGAGCGTGTGTCCGCACTACGTCGACTCGCCCATGACCGAGGCCTCGGTGCGCACGATCGCGGCCAAGACGGGCCGCAGCGAAGCCGAGGCGCGCGCGCTGCTGGCGGCCGAGAATCCCAGCGGAAAGCTGGTTTCGCCGGAACAGGTCGCCGCGGTCGTGCGCGAGCTGCTCGAAGGCGACGCCAACGGGGCGCTGGTCGAGCTCGACGGCGGCGTACCGCGCTATCATCCGGCCGCGCGATGAAGCTCGAACCGATCCAGCCGCCGGGGTGGGCCGCTCCCAAGGGCTATTCCAACGGCGTGCTCGCGCCGGCGGGCGCGCGCCTGCTCGCGGTCGCGGGCCAGATCGCGTGGGACGCCGACCAGCGCCTCGTCGGCCGCGGCGACTTCGCGCTGCAGTTCCGCACGGCGCTCGCGAACGTGGTCGCCGTGGTGCGCGCCGCGGGCGGCGGTCCGGAGCACCTCCTGCAGCTCACGATCTACGTCACCGACAAGAGCGCGTACCTCGCCTGCACGCGCGAGCTCGGCGCCGCATGGAAGGAACTCGTCGGTCGCCACTATCCGGCCATGGCGCTCGTCGAGGTCGCCGACCTGCTCGAAGAAGGCGCGCTGGTCGAGATCCAAGCGCTCGCGGCGCTGCCCTGAACCCTGCACTCGCTCCCGCTTCCCCGAGGAGACCCTTCATGGATGCCAAGACCCCGCTCGAACGCGCGCTCGGACCGCAGCTCGACGCGCTGCGCGAGCTCGAGCAGCGCACGCGCGAGCTCGCGCTCGTCAGCGCCCACCGCCGCACCCAGACCGCGCGCAAGCTCGAAGAAGTCGAGCGCGACCTCGCGCGCGTGGCGCTCGTGGTGCGCGCGATCGCCGACCTCGCGATCGCACGTGGGCTGTTCACGGATGCGCAGCTGCGCGCGCAGTTCGATTCCGCCGACTTCGCCGACGGTGTGTTCGATGCGGCGCTCGATCCCAAGCTCGTGGCGCCGGGCAGCGGCCGCAGTCTGAGCGCGCAGCGCGCCCGCAAGCCTGCGTCGAAGTCAAAGTCGAAGCGCAAGGCGCGCTAGAAAAACCATGCAGCCCCGGCACTTCCGCTACAGCGAGCAGGACGGCGTCGCGACGCTCCGGCTCGATCGCCCCGAGCGCCTCAACGCGCTCACCTTCGAGTCCTACGCGGAGCTGCGCGACGCGTTCGCGACGCTGCACGCGCGCGCGAGCGTGCGCGCGATCGTGCTCACGGGCACGGGCCGCGCGTTCTGCTCGGGCGGCGACGTGAAGGACATCATCGGGCGCCTGTTCGACGTGCCCGAGGCCGACCTGTACGCGTTCACGCGCATGACCTGCGACCTGATCGAGAATATGCGGCGCTGTGAGAAGCCGATCGTGGCCGCGCTGAACGGCACGACCTGCGGCGCGGGCGCGGTGATGGCGATCGCGTCCGACGTGCGCGTCGCGGCCGACACGGCCAAGATCGCGTTCCTGTTCACGAAGGTCGGGCTCTCGGGTGCGGACATGGGCGCGGCGTGGCTCTTGCCGCGCATCGTCGGCCTCGGGCGCGCGAGCGAGCTCTTGATGCTCGGCGATTTCATGGCGGCGCAGCGCGCGTACGAGATCGGGCTCTACAACGAGGTCTGCAAGCCCGAGGAGCTCGAGGCGCGCGCGCTCGAGTGGGCGCGCAAGCTCGCGGCCGGACCGACGATGGGCATGGCGGTCACCAAGCGCATGCTGAACGCGGAGGCGTCGATGACGCTCGGAGAGGCCATGGCGGCGGAGGGCTGGATCCAAGCCGAGTGCATGAAGCACCCCGACTACCTCGAGGGCTACCGTGCCTCGCTCGAGAAGCGCGCGCCCGATTTCCCCAACGTGAAGGCGCGCTCGTGAGCGCGCGTGTCCTCGAAGCGCTGCGCGAGTCCGCGCGCACGGTCGGTCGCACGGGCGAGCCGCAGCTCGCGGGTCTCGACGAGACGGCGGCCGCGACGCGCGCGCTCGGGCTCGTCGCGCAGGTCAGGCTGACGGCGTGGACCGTGCCGGCGAAGTGGGGCGGAGCTCCGACGCAAGGGCTCGCGGCGGACGACGACGTCTCGTGCCGCGCGATGTGCGCACTGCGCGAGCCGCTCGCGTACCACAGCGCGATGCTCGACGTGATGCTGGTCATGCAGGGGCTGGGCAGCTACAGCCTGGCGCGCTCGGGCAAGGAAGCCGCGTGTCGCGAGCTCCTGCCGCGCGTCGCGCGCGGCGAGCTCGTCGCGGCCTTCGGCCTCACCGAGCCGGGCGCTGGATCGGACCTCGGGCTCATCTCGACGCAAGCCGAGCGCGTCGGCGGTCGCTGGCGTATCACGGGGCACAAGACCTTCATCTCGAACGCGGGCGTCGCGGGCCTCTACACGCTGCTCGCGCGCACCTCGGGCGAGCCGGGCGACGGCGGCAAGGGCAGCTTGACGATGTTCGCGCTGCGCGGCGATGCGGCCGGTCTCGCGACGCGGCGCTTCGAGGTGACGAGCCCGCATCCGATCGGCGATGTGCTGCTCGAGCGCGTCGAGGTGGGGGACGAGTCCGTGCTCGGCGAGGTCGGCGGCGGGCTCGATGTCGCGCTCGCCACGCTCGGACGTTTTCGCACGAGCGTCGCGGCGGCGGCCAACGGCTTTGCGCGACGCGCGCTCGACGAGTCGCTGCGCCGTCTCTCGACGCGCGCGCAGTTCGGCAAGCCGCTCGCGGTGAACCAAGGACTCGCATTCGACGTGGCGGAGATGGACACGCGCCTGCGCGCGGCCGAGCTGCTCGTCCGCGAAGCCGCCGAGGCCGTCGATCGCGGCGAGCGCGCGGTCGAGGAAGTCGCGCGCGCCAAGCTCTTCTCGACCGAGAACGCTTCGTACGTGTGCGACCGCGCCGTGCAGCACTTCGGCGGGCAGGGCGTCGTGCGCGGCAACATCGTCGAGCAGCTGTGGCGCGACGTGCGCGCGCTGCGCATCTACGAGGGCACGAGCGAGGTGCAGAAGCTGATTCTCTCGCGCGCCCTGTTCTCGCGGCACCGCGAAAGCTGAACCATGGCCAAGTTCCAACGACACGTCTTCATCTGCACCAACGAGCGCGAGCCCGGCAACGAGCGCGGCTGCTGCAAGGCGCGCGGCGCGTCGGACATCGCCGAGGCCTTCAAGCAGAAGCTCCACGAGCAGGGCTTCAAGCGCATCGTGCGCCCCAACAAGGCGGGCTGCCTCGACCAGTGCGCCTTCGGGCCCGTGGTGGTCGTGTATCCCGACAACGTGTGGTACGGACGCGTCACGGTGGCCGACGTCGACGAGATCATCGAGCGCCACATCCGCCGCGGCGAGGTCGTCGAGCGGCTCGTGATCCCCGACGACAAGCTGACCGGGATCGCTCCGGCGTCGTAGACTGTGCGCCCGCGGAAACCCGCGGAAAATCCACCATGCGCACCTACGACGAAGAGACGCGCGGCATCCTGCGCAAGATCCTCGAGGGTCAGGCCTACCGCCAGCTGATGCTCTCGAACATCCGCGGCCACGGCCTGCGCTTCCTGCCCGAGGTGCAGGACAAGCTGCGCGTGACCCGCGCGCTCGCCGCCTCGCTCGAGCAGTTCGCGGACGTCGAGCGGCTGTACGCGCTGCTCGGCATGGGCGACGTTGTCTCGGCGGTGCGCAACAAGATGGAGCGCGTGCCATACCCCACGACACGCATGGAGCTCGCGGTGTGCCTGTTCTTGTGCGAGCGCGTGTCGTGGCACGCGCTGTCGGCCTACACGGAGTCCTCGTGCGAGGAGTTCGCGAAGATCGCGTCGACGCGGCTCTCCGAGCTGCGGCCGCTCGACGAGCCGGAAGACTCGGCCTTCCTCGAGTTCTGCGCGGATGCCACCAACCGTCCGCACGCCCAGCAGCTCGTCAACCGCTGGCTCGTGATCACGCTGCTCTCGCTCGGCCGCCCCGACAGCGCGGGCGACGTGCGCGCGCTGCAGCTCGCGCTCCGCAACAAGTCCGTCGCGCGCATCGTGCGCGAGTACCTCGACGCGCTCGCGCCGTTCCTCGAGCGCTGCCAGCTCGCGCTGCCCGATGGCGCCGCGCTCGGCCTCGAGCTCCCCGCTCCCCGCAAGAAGTGAGTCCCATGACGACGACCACCAAGCCCGATCTTCGCGCGCGCCTCGCCGAGTGCGACGCGTTCGCCGCGCGCTGGCGCCCGCGCTTCCCGATTCTCGCCAAGACGACGTACCTCGTGACGCACTCGCTCGGGGCGATGCCGCTCGCGGCGCAGGAGAAGCTGCTCGCCTACACGGAGCAGTGGGCCACGCGCGGCGTGCGCTCTTGGGGCGAGGGCTGGTGGGACGCGCCGGTGAGCGTCGGCAACGTGCTCGGACGGATCCTGAATGCCGAGCCCGATTCCGTCGCGATGCACACCAACGTGTCGCTGATCGAGGGCATCGTCGCCAGCGCGCTCGACTTCTCCGGACCGCGCAACAAGGTCGTGTACACGGACCAGAACTTCCCGACGAACATGTACGCGTGGGAGGGCTGGAAGCGCTACGGCGCGCGCATCGAGATGGTGCCGAGCGATCCGGGTGGCATCGTCCCGACCGAGCGCCTGCTCGCCGCGATCGACGAGCGCACGGCGATCGTTCCGATCAGCCACGTGCTGTTCCGCACGAGCCGCGTGCAGGACGCGAAGGCCGTGTGCGCGAAGGCGCGCTCGGTCGGCGCGCTCGTGCTGCTCGACACGTACCAGTCGCTCGGCACGCTGCCGGTCGACGTGCGCGAGCTCGGCGTCGACATGGTGACGGGCGGCTCGGTGAAGTGGCTCTGCGGTGGGCCGGGCGCGTGCTACCTGTACGTGCGGCCGGAACTGCAGGACAAGCTCGAGCCGCTGATCACGGGCTGGGCCGGACACGCCGCGCCGTTCGCGTTCGAGCTCGGCGCGCAGCGCTACGCGAAGGGCATTCGCCGCTTCCTCAATGGCTCGCCCGCCGTGCCGAGCTTGCTGCAGGCGAGCGCGGGCTACGAGCTGGTGCTCGAGGTCGGCGTCGAGGCGATCCGGCGGCACTCGGTGACGCTGACCGAGACGCTGCGGCTCGCGCTCGCGGACAAGGGCTTCGAATCGGGCAGTCCGGTCGATCCCGCGCAGCGCGGCGGCTCCCTCACGGTGCGCCTGCGCGCCGATGAGCACGGCCCGTCGTACGTTGCGGCGCTCGAGCAGCGCGGAATTCTCGTCGATCACCGGCCCGAGGCCGGGCTGCGCGTCAGCCCGCACTTCTACACGACGTGGAGCGAGCTCGATGCGTTCGTCGCGGCGCTCGTCGAGCTGCGCGAGAGCGGCAAGTGGAAGCAGGCCACGGCCGCCAAGGGTTACTAGGCGCGGCGCGATGGCGAGTGCGGCGTGGCTGTGGATCCGCGAGCCCGGAGCGGCTCGCTGGGTCGAGGGCGAGCGCGTGCTCTCGGACGCTGGGTTCGTGTGCTCGGACGTCGAGCTCGATGTCGCGTCGGATCGCGCCTCGCTCGCGCGCATCGAGGCCGCGCTGCGCGAGCTCGGGGCGCGACCCGAGGTGGACGACCGCAACCTCGGAGTGATCGGCGTCGGGCTCGGCGGCACGCTGGCGCTTCTCGCGGGCTGCACCAGCCGACGCGTGCGTGCCGTCGCGTGCCTGCAGCCCTTGCTCGTCTTCTCGGACCTCTCCGCTGCACGGCCGTTCCAACCGATCGAGCTGCTGCTCAACCTCGACGTGCCGCTCTTGGTGGTGTTCGGCGGACGCGACTCTCAGGCGACGCCCGAGCATGTGGCGCTGTTTCGCCGCCAGTGCGAGCTCGGAGCGAAGAATGTCGAGCTCGTGCAGTTCGAGACCAGCGGGCCGGAGCTGTTCGGCGTGCCGAACTCCGCGCGTCGCGCGAGCGATGCGGCTGCCGCGCTCGAGCGGCTGCTCGCCTTCGCGGCCGACACGCTCCAGTAGCTCCGTGCCGGCGCTAGGATGGCGCGCCTACCTCCCCGGAGCGCTCGCCATGTCCCACGCGACCTTCTCGATCTTCGACTTCCAGCCCGGCCGCACCGTGCTCGAGCGCTTCCGCATCGTGAAGCCGCTGCGACAGAGCGGGCTCTCCGCAGCGTTCGAGGCCGTCGACGAGCGCGACGGCTCGCAGGCGCGCTGCACGCTCGTCGTGTTCAGCGGCGCGTTGTTCGAGGGCGCGAAGGAGGTCGAGCAGTTCCGCGCCACGTGGAAGCCGTGGACCAAGGTGCGCTCGCCGCACGTGCCCGCCGTGCGGGAGATCGTCGCGTTGCCGCAGAACGGCACGCTGCTCGTCGCCGAGTGCGCCGACGGAGTTCCGCTCAAGGAGTGGCTGCGCACGCGCGGGCCGCTCTCGTCCGCCGACACACGCGCGCTCGGCCTGCAGCTCGCGCTCGCGCTCGAGGCGATCCACGAGCAGAAGCTCGTGCATGGCGACATCAAACCCCAGAACATCCTCGTGGTCGAGCGCGAGGGGGCGCTCGCCGTCGCACTCGTCGATGGAGGCGTCACGACGGGCATGTGGAGCGCCAAGCACCTCGGCGAGCACACCGCGCTCATCGGCACGCCCTACTACGCGCCGATCGAGCAGTTCAGCGGCGAGTCGCCGGACAAGCAGTCCGATATCTACAACGTGGCGACCGTGCTGTTCGAGTGCGCGACCGGCGTGCTGCCGTGGCCGGGCAAGAGCATGCTCGAGCTGTTCCAAGCCAAGCTCGACCGCAGCGAACCCTCGATGAAGCGGCGCGCACCGAAGAGCGACGTGCCCCAAGAACTCGAGGCCGCGATCGTGAAGGGCCTGCTCGCCGACCGGCGCGAGCGCTACATGAACGCCGCGGAGTTCCGCGAGGCCCTCGCGGGTGCCGGAGCCTAGGCCGAATGGCTCACGACGACCTCTACGCCGCGGTCGCGCCGTTTCCGGCGCAGTTCAACCTCTGCGACTACTTCCTCGATCGCAATCTGCGCGAGGGACGGGGCGGCAAGGTTGCGCTGCTGGTGGGGGACGAGCGTCGCACGTACGCACAGGTCAGTGAGCGCGCGCGGCGTTTCGCTGCCGTGCTGCGCCGCCACGGGCTGCGGCCGGAAGAGCGCGTGCTGATCGTGCTGCCCGACGGCTTCGAGTTCGCGGAAGCGTGGTTCGGGACGCTGCGCGCGGGCGGGGTGTTCGCGATGGTGAACCCGCTGATGAAGCGCGAGCAGTTTGAGTACTACCTTGAGTACACCAAGGCGCGCGTGGTCGTGACGCACAGCGAGGTGCTGCCCGAGATCGGCGACGCGCTGCGCGAGGCTCGACTGAAGCCGGTCGCGCTCGTGGTTGGTTCCGATACGGGGAGATCCGAACCAAGCGGCTTCGTGCCGTACGAGCAGGCGCTTGCCGCGGAAGATCCCGACGGCCCGCTCGCCGCGCTCGAGCCCACGGGGCCGGACGATCTCGCGGGCTGGCTCTTCACCTCGGGTTCGACTGGACACCCCAAGGCCTGTGTGCACGTGCACTCGGACTTCGCGTACAGCACGGAGACCTATGCGCTGCAGGTCGCGGGCTACCGCGAGAGCGACATCTGCCTGAGCGTGCCCAAGCTGTTCTTTGGCTACGCGACGGGCACGAACCTGATGTTCCCCTTCCGCGTGGGAGCGAGCGTCGCTCTGTTTCCCGGCCGCGCGACGGCGGACGAGCTCCTCGACCAGATCGAGAAGCACCGCCCGACGTTCCTCACCGGCGTCCCGACGATGTTCAACAACTTGCTGCGCTCCGAGCGCATTGCCACGGCGGATCTCTCGAGCCTGCGCGTGTCGCTCTCGGCGGGCGAGGCGCTTCCGCCGCAGCTCTACGACGAGTGGAAGGCGCGCACGGGCGTCGAGATCCTCGACGGCATCGGCTCCGCGGAGATGTTCCACATCTACATTTCCAACTGGCCCGGCGACGTGAAGCCCGCCTCGCTCGGACGCATCGTGCCCGGCTACGAAGCGCAGATCGTCGATGCGGAAGGCCGCGTGGTCGCCGACGGTGAGCCCGGACGCCTGCGCGTGCGCGGCGGCTCGACGGCGCTGTGCTACTGGGGCGACAAGAAGAAGTCGCGCGCGACGTTTCAGGGCGAGTGGTGCACCTCGGCGGACATTTTTCGCCGCGACCGGAACGGCTACTACTTCTACGAGGGCCGCGACGACGACCTGCTCAAGGTGAGCGGCATCTTCGTGTCTCCGCTGGAGATCGAGAACGTGCTACTCGCGCATGCGTCGGTGGCGGAGGTGTGCGTGCTCGGGCGTGAGGACGACGAGGGGCTCGTGAAGCCGATCGCGTTCGTCGTGCCGCGCGCGGGCCACGCCGGGAGCGACGCTCTCGCATCCGAGCTCAAGGCGCACTGCAAGGAGCATCTCGCGCCATACAAGTATCCGCGCTGGTTCGTGTGGCGCGACGCGCTGCCGAAGAACGATCGCGGCAAGGTCGCGCGCAAGGAACTCAAGGCTGAGATCTCGAAGGCTTGAAGGTCGACTCCATGTTGCAGCGTGCTCTCTCGTCGGTTGTTCTCGCGTTCGTGTGCGCGTGTGCGTCGGTCGCTCCGGCAGGCAACCGGCCGCAAGCCCCGCTCGCGCCCCGCGAGGTCAGGCTCTTCCGCGGCGACGGCACGGCCGCGAGCTGGAGCGAGCTCGTCGAGGCGGCGTGCGCGGCTGAGACGGTGTTCGTCGGTGAAAACCACGGACATCCGCTCGGACTCGCGAGCGCCGCGGCGCTGTTCGAGGACGTGCTCGCGCGCTCCGAGCGCGCCTCGCTGTCGCTCGAGTTCTTCGAGCGCGACGAGCAGTCGCGGCTCGACGACTATCTCTCCGGCGTGAGTGACGCGGCCACGCTCGAACGCCGCACGCAGCGCTCCGAAGGCAACTACCCGCCGGGCCATCGTGCGATGGTGGAGCTCGCGAAGTCGAAGGGTCGCCCCGTGCATGCCTCGAATGCGCCGCGCCAGTACGTGCGCATCGTCAGCCAGAAGGGCTACGAGCCGCTGCAGCAACTCTCCTGGGAGCAGCGACGCCTGTTCCGCATCCCCGACGAGCTGCTCACCGGTCGGTACCGCGACGACTTCGACCGCATCATGACGCCCAACGGCCGCGACCCGCAGGCCGCCGACGAGCAGACCCGACTCGCGCGCGTGTTCCGCTCGCAGCAGATGTGGGACTGGACCATGGCCGAGTCCGTGTTCCTCGCGCTCGAGCGCGACGAGGCTCCGGTCGTGCAAGTCATCGGTCGCTTCCACTCCGATTTCCGCGGTGGAACCGTGCAGGCCCTCGAGCGCCTGCGTCCGTCGACGCGCGCGCTGGTCGTGAGCTACGTCAACGAAGACGCGCCCGCCGCACTGCCTGCGGACGACGTCGGTCGCGGCGACTTCGTGCTCTACGTCGGCCCGTCGACCGACTGAGGTTCAGCCGCGCAGCTCGGGGACTTCCCAGCCCGCGCGCTGCGGAGAGCCAAGCAGCAGGTCGGCGTCCGGGCGGCCGACGAAGCGACCCTTGCCGCCGTTCCACTCCAGCGTCTCGTGGGGGAACTGGAGCGCCACGTTGCCGAGCAGCGCGATCTCGGTGAGGTGCGCCGCGTACTCGAACGGCGCGCTCGGTTCGCAGCGGCCGAGGCACGCGTCGACCCACTGGTGCCAGTGGTTCGTGGCCGTGCCTTGCGGGATCGCGACGTCGGCGAAGCGCTCCTTGGGGTAGAGCTCCTGCGTGCCGTAGGGATCCGCGAGCAGCGCGCCTCGTTCGCCGACGAACAGGCAGCCGTTGGCGGTG
>Ga0169931_10004639_pt1 | contig 21291 bp, 28 predicted proteins | sample Kivu_15m_20L_FD_129675 | JGI IMG/M metagenome (GOLD analysis project Ga0169931, IMG submission 129675) | Freshwater microbial communities from Lake Kivu, Western Province, Rwanda to study Microbial Dark Matter (Phase II) - Kivu_15m_20L... | ecosystem: Environmental > Aquatic > Freshwater > Lake... | reverse complement strand
TATTTCTTCACTTCCATCGTGCATGAAATTAGCAGGAAAACGACCTAATGGAGATGAAGATATATTATCACCTGCATAACCCCCACTATACACATCTTTGGCGGCTTTATCTGTTTTCCATTCTCCTTTACCACCTAATCTTGGGTCATCATTTTCAGATAATTCAACTCTACAACCATCTATATTTATTGCACCTGTGCCATGTAATAACACATTTTCTGTCACAGTTCCTATGAAAGGTTTTCTCGCTAAACAAATAGGTTCATGTGCAGGTTTAAGGGCAGTTCCCCAACCTTGCCATTTTTTTGCTTCTTCGGTTGCGGGGGCGGTGATGTAATGCAAATGGTCTTGTTTGTTTTGCTTCATTAAACCATTTGCACCTGTTAAATCAGATTTAGATCTTTTTACAACACCCATTACCTCCCTTTCTGCATCTGCCATTTTATCAATTGCCTTGCTAACATCGTGTGATTTCGGGAATCCACTATTCCCTGTGGGAAATGCTTTTCCGTTTCTAACCGCAACAAATGAACCCGTTGGAACTTTAACGCACCAAATCTTGCCTTCATATTCAAAGGGGGTTATGGTTGCCAAAGTGGTTGAATGTCCTTCCCATTTTCGTAAAGTTTGTGGTCTCGGTTGGTCGCAAAAAGCATTAGATTTTCTATTCGATTGTCTAATGGATTGTGATTTATATGATGAACAACTTCCGTTCTTGTTAAAATTCTGTTCAAATGTTTGGCTATTATTAGGCGATGCTCCATAATATATCCATCTTTTCGTGCCATTTGTATAAATTCTTTGGGACATCTTACATATTTGACTGATACATAATTTCCCTTTCTTTTTCGATATGTTACCCCACCTTTCCAAGATGGATTGGTTGAACCTGTCATTCTTTTTACTAATTGAACTTTGGAATTTTCTGTCCAATTCTGCCTCCCTTTGAAAGAATGTTTCTTCCATTCCTGACCACGAAAAAATCCATTGCATTGTCGGGAACAAACTGGTATAGATACCCTTTTCAAATGTTTGATATTTCTGTAAAATATTTTCCCACATACCTGACAAGTATGAGATTTTTTCCCTACATGTTTTTCTATTGGTTTGCTTTTTGAATTTTTCTGACCAATTAAAATTTTGCAACATTCTTTTGAACAAGTTTTTTTTCTCGTAACTTGTTCTTTTGTGAATGTTTGAAATGGTTTTTTGCAGTGATTGCAAATCTTCCAAAATGGGTATATTCTCTTTCTCTTTGAGTTCTTCTGCAAATCTGAATACTTCTCTTCCGTTTCGTTCAACAAGGCAACGATGGTTTCTACTGACGATTTGGTCTGTAAAATCTGATGTAATTCGATATGCGGTATCTTTGATGACATATTCATATATATCTTCAATAGGCAGATAACTATATTCTTTGCTGTTATTATCATAACATAAAACTAAATCACCTATCTTTACTTCTTTGTAAGAAGTTATGCCATTAGGGGTAACTATATTTGTGTCTTCTGATAAACAACCATACACCCACATAATTTGGTCTCTAATTTCAAATCCAGCATCTTCAATCGCAACAGTCATTCTATGATAGGTTCTGCTTCCTGAAAAAGCTAAAAGATGTCCACCAGGTTTTAGAACCCTTAAACATTCTTTCCAAAGTTCGACATTATAGGCGATTCCACTTGAATCCCATTTCTTATTCATGAACCCTAATTCATAAGGCGGGTCACAAACAATGCTATCTATTGAGTTCTCCTCAAAGGTTTTCAAGACTTCAAGGGAATTGCCATTGTGGATTTCGTATGATGACATAAAAGCGAATGGAATGGTGGATAGATTATTTCTATGATTAGATTACTTCATTATAGTAAGTTTTCAAAAAAAGTTTAAGGAATAATTTTGAGTTGTTTTTTAATATATAGGGTTAAAGAAAAAAATGGGAATATTATGAAATTCATCAAACTTTTTGAAACTTGGACAAATCCTACTATTTCAAGGGAGAAGGTTTCTTCTTTGAGTGATAGTAAAGAAATGCAAACTCTTGTTGGTGTATTGGTTAATACTATGGAATTATTTATAAGCCCTGAGGAATTTGCGGATTCTATCATGTATGATTATGAAATTCCTATTGATAGGGAGGCATTAATTAGAATATATGATGCTTATTGGAATATCAATCCAATCCAAAGAATGGAATGGGATGAAGAGTGGTATGATTGGTTATCAAAGTTTATTTAAGGTTGGGGCATAAAAAAGAATATGGGTGATGTAACCTTATAGATTTAATCAGGGGAGATTAGAACCGTGTCGACACCACCCATATAGGGTATTATTAAAGGGGCTATTTCAAATATAGGGAATTTTATTCATTCCGCCAAATTTATTTTCCAGAATGAGGTTGAATATCTTTGAACATTTCATCTCTTTGTTTATCGCTAACAGAGAAGAAAGTTTGTCCATCTCCTCTTTTATCTTCTATATTTGCCCCATAATCTAAAAACAGTTGTGTTATTCTTGTATCTCCGCTTAAAACTGCTAAATGAATTAGTGGAACTCCTAAGCGATTATTTGTATTGACATCGACAAGTCCAGACTCCAAAAAAATTGAGATATTATTCAGATTTGGTTGTTCTTTGCTTAATTCTTTTATAAAAAGATTTTCAACTTCATTAGGATGTTTCCAAAAAATATCAAAAAGTTCATACTCACGATTTTCTTCAAATTTCTCAAATAACTTAATCAATTTCATAAAGTTCCCCCATGCTCTGTCAATAAGTTTCTCATTTCTTTAGAATAAGCTGAATTTAATGGGGTTTCTCCACCAGAACCTTTAGCGTTGACATCTGCACCTGAGTCAATCAGGAGTTCTGCGAGGATTATATTATCACAGACTCCAACTGCCACATGTAAGGGTGTATTGTCATAGTAATCTTTCAAATCAACATCTGCGCCTAAATCTATTAATTTTTTTGTAAGTTCTATATTATTCAAAGCAACTGCCCAATGTAAACCTGCATATCCGAGTTTATCTTTGACATTAACATCAACAAGACCAGACTCTAAAAAAACTCTAATATTATCCATATTTGGAATTTGCTTATGTAATTCATTAAAAAATAGGGCTTGAACTTCATTAGGGTGCATCCAAAAAATATCTAAAAGCTCATACTTATCCTTATTTTGAAACTCATCTCCCTCGAATGTTTCAAATAAACTAATATATTTCATTTAATATGGAATTTTTTTATATATATCTAATACTTCACATTCAGATTTATAAAAAACAAAAACCCCCTTAATAGGGGGCTTTCTTTTATGATTTCATCTGAGCTTTTAGCTCTTTTGCTTTTTCCCAGAAACCTCTATTATCTGGTGGCGGTGGGTTTCTCTTTCTTTCTTCTTCTCTTTCTTTTGCTTTTTGAAGAATAGAATCGAGATAAGCTTTCGCTTCTTCGAATGATTGCTTTTTCTTTTTCATAAAAAGCTCCTAACTAATAGATAATTATAGTAAGACTACTTAATGTAGTTCAATATACGGTGCTCAAATTTGCAACAGAATTTTTCAAAAAAATGGAATTTCTCTATTTTCTTCATATTTATCAAAAAATCCTTCATTCTTTAGATGCATTATCTGTTGAATTTGTTTTGGGAAAAAACCAAGATTTTTGAGCTCATATTCATCAAAACTCTCTGGAAATCTTAAATCTTTGAGAACATAAACGAAGTCCCCTTCGAAATATTGTTGAACAAATTCATCAAAATTGAAATCATCTGTTGGAAGATATTTGATGAATCTATTTTTCCTTTCTATTCCAAGAAGTCTAATGAAATCTTTTGTTTTCATTCTTGTCCATTTACCATCTGTTTTTCCTTCTTTATGCCACTTTTCATTATACCATACAGCTTTAATCATATTTGGATTTAAGTCTCCAACGAAAAGTGCTTGTCTTTCTGGATTATCAAATATGGATTCTGCAAGTTCAGGTCTATCTGATTTAGAAATCGGGATAAATTCCGATTGGCTTGCTTTTTCTCTATTGATTATTCTTTGTTTTTCTCTTTCATCTAAATCTTTGAATGATTTTGTATATTCACCTTGTATGAAATAATTTCTTCCTCCAACCCAAACAGGAGATTCTAAATCAGAAACTTTTGTTGAGAACTCTATAATAACTCCTGAGTGATTGAATTTTTCAGCAATCTTAAAATCAACTGTTACGAATAAACCATTTGGGTTATTTCCCATTTCATAACTGTAAATTCTTCTTGCTCTTTCTTTTCCGCTTAAACCTTCGGTTATTACTTTTTTAGCATCATCAAAGTTATTAAAACCATGGAACACTCTAATAGTTTCATCATCTCTTAGAGGTTCTTCTTGAAGTATGCTTGGATATTTTGTATTAATATACCGAACTTCATATAATGAAGTTTTTGGGGGTGTAAGTTTTTCTATGATTGAATTTATTAGTTCTTGGGCCTTATCATAGTTTAAGTTTACTTTGCTTAGATAAACTTCTATTGCTTCTTTATTTATGAGAGAATCGTATACTGATGATTGTTGTTTTGATAAACCCCTACTATCTATTTCAAATCCATCAAAAATATCTATCATTTTTAAGGTAAGAATTTTCCCAAACCCTAAACCTTGGAACTCTTCAAAGACTTCAATATCATTGGAGCATCCTTCTTCTGGGTCTAATAGAGAGTGGAAGAAACCTGCTAATATTCCATTGTAGTATAATTCTATGTATACTCCATTTCCATTAGGAAATGCATACATTTTAAGCGAAATAGGGAATTTAACTTCTAAATCGCCATAATAAGAAGGAATTTCAATCCATCTTGTTTTGAATTTATCATATTTATAGTTTGAAGCTGAATTTTCTTCAGTTAAAAACTCTTGGAATGATTTAATCTTTTTATTCATGGGTTTCTTTTTAGATTACCCCACTATATATTTAGTTTTTAGTTTTATTTTCCATTTCATCTATTTTCTTTTGCAAATCTATAAGCATGTTCAATTGAATTTCCATTTCTTTGGCTATTGCTGAAAACGATAACTTTATGTTTTTCTTTAAATCTGGCTTTAATACACTATTATACAATTTTTCCAGTCTTTCTTTTTCTTCTTTTCTTTTTTTGAAGAAATTAAATATAGCTTTCATAGTATTATTTTTTAAGTATATATTGATATAATTTTGATGATGGTTTTTTAATCCCACCATGTTTTTAAACCAGAACCATCGAATTGTTCATAGAAATCTTTATCTCTATCAAATTTAGAATAATCTTGACCTTTTAGGATTTCCATAAGTTCATTCCATTCATCGATTTCTAATGCTATTGCTTTTTCGATGATTAGTCTATTCGCTTCGGAAACATTTGAATATTTTATTCCTAATTTAGTTTCAGCTAATTCATGATATTTGTCTTCATTGATGTTTTCTATGATTTTGACCGCTCTTCTCATTTTCTTTACTTTCTTTATTCTTGAAACATCTACCTCATAACCATACTTTTCGCAATAATCAGAAATATCTTTTAGTGCTACTTGAAGAAAACAAAGAGTTGAGTGATAATCATATGGATAATGATTATAAAGAACACCCTTGAATTTCCATAAATTCTTGATGAATCTTGGTAAATGAAAGAATAAAAAATCCCATATGTTTCTAAGTATGTGCATAGTAAAGCTCCTTTTTGTTATACAAATATAAGTTTATTTTACTTTAAACAAAAATCTTTTGTGTAAATCACATTTTCTTTAACAAATGGAATAATAACATCGCACATTTCTTTAGAAGTTTCTTCAATTTCTATTATCATAACATACGGTTTTCCAGGTTTTAATCCAGAAAAGAAATAATGACCAGTGATGATATTTGTTTTTGAAGAACCTATTTTTTTATTATTTCTGTCGTAGAATATAATAGTTGCGTTTAGTGGTTTTTTAGAACTGGCATCTGTTATTTTTCCAGTCATACTTATAAGCACATTCTTTTCTTGAGAATTTGTTTTTTGAGTATCTGAAACTATACAGATAATTATTGGTATGAGAAATAGGATAGTTTTAATTAGTTTCATAGTTTTACTAAAAATTTCCATAAAATATATGGAATTAAATGTGGTGTAATTGTCTAAACCAGTCAAAAAATTATTGTTCATTAAGGTATGGAATGAGAGTTTCTTCATATTTTGGGTAATATAACCACCAAGTATCAGGGTGTCCATTTTGTTTCCCAAGTTCATGTTCATAGCCATCGATACTGTAAACTGGGTGCATTTCATCTCTGATTTTAATCTCAAAGATTTTTCTGATATTATCTTCTCCAAATTTTTCTTTGGCTTGTTTTAAGGTTAGTTTTTCACGCATAGTGGTGTTCCTAAAATAATTGAGATTATAGAGTGCTCAGATGCTACTTAAATATACGGGAAACTGCTAATTCATAATAGTTAGATTCTTTTTCAATACCTATGAATTTTCGATTCAACTCTTTAGCTCCTAAACAAGTTGTTCCTACTCCCATTGTATTGTCAAGAACATATTTATTTTCTTCTGAATATGCACCTATGAGCCATTTTATTAACTCTAATGGTTTTTGTGTAGGATGTATCTGGTCTTGTCTTCTCCACTGTTGAGGAAAATCTAAAACTGTTATTGGATGCCTTGTTCCTTTATTATCAGTTTGCACACCAGCTATTCCATATTCCATATTATTGACTTTGTTTGGTGTCCACTTTCTTTTATACGGTGTACCCTCAGTTAATTGTGGGTAGTAATATGATGCACTTTCTCCAAATACCATTATCATTTCATGTTTTTTAAGTGGCATATATTTAGCAGTCAAAGGACTTCCACATTTACTTTTCTTCCATACCATATCATATCTAAATAATTTCTCATTACTTAATGCCAGTCTAAAAGCAAATAAACCAGCACCAAATAGAACGATATTTCCCTTTGGCGATAATATGCGTTCATATTCCAACCAAAGTTGTTTTAAGTCTAAAACGCTGTCCCACTTATTAGCAGTTGTCCCATAAGGCAAATCAGCTAAAATAAGTTGAACTGATTTATCAGGAATATAAGGTAAAATATCCATACAATCCGCATTAATCAAAGCACTGCCACTAACGTCGGCTATATGCAATGCCTTACTTTGTGCTTCGTATTTAAGTTTTTCTATATTCATAATTTTCTGCTTCGTATTAAGTTTTGTGCAAGTTTGTCGGCACTGCACATAGCCGCATCCGTTACCTGCAAGTGCTACGATACTACTACTACTATTTAACATTTGTGGGAGAAAATCTAAAAAGTTTTTCTACCGCTTTGTGTGTAGCCACATCTCTTTGGCTTGCAAAATTTGTTTTTACTTCTCCTTCCCATACGCAAATGAAATCATCAGGTGCTTTATATTCGCTAATAAACACCAAGTTCTTTTCACTCATCTTTCTACACCAATCCCAGAATTTATGGTGGTCAAAGGCACCTGTTTTATAGGAAGTAGTTCCTTCGTATGGCGGGTCGCAATAAATCAAACAATTTTCAAAGTCTGAACACTCATCATAACTTCCGTTGATAAATTTCACACCTTGTAAGTTTGGGCTTTGTTTTTGTGCGTTTCTTAATCCCTCTTCAATTGGTTCGCTTCCATACTTCAAAGGGTTTCCTTGTCTTGCAAAACCATTGTCAAACTTACCTGAATATGAACATACAAATCGCAACCAGCTTTTTATTGGTTCAGGTTCACTACCTTTCAGTTGCTTATATTCATTTTCAGTTAATTGGTTTGGTAATTTATCAACTAAATCACGTATCGCAATCAAAGCCTCAATGGTGTGTGCATTGTAATCAATTCCAATCCTCTTAAAATTGGTTGGAACTTTGTCAATCATATTTGCACCACCAACAAAAGGTTCTACCCAAGTTGTTATTCCTTTTTCATTTGCTTCTTTAATCATAATCGGTAAAACAAATTTTGCTATCCGATTTTTAGAACCCATATATTTCATAAATCATCCAAATGATAACTAAAATAGTTGTATAATACATATTCTATATGTTCTTTATTGAAAAGTGAACTCCCTTAAATATAAGGAATTTATAGTCAATTTTGATTCAGCCACTCTACAACCTTTGCAAAACTTTCTTTATTCCAATAATTTCCGTTGAAATCAAAAGTGTTCGCTGTTACTTTGTGCTTATACCTAAAATGAACCTCACCATCAGTCATATTGTGTCTTTCAAGTTCCGTAACACTAAACCCAAGTTCTGACATCCATGCATTGAATTTTGAATAGTCCATCCAACCATGAGTATTAGAAAAGCGATATATAACAGCATCTATGACAAATTGGGTAGTTTTATTGTTTTGTGTTTCTTTACTCATGTGAAACTCAAGCGGTAGTTAAAGGATTAATACTATCTTGTCAATACATTAGTTATATGCAAGTTTTTGTTTTTGTTTACGGATAAAAGTAGTCATTGTAATCCTCATTTTTCTTTTGTCTTTCACTTTGTCCTGTAAAATCGTCACAAGGTTTGTTTCCGTAAATTATTTGCATTACTACGAGATACACAAAAAAACAAAATAAAAACTATCAAAATGTAGTATTAGCTATGTAAGTTATCATATTTTTTAGTTTTCCATAACACTTACTTGTTACTATAAGTTAAAATCACTATGTAATCTTTATAATCCCAAGAATCATGGATATAGAAATTACTATTTATTAATTTATAACCAAACTCCAAGCCTAAATTTCCAGCTCTTTTGTTAACAAAATCTAAAATGATTTGTTCTTTTGTTTTACCCTTGTATTGTGATTGCTTTTTGAAGCCAATCCAACAATGATTAGAAAAACCCTCATAATACTTAAATGTGTTATCATCAATATACTGAATATATGTTTGGTATTCATAACCATCATAATGGTCAGGTTCTAATAATAAGTCGTAATCAGGTTCTTCTGATAATTCTTCTTTTATATCATCATCTAAAGTATTTCTCAAAAATTGTTCTATCATGTCTTTTCTCAACGTATCTGCAAAAGAGCCTTCTGGTAAACAATCATTTTCTTGTTCATTTAAAAACTCTCTCATCGTGGTTTTAATAAATCTTTTGGGCTCTTTCATTTTTTTCCTTATATATTGATATTATCGTCTAATATTTCCTTTTCTTTTAATATGTATGTTCAATTATTCTCTAATGGTTGCCTTTGTGAACTTTCTGAGTTCCATTGTTTTATCTTTATGCATAAATATTAAAAAAATTAAATTGATGCTAAATAATCCAGACTACCTCTAACAGCACATAATAGCGGTTTGGCAAAAGATGCCATTTAGATTCAAAGTTTATTACCAATTCTTTTTGGTTCACCTTGGTAGTAAAGTCAGCATAGGTGAATACATAATCTTTGAATTGTCTATCTATTGTAAATGCTATCTATTCAGCAATTTACATTCTTTTATTGTAGTGCAAATATAGTTAATTTGTCCATTTTATTAGCAAAAAAACTGGACATAGGGGTATTTTCATTCATCGTATCCCCTCTCAACCAATTTGTAATGTTTGTTTTCGTATACATCTGAACCAATACCCGAACCAACTGCCACCGAACATTAGTTATAACTGAAAATAATGATGTGAACCGTTTCCAAAAAGACTTCCATCTAAACCAAACTATTCTATCACATACCCTACATTTCTCCACTGCATAATGCTCCGTAACTGTATAAACATTATTACGATAATCGTGGCAGTCGTGTTCAATGTAAGTTTTTAATTCGTCTTGTTCTTTATTCATATCAAAATTCCTTTCGGTATCTAAAATAATAATACTGTAATTGTGTATTGACGAAATTTTATATCGGGTATAAGGTAGTTATATGCAATGCTACGTTTGTGCTTCGTATTAAGTTTCGTAGTTATAATCTTTTTGTTTTATTAATTATTTCTCCTTTTGTTAGTAAGATTTCTTTATTTAATACCCAATATTGTGTGGGATTAACTTCATCTTCGTATAAAAATTTTATAACATCATATCCTTTATTATATTTTAATACTTGAAGTTGTGCGTTTCTATAAATAAATTCTACATATTTATGTATTGACATATTAACCCTGCTATCAATATCTTCATTATACATACTATCAAATACATCTTTCCACGTATCCTTATAAATTATATTTTTTATTTCTAATGGCAGTTCAATATTATTTTTAACCAAAAAATCTTCGGAACTATTCACTACTAAAATTTTACTATTTTTTGGTATATATCTAACCACATGAATATTACCATACCCATCATAACCTTCACCTTTTGGTGCAAAAAATTCACCATATCTCCCACTGCGAGTATATCTTTCTACTTCGATATAATTATTATTTATGTAGTTTTCTATTTTACTATTTTCATTCAAATATTCTCTAATTGTAGTTGCTATAAATTTTCTTAGTTCCATATTCTTAAATGCTTTTATTCTATATATAAATATAAATAAATTTTAAATTTCCATCACAAAAAAATAAAACAAAAAGGTTCATTTCTCGTATCAACATTTCTGCTATAAATCCGCACTGCATATAACAAGGTGTATAAGAAAGTTTGCTATAAAGTTCGGTGGTAAATTGAAAGTTCATCTAAGCAAACCTTCTCATACACCCAACCGTTGTGTGCAATTGCTACGACACTGCATCTATTGAAGTTTTCGGGTAAGGTTCAACTTTGTATTTCAATTTTCCCAAAAGCTCTTTTTTTTGTTTACCCTTGCAATTAAAGTAAACATATCGGTGCTTTCTTGGTCTATCTACAAGGCTGAATTTATCTCCGTATTTTTCACGGATTTCGGTAGCAGTATATTTGTCGGCAATGGTTTGGCAATGCTTATCATTACCTTCAATAGTCCAATTTGTTCTTTTTGCCGATAATCCTGTGTAAATCCAACTGGTAGCCTGATACACAATTCCAGTATGCCCTTGCTGTATTTCTGCATAGCTTACAATTATTTCCTTATCCACCTTACCAATTGTATTTCCAATCAAAAAACTTTCTGTGTTCTTTGGTGTGCCATCTTTAACCCATAGCCTTGTAAGTTCAATCACATTGTCCTTTTCTTCCAGTCCGCAAATTCCCCCTTAAAGGTGCGGATGATGGCGTTCCGTATATTACCACTCCGATAATGTTTTTTGATTGTTTACAGAATAAACCGAAGGCAAAAGAACAAGGAGCTTTTCGGTGTAGGTAATGATTTTTTACAACTATATCCATTGCCGTTTTGTAATCAATCCGTTCAATAAAAAAAAGAGCTTTTGGGCTTTCCGTTGAAAAACCGCAACAGCACACAACATCGCATATACGCAATGCGGGGTTCAGGGGTAAATCAAACGCTGTATTTTCAAATAAACTTTTCTGCATAATTCAAGTTTTGTGTTTCAAATTCCCGCACTTCGTATATGCGTAGCCGTTATGTGTAAGTGTTCCGTTCATCGTTCTAATCAACATTTCGGTTGGAAATTTTAAAATAAAACACCCACGCACTTATTTATAATTCAATTTCTTCAATATTGATGATTTTTAAATCTTTATCACTAATAAAATTAATTTCATCTTCACCATAATAGTTAATCCTATTATCAAATGTTTTATACCAATCAACATTATTAATATTTGTCTCAACTTCTACAACAAAAAACTTTTCATAATTGTAATTTCCCTCAAAATCAATAACTCCAATCTTTTCAAGAAAATCATCACTTATAGTATTTTCTTTATCTGTTGTGAAATGTTTACCTAAAATATTTTTATCAATATCATTTATATCATCAACATTTAATAAACGATATGCTTTAATTGTATTATTTTTAATTAAGTCTTTTAATTCTTCATACGATATTTCTAAATTTTCTTGTAATTCATAGTTTATATTTTTATTCATGAAATAATTAAATACATCATCTATGTTGTTTGTATTCCTATTCTCATTCAAAAACTCTCTTATCGTGGTTTTAATAAACCTTCTCAAATCTTTCATTGTTTTCTTTTATATATATTCAAAATTAAATTTTCCATCCTTCTTTTTCTTTTAAAATTTTTGTTCAGTTCTCCGAATGAAGTTTAGTGGTTAATAATCCACACCTACACATAACAAATGATAAACAACATTAAAACGATTGTTTATCATCAGACATTAGCAGAAAGCACTACACTACTGCTAAAATTGAACTTTCAATTATTTCTTGACATAATTCTTTTGGTATTTTTGAACGATTATAACTTCCTTTTTTGCCTTGTGCTCCTGTTTTTGATTCTCTTGGTGCAGGTTGATGATGACAATTTTTATTTCCATTGTGGCACATTGGTCTTGGTTGCCAAACTTCGCTATTTGTCCATATATCAGTTGGCTTTGCTCTATCATCGCCATAGGTGCAATACCAAACTGTATGCCTTTTAAATCGTTGCATAAATGGCATTTTACGCATCATTCCTCTTGGGTTTTCAATAAAGAATACCATTTTAGGATTAATCAATAACCATTCGCCGTATTCGAGTTTAGTCCATTTCAATATTGCACCTTTAATTTGTAGTTTTCATAAATTTTTTCTGCTGCATTATAACCCATACAAGAGCCCCAGCCAAACAAGAATTCGCTTACCGTAAGCTCGAATACATTGTTTATTATCATTAGTAATAACAATGTTAACATCAATCCTATTAATCCAATTAAATATTTCATTCTGGCATCTCCTTTAATTCTGTTGCCGAATTTTTATCATTCAAATATTTCGCCGCAATTAGAATTCGTTTCTTCATATGAAGAACCCTATGCAAAAGTGGGACATGTAACAATTATTGTATAGTATTTTTTATTAATATTATTGAAAAAACGCATAGTTATGCACTTTTAACACATTATTGAGTGTAAACTCAAAAAAGATTGATTTAACCAAAAGAAAAATCATGAATGTGAATAAAATTGTTTGCAGTAATTATGTAAAATTTCTGGATACAGAATATTTTCTATTCTTTTTACCTTTTCATTTAACTCTTCTGCAGTACAGTTTTCATTTATTTGTATACTGCTTCTGCCTAAAATTCTTCCTTTGTCATATTGTTCATTAACTAAATGAACAGTAGCACCAGTTTCTGTATTTTTATCTTGAAGGACAGCATTATGAACATTAATTCCATACATGCCTTTACCTCCATATTTGGGCAACAAAGATGGATGGATGTTTAATATCCTATCTTTATATATGTCAATTATTTGTGGTGGAATTAATTTTAAATATCCACTTAATGCTATGATATCAATTTTATAAGATTGTAACAGAAGATGTAAAGAAACAGCCGAATTGTGTTGATTATGACTTTCTTGTAATTCCTTACAATATTCAAATGGAATTCCATTCTTTGCGGCTACTGTCTTAATTCCTGGATTCTCTTTATTAGAAATGCACACTACAATTTCATAAGAGCTAAATGTATTTTTGGAAAATTCTATTAATGCTGTTGCATTTGAACCAAATCCAGATGCCATTATTGCAACTCTGATTTTGTCTTTTTCCATTATCTCTTAAATCTCCAGCCTTTTTTATCTATTGAAATTCCTTTTCCTAAGAAATCCCACCAAGATTCCCAACCTTTGTTTTTGTAAACAATATCAGGGAATTTATTTAAACCCTGTGGATAATATGGCATTCTTTTATCAGATTGATTGATATGTAGGGTATTACCTTCAGAAAATACGCAAATATCTTCATGTATTTTCATAGGTCTATTTTTAGCATGAACATGACCTGTTGCTCTATTCTTTTCCCAAACCCAACAATATTTGAACCAATCGTAATTTGATGATATTAGTCTTGTTGTAAATGGTTGAGAACCGAATAATATAATAGGTTTATATGGCTTTATAATTCTTTTGTATTCTTTCCACAATAAATCCAAATCAATTATGCTATCCCATTTACAAGCCGTAGTCCCATAAGGCAAATCAGCTAAAATAAGTTGAACTGATTTGTCAGGAATATAAGGTAAAATATCCATACAATCCGCATTAATCAAAGCACTGCCACTAACATCGGTTTTGTGCAATGCCGAGTTCAGTGCTAATTTGAAGTTTTCGTTTTCTAATATCATTTGTTCTTAATTTGAAGTTATGTGGATTTTAATTCAGCACTGCACAAAGCCGAGAAGCGTTATGCTCCATTGCTACATTCGTTCTCCGATTGAAGTTTTGCGGTAACATACCGTATTTATTTTTATTTCCCTCGCTCTTTTGGATAAGGATAAATTTTATTTCGTTCTTCAAATACTTTTCTAAGTTGCTTAGTTTCTTTTTTATCTCTACCCAATACATAAGCGTATTTATGCTTTGGTTCAATTTTTCGTTTTTCGCATGATGTTTGATATTCTTTTGATAATAGTTTAATTCTTTCTGAAACAGAAAGCGGCATTTTGTCGAAAAAAACCAAATCACCATCTTGCCAATCATCACACCATTCAATACCATCAGATTTAGCCAACCTTTTGTAAACGCTCCTACTTCTGAAATATCTATCTGAAACCCATCTTCCATTCTCTATTTTAAATTGGTATCCAGCTCCAGATTTCTTTCCAAGATAGTAAAAATTACAGGCTTGATATATCGTTCCTAACTCCTTTGCTTCTGTATCTGAATATGCGGTAAACAATCTATATTGTGTGTTTTTAACCATCCAATTTATCGAGAAAGAAATTAACTTACTTGCTAAGTTTTTTGGACTCCACGATACACAAGCACCTCTGCTAATTAGTCTTTCCATAGTTTTCGTGTTTTCACCAAGAAGTTTACTAAATGCGTTTGGCATATCCATTATCACAACTCCTGCCAATATTCCATTATACCTCGCAGTAAAGAAATGTGTCGGATATAAAGATAATCTCCCAAGCCACTCATGCCTCTCAATAAATCGCTTTACCTCATTAAAAACAAAACTTTTATCTTCATTCTGAAATGTAAATTCTGATATTCTAAGTTCTTTGGCTTGTTCTTCGGTAATACCAGCAATTAGTAAATCTTCTTCAAGATTTTTTACCCTAATATCATACTGCCAACATTGGTCTTTATCGTATGAATTAAATCTTTCTTCAATCATTATTTTCTACCTTTGGTATTACTACCAATACATTCATCAAAACAGAAATCCATTTATCTGTTTGGAGTTTAATTGTCCCACCATCCAGATACATTCTAAAGTTATTTATTTTCATCTTCATTTGTTTATTGTCATTATTATCAGTAATCGTGATTGTCATAACACAATTCCTTCAGTAACTAAAATAATACTATTACGCCTTAAAATCCATGAATGATTATGTTTCTAATAATGATTATCAATAATAACCACAAAGGAAACAACGATAAAATATGTAGTGAAGTTACTACTATTTCGTCAATAGATAATTTCATTTAGCATATCCATTCAATAGTTGGTTTTCCTTTATATTCTTTATCCCACACATACCAAGCGTAAGCAATCATTCCACTATTTTTCATTTTTACTCCACTCTTATACAAAGTAACTCTTTTACTGAATTGATACATTGTTTTTAGTGGAAATTCTCTGTCTTGAAACATATCGTATCTACTTTCACTTTCAAGCCATACGGTTTTCAAAAACATCGCAATTTTTTTTCTACTTTGTTTTTTTGCTTTTAACACAAAATCCAATGCAATTTTATATGGTGGATTAGTTACGATATTATCAACAATCAAATCACTTTTAAGAAAATCAAGTGTATTACCATAATTCCTATTTATTAAATCCGTGCTAATAACATCAAATCCATTTTTCAAAAATACTTCGCTAATATCACCTTCACCGCAAGCACATTCCCATACATTTCCAGTAAAACTCTCACGCTTCAATAACTCTTCAACTGCATAAGCAGGTGTTGGATAAAAGTCATCCGTTTCTCTTTCTCCATTGATTCTACTTGAACCTACTATCGACAATGCCTTTGACGATGTTGTTATTTTAGAATTTCCAATACCGTCATTTTCATCTGAAAATAGGGGAAGACTCTTGTTATTGTCCATTTTCTTATTTATTGAAATTATGAATAATTGTTATTTGCACTCATGGCAGGACTCGAACCTGCAAAACTTCGGTTTACCTGCACGACTAACCCTGAAACTCCTACAGTTTACCATTGAAGGCGAGAGCCAATATCTCTCTCTTTAATGTCGTGTTTTTGCGTCTACCAATTCCGCCACATGAGTTTCATCAATAACTAACATTATTGATATGTATATTCACTCAACACTTTTAGTAAAGAAAATTGATGGAGATTTGAGAACCAGAAATAGTCACCTATTTCCTCGTTTCCTTTGTTTTTGGCACTCCATCATTACAAGTTTAGCCCTTATCTTGTGCCTCTGTTCATGGATTTCCGAAATCCTAACAGATGTTGCTATCCTATCGGAGTCAAGCAACTGTTTTTTTCAAAGACTTAATTTCCAATTTTAGATGAAAATATGGTAATAAGACATTTATCATCTTCAATTTCAGTTTTAGCTAATAGGGTATAAATAGAATTAACGCATCTATCATCTAACCAACTATAACCTGAATAGTTTTCTCCTGAAATAAATTTTCCAGAAGTTCCGTGGATTAGGTCATGTTTTCTTTTCAAAGAAGCTGATATATCTGACCCGTGCTTTGCACCAACAGTAATAATTATACTTGTATGTGCAATTTTACCATTTGGCTTAAATTGAATGCTACATTTGTATATTAAGCTTTGCGTCCAGCCTATTGTAGAATCTGTTTCTTCTACTCTAAACCCATCTTTTACAAGGGCAGATTTAATAGAGCGTTTAGTATCATCCCAAGAAATAGTCCAATAACCTTTGTCGCCAATCATTAAATCGTATTCATTACAATAAGAAATTACGCTTTCTTCTTTCCAACCTATTTTTGTTTGAGAAAAAATAGGAGATGCAATCATAAGTGTAAACAAAATTACCATTATCTTTTTCATATCAAATTCCTTATATTGAAAAATAAATTACTAATATATTTGAATTGAATCTCTATTTAATATAGAGATATTTTAGATTAAAGTTTATCTTAATCTTTTCCTAAAAAATCATTCCAGTTTGTCCAACCCTTTTCTTTATAAGATTGGCTCGGGCTCGTAGGAATATTTTTAGGCTTATTTCCAGATTTTGTATATTCAAACCATTCTGTTTGGCTTTTTAATTTCAAGCCATGTACAAACTTCTTTGCTTCTTCGAATGGTAGAAAATCTTTATATCCACCTTCTCTTCCAAAGAAATCTTTAAATCCTTTCCATCCTTTTCCTTCATAGAACATATTAGGATTTCTTGGAATACCATCAGGTATTTTTCCTAATCTCAAAGAAACGTTCCATTCTAATGAATTTTTAATGTTCATAGATTGAACGATTTTCTTCGCTTCTTCAAAGGATTTCATAGGGACATTTTTATCAATAGGATTTCTTGAAAAAGTTGTTTTTTGACCAGAGAAATCATTCCATCCATTCCAACCGCTATTTTTATAGACATAATTGGGGGTACTTGGAATATCTTTTGGTCTTTGACTGGTTTTACAATATAATCTCCAATCGGTTGAGTTTTTAATTCCGATTGATTGAACAAATTCCTTAGCTTTTTCAAATGGACGATATTTATAAGATGGTTTTGTTTTATCTGTTCCGAAAAATTCTTTCCAATTCTTCCATCCTTTTCCTACATAATATTTATGAGGATGTTTCGGTAGTCGATTATTCATATTATTAGATTTAACATACGCAAGCCAATCATAATATGTTTTTACTCCTATGCTTTGAACAAATTTTTTGGCTTCATCATATGACATGAAATATCTGCTTTTATCTATTGAAATTCCTTTTCCTAAGAAATCCCACCAAGATTCCCAACCTTTGTTTTTGTAAACAATATCAGGGAATTTGGGGCAAGCATCTGTTATGTTATTTTCCACAACATATTTCTCATACTCTTTCTTTGAGTTTAGCTTCAAAGATTGAATGATAAGTTTTAATTCATTGTATGGTTTATATCGATTTTCTTTACCGAGAAAATCAGACCAACCTTTCCAACCATATGGTTTATAGGTTTGTTCTGGACAGTTTGGAATATTACTTGGTTTTTTACCAGATTTACAATAGACCTTCCACTCTGCTTGGTTTTTTAAGTTCAAATTAGATGTAAATTTTTTAGCATCTTCAAATGGTAAAAAGTTTTTATATCCAATTTGCTCTTTTTTGTTAAAGAATGTTTCCCAATCACTCCAACCTTTTCCTTTATAACATTCCTTTGGGTTTTTGGGTATTCCTATACTTTTTCCTTCTTTAGAAATATATTCGGAATATTCTTTAACTGTTCTTATATTCAATGACTGAATAATAGAACTTGTTTCTTCATACGATAGGGGCATGGTTTCATCAAAACCAAAAAAATCAAAAACGCTTATCCAACCTTTGTTTTTGTATATTTCATAAGGATTGCTTGGAATATCTTGAGGTCTTTTTTCAGACTTACGATATTCTTCCCAATTCTTTATATTTTTAAGGTTTAATTTTCTTACAAATGCTCTTGCTTCTTCAAATGATTTGTATTGAACAATCTGTTCCATGGTATAAATCCTTTATAGTGATTAAATTGTTAATTTTTTACTTTATTCTGAAAACCTATTGTTTGCGAGTAATCTAATTCTATTAAATTTAGAAATAAATCTTGAAATTAAAGAAATTGGATTATTTATATCTTTTGCAACTTGAACTTCTTTCTTTGTTAAAGTATAGTTATTTTTATCAGCTCCAAGCCAATTTCCCATTCCTTTCCAACCTTCGCCTTTGTATACTTGGTTAGGAGAACTTGGAATATTATGAGGCCTCTGACCTGATTTAGAATATTCTTTCCATTCTCTTTCACATTTAAATTTCAAACTCCTCACAAACTTTCTTGCTTCTTCAAAAGGAAGGAATTCTCTATCAACCGTGGATATATTTCCTGTTCCAAAGAAATCTCCCCATCCTTTCCAACCTTTGCCTTTGTATACTATATTAGGAGCACTTGGAATAGTATGAGGTCTCTTACCAGACTTGGAGTATTCTTTCCATTGTTTGTCGCTTTTAATACTTAAATTCCTTACAACTTCTCTTGCTTCTTCGAAAGAAAGGAATTCTCTATTAAATGGTGCTATATTTCCAGTTCCAAGCCAATCTCCATATCCCATCCATCCCTTTCCTTTATAGGTTATATGAGGACTACTCGGAATATTATGAGGCTTCTGACCTGATTTAGAATATTCTTGCCATTCTGTTTGGTTTTTAAGTTTCAGACTTCTCACAAACTCTCTTGCTTGTTCATAAGGAAGGAAATCTCTATTGAATGTTGCTATGGTTCCAGTTCCGAGCCAATCGCCCAGCCCTTTCCAACCTTTATCTTTGTATATTTGGTTAGGTTTACCTGGAATATCATGTGGTCTCTTACCAGACTTGGAATATTCTTTCCATTCTCTTTCACATTTAAAGTTCAAACTCCTCACAAACTTTCTTGCTTCTTCAAAAGGAAGGAATTCTCTATCGACCGTGGATATATTTCCTGTTCCAAAGAAATCTCCCCATCCTTTCCAACCTTTGCCTTTGTATGTTTGGTCTGGGGAACCTGGAATATCATGTGGTCTCTTACCAGACTTGGAGTATTCTCTCCATTCTGTTTGACCTTTAATGTTCAGGCTTCTCACAAACTCTCTTGCTTCTTCAAACTCTCTAAATTTTCTCATAATATAACTCCTTAAATAATTGAACAAATAATAATTACAAATATAGTTTATTTCTGAATACAATCCAAGTTTTTTATTTTCACTTAGAAAAATCTAAACGGGAAAATAAAGACTTAATCTTTGAGCTCACAGATTTTTTCTCGGTTATTTCTTTCACAACCTGAACTTCTTTCTTTGTTAATGTATAGTTCTTTTTATCATTTCCAAGCCAATCGCCCAATCCTTTCCAACCTTTTCCTTTGTATACTTGATGAGGATTACCTGGAATATCATGTGGTCTCTTACCAGACTTGGAATATTCTTTCCATTCTGTTTGACCTTTAATATTCAGACTCCTTACAAACTTTCTTGCTTGTTCATATGGAAGGAATTCTCTATCGAGCGTGGATATATTCCCCGTTCCAAGGAAATCACCCCATCCTTTCCAACCTTTGCCTTTGTATATTTCATTAGGATTACTTGGAATATCATGAGGTCTCTTACCAGACTTGGAATATTCTTGCCATTCTGTTTGGTTTTTAAGTTTCAGACTCCTCACAAACTTTCTTGCTTCTTCAAAGGAAAAGAACTCTCTATCAAACGATGCTATATTTCCAGTTCCAAGCCAATCTCCATATCCCTTCCATCCTTTGCCTTTGTATGCTATATTAGGATTACTTGGAATATCATGGGGTCTCTTACCAGACTTGGAATATTCTTTCCATTCTTCTAACTTTTTAAGTTTCAGACTCCTAACAAACTTTCTTGCTTGTTCAAAAGAAAGGAATTCTCTATCAAACGGTGCTATATTTCCCGTTCCAAGCCAATCACCATATCCTCGCCAACCTTTGCTTTTGTATACTTGATGAGGACTACTCGGAATATCATAAGGTCTCTTACAAGACTTACGATATTCTTGCCATTCTTTTACGCCTTTAAGTTTCAGACTCCTCACAAACTTTCTTGCTTCTTCATAGGGGAGAAATAAATAAGGATTAGTGTGGTTTTTAGTTCTTCCAGTTCCAAGCCAATCGCCATATCCTTTCCAACCTTTTCCTTTGTATGTTTCATTAGGAGAACTTGGAATATCATGAGGTCTCTTACCAGACTTGGAATATTCCTTCCATTCTATTTGTCCCTTTATTCCTAAACTCCGCACAAATTCTCTTGCTTGTTCAAAAGAAAGGAATTCTCTATCAAACGATGCTATATTTCCAGTCCCAAGGAAATCACCCCATCCTTTCCATCCTTTGCCTTTGTATGCTATATTAGGATTACTTGGAATATTATGAGGTCTCTTACCAGACTTGGAGTATTCGTGCCATTCTGTTTGACCTTTAATGTTCAGGCTTCTCACAAACTCTCTTGCTTCTTCAAACTCTCTAAATTTTCTCATAATATAACTCCTTAAATAATTTAACAAATAATAATTACAAATATAGTTTATTTCTGAATACAATCCAAGTTTTTTATTTTTACTTAGAAAAATCTA
>Ga0169931_10004638_pt1 | contig 21294 bp, 21 predicted proteins | sample Kivu_15m_20L_FD_129675 | JGI IMG/M metagenome (GOLD analysis project Ga0169931, IMG submission 129675) | Freshwater microbial communities from Lake Kivu, Western Province, Rwanda to study Microbial Dark Matter (Phase II) - Kivu_15m_20L... | ecosystem: Environmental > Aquatic > Freshwater > Lake... | reverse complement strand
TTTTCTTTTTCTTTTTCTTTTTCAGCCATTATTCAAATCCCCTACTTCAATGCAATCTTTTTGCCGGCAACGGTTTTGCGCGGGCCTTTACGAGTTCTGGCATTAGTGTGAGTTCTTTGTCCACGAACTGGAAGTCCACGACGATGACGAACACCTTGGTATGAACCAATTTCTACTTTTCTTCTGATATCTGATGAAACTTCTCTGCGAAGATCACCTTCGGTTTTAAAGTTTTGGTCAATATATTCACGAAGTGAATTTAGTGAAGATTCATCTAAATCTTTAACTCGTGTATTTGGATTAACACCTGCTGCTGCCAGCATCTGATTGGAACGTGATCTTCCAATTCCATAAATGTATGTCAGAGCAACTTCAACGCGCTTATCGCGAGGAAGATCAACTCCAGCTAAACGTGCCATATTGGGCGGTTTTCCTTTTCTAATAAGTCAGAAGTCTTGTTACGTGTTATCGGTCTTACCCGCCCTGGGTAAGTCTTTGGCTTCTGATGACCAAAGGTGTCGTTCTCTATTTAAATCGGCAAGATTTAATTTGAGGTGACGGATAACCGTAAATGGTTACTACAAATATTTTTGTGAATTATCCCTGACGTTGTTTGTGTCTTGGGTTTTCACAAATAACCATTACGCGTTTGTGTCTACGAATGACTTTGCACTTATCGCAAATCTTCTTAACACTTGGTTGTACTTTCATACTTTCCTTTTTTCGTAATTGGTTTATTTGTAGCGGTAAACAATCCGACCACGTGTTAAATCGTAGGGAGATAACTCCACGATTACGCGATCGTCAGGCAAAATTCTGATGTAATGCATTCTCATTTTGCCGCTGATGTGTGCGAGAACTTTGTGGCCATTGTCTAGCTCTACCCGAAACATTGCGTTGGGAAGAGTTTCAGCAATGGTGCCTTCAAGCTCAATGGCGCCTTCTTTTGCCATACCTCTCTTAACGTCAGCTTTTTGAATAACCGAATCACGAGTCTATGAGCCTCACAATTCACGTTCACCACTTGGGTCATTTATATAGCCTTTTTCCCCTAAATCTCTCCTGAATCGGGGTTGATGGTGGCTGGTCTGGAAATGAAAAACGGCCTCAGTTTCCCGAGGCCGTTTGGAAAGGTGTTCAACAGATTTCTCTGCTATCCACTCGCCTAATTAGTTTCACATTTATTAATTAAGGTGTCAACTCATTTACGAAGATGTAATCCTTTTGGTTTTCCACAGTCACTTCTTATCCACAGTTTAAGTCATTCCAAAACTCTTGTTTCTTGATTTCTGTCAACCTAATTTGATGCCGCTGTAGCTCAACGGATAGAGCAACTCCACTCGCAGGGGGAAGGTGTGGGTTCAAATCCCATCAGTGGCACAAGCAGTGGGAGTGACACAACTGTGTTGCTCCCATTGTTGAATTAAAACCTTGCTCTTAAATGTGCAAGACTCCTCTTTATGAACTCACCTGTGATCGGAATTTCTTGTTACGTCGAACCTGCCAAGTGGGGTGCTTGGGATATCACTGCGGCAGTTTTGCCTTTTGAATACGTAAGTTCAGTAACTAATGCTGGAGGACGAGCCGTAATTCTTCCCCCAGATCAAAATGGTGGTCATGTTGTAAACAATTTAGATGGATTAATAATTGCAGGTGGTGCTGATGTTGATGCACGTTTATATAAACAAAATCCTCATGACACAGCTGATAAGCCTCGAGAAAATCGTGATGCAGGTGAAGTAAGTCTTTATAAAAGTGCTAAAGAAATTGGTTTACCCTTTCTTGGCATTTGTCGAGGAGTACAAATAATGGCTGTTGCAGAAGGTGGATCCTTAATTCAACATTTACCTGATGTGACAAAACTTGATCACAGACCAGCTCCTGCAAAGTTTTCAAAACACGGAGCCAAATTCAAAACTGATTCGCTGGTTGCTTCCATTGTGGGAACTGAAATGGTTGTTAATTCTTCCCATCATCAAGCAGTTGATAATCCAGGTTCTTTAACTATTACAGGTTGGGCTGAAGATGAAACTATTGAAGCTTTAGAAGACCCAAGTAGAAAGTTTCATTTAGGTGTGCAATGGCATCCTGAAATGGATGAAGATAAAAAATTATTTGTTGCCCTCATAAATGCAGCAAGTGCTTACCGAAATAATCGATAAGCACTTATCAGCTTTTTTCTTTCTATTTATAGCGGAGTAACGTAAGCTCCAGTAATTCCACCATCAACAAGAAAATTTGATGCGGTGATAAATGATGAATCATCACTTGCTAAAAATGCCACAGCGGCAGCAATTTCATGAGCTTCACCGAAACGTCCCATTGGAATATGAACAAGGCGGCGTTGGGCTCTTTCTTTGTCTTTAGCAAATAATTCTTGCAACAAAGGTGTGTTTACTGGTCCTGGAGATAAAGCATTAACTCGAACTCCTTCGCGAGCAAATTGAACACCAAGTTCACGTGTCATTGCCAATACTCCACCTTTGGAAGCGGTGTAAGCAATTTGTGAAGTTGCAGCAGCAAGAGTTGCTACAAATGATGCAGTGTTAATGATGGAACCTTTTTTAGCTTTTAGCATGTATGGCAACACTGCTTTGCAGCACAGATAAACAGAAGTTAAGTTCACTAATTGAACTTTGTCCCAAGCTTCAATTTCGGTGGTCAAAATTGAATCATCATCAGGTGGAGAAATACCTGCGTTGTTAAAAGCAATATCAATTTTGCCAAACTTTTTAAAAGTTTCAGCAAACATGTTGTCCACACTTGCTTTATCACTCACGTTACATTTAATAAATGTTCCATTTACTTCAGTTGCAACTGCTTGACCGCTCTTTTCATCCATGTCAGCAATAACAACATGAGCACCCTCTGATGCAAAACGAATAGCTGTTGCTTTTCCTAAACCAGATCCTCCACCGGTAATGGTGGCAACTCTGCCTTCTAATCTTTTCAAGATATTTTCTCCTTATATCTCGGTATTAATAAATACGTTCTTTTCTTCGGTAAACGCGTTTAGTGCATCTGGACCTAGTTCGCGTCCCAAACCTGATTTTTTAAATCCTCCAAATGGAGTCCAATATCTAACTGAAGAGTGTGAGTTAACAGAAAGGTTTCCACTTTCTACTCCTCTGGCAACTCTTAACGCTTTTGCTCCGTTGTTTGTCCAGATTGATCCACTTAATCCAAACTCTGAATCATTAGCTAAAGCAATAGCATCTGCTTCGTCTTCGAAAGTCACCACTGAAACAATTGGGCCAAAGATTTCTTCACTTAATGATTTATGTTTTCTATCCGTTATGTGCAAAACAGTTGGGGGGAACCAAAATCCTGCACCACTTGGAGCAGTTCCTCTACAGGCAACTAAGGATTCTTCAACATATGATGCAACTTTGTCTCTGTGTGCTGAAGTAATAAGTGGTCCCATTTCTGTGGTTTCCAAATTTGGATCAGCACATTTAAATGCTTTTACTGATTGTTCTAAAAGCGGCATAAATTTATCGAATGCTTTCTTTTCAATCAGAATTCTTGATCGAGCACAACAATCTTGACCAGCGTTATCAAAAACTGCACCAGGTGCACTGGCGGCAGCTTTTTCTAAATCAGAATCAGCAAATATGACGTTGGCAGATTTACCACCTAATTCCAAAGTGACTCTTTTTACATTTGGTGCACATTTAGCCATAATTTGTGTGCCAATTTCGGTGGAACCTGTGAAAACAATTTTTCTTACTCTTGAATCTTGCACAATTGTTTCACCCACAATTCGACCAGAGCCTGTGAGAACTTGGAATACGTTTTCGGGGATTCCTGCTTCTAATCCAAGTTGTGCTAATTTCATAGCTGTTAAAGGGGTAACTTCAGCAGGTTTTAAAACAACTGTGCAACCTGCAGCTAGTGCTGGAGCAAAACCCCAACCTGCAATTGGCATAGGAAAATTCCACGGCACAATAATTCCCACTACCCCAATTGGTTCTCTAAAAGTAATATCAACTCCGCCTGGCACAGGAATTTGCCGACCAAACAATCTTTCAGGAGAGCCTGCGTAATAATTTAAAACGTTGACAACGTTATTAGCTTCCCAACGAGCATTTCCAATGGTGTGACCTGCGTTTTCAACTTCTAATTTTGCTAAAACTTCAATATTTTTTTCAACAAGTGAAGCAAAATTTCTAAGTAACTTCGCACGATCTCCTGGGGCAACTTTCTTCCAGGTTTCCCAAGCTTTTACAGACTTTGCTATTGCAGCAACTGTTTCTTCTGCATTTAACGCTGGAACAGCAGTTATTTTCTTTTCAGTGATTGGTGAAATCACATCATGAAGTGCGGTCAATTTATGTTAACTCCTTTTAAGTAATTCTTGGACTTACATTCTTTCAAAACTACGGAACTTTTCCCAATCAGTAATGCTTTTATCAAAGGCAGCCAACTCTACTTTAGCCATATTTAAGTAGTGAGCTTTTACTTCACTGCCAAATACTTTGGTAGCAAATTCACTCTTTTCCCAAAGCTCTGTTGCTTTTGCCAAAGTTGATGGAACTCTTATGGCATCTGAAACATAAGCGTTACCTTCAAATGCTGGTTCCAAAGTTAAATTTTCTTCAATTCCAGCAATACCTGCAGCAATCATTGCTGCTTCTGCTAGATATGGATTTACATCTCCACCTGGAACTCTGTTTTCAAAGCGCAATGAATGACCAGAGCCAACTAAACGAATGGCACAAGTTCTATTGTCTCTGCCCCATTTCATGGCTGTTGGTGCAAAGGATCCTTCAACATATCGTTTATAAGAATTAATATTGGGCGCAAAAAATAATGTCATTTCTCGCATGTATTTAAGTTGTCCTGCAATAAATGATTTACCCAATGCGCTCAATCCTTGAGAATCCTTTGGATCTGACATAACTGGTTCATCGTTAAGACCTCTAACGGATAAATGAATGTGGCAAGAATTTCCTTCACGTTCATTATATTTAGCCATGAATGTTAAAGACATACCTTGACTTGATGCTATTTCTTTTGACCCAAGTTTGTAAATAACATGATTATCAGCAGTAGTTAGCGCATCTTTGAATCTAAATGCAATTTCATGTTGACCAAAATTACATTCACCCTTTGCAGACTCAACTTCTAAACCTGCTCCATCCATTCCTAAACGAATAGCACGTAGTAATCCTTCTACTCTTGTGGTGCCAAGTAGAGAATAATCAACGTTATATTGATTGGCAGGAATTAAATCTTTATAGCCTTTATCAAAAGCTTCTTCAAATGAATCTTTGAAAACAATGAATTCTAATTCTGTTCCAACATAAGGAACAAGTTTAAATTCTTTTAATCTATTAATTTGTTTAATCAATATTTGTCGTGGTGATGCGTAAACATCTGTATGATCAAGTTTTTGTAAATCAGCTAAAACCATAGCGGTTCCTTCAAGCCAGGGAATGTATCTCAAAGTGTCATAATCTGGTGCCATCACCATGTCCCCGTAACCTGAATCCCAAGATGACATTGCATATCCACCAACAGTGTTCATATCAACATCAACTGCTAACAAATAATTACAACCTTCAGTTCCATGACTCATTGTGTCTTTTAAAAAGAAAGGAGCGTGAACTCTTTTACCTTGTAAACGTCCCTGCATATCGGTAACGCCCACCACCACGGTGTCAATTTTTCCTGACTTAATATCTGCTTCTAGCTGAGAAACCTTTAAAGGAGCATTTGCTGATTGCTTGATTGAACCACTCATTTGGCCACACTTTCTTCCATCGTGCAATTTAGTAGTCATGAGATTACTCCGGTCAACATTGACTTGGAAATAGCCGGTGAGGATGCGAGGCTTAGTGCTTGGGAATAGTCTTAGAAGCACATTAAATATCTAGGAGCCCTGAGGTAATGGAAGTAAGAATCGGTGTTCAAAACACAGTAAGAGAAATCGTTTTTGAAACAGCTGCCACAGTTGATCAAATAACTAAAGAAATTGAATCAGCCGTGAAGAATAAAACCTTGTTATCCCTAATTGATGACAAAGGCAAAAAAATATTGGTTCCAGGTGAAAGTCTAGCTTTTGTAGAAATTGGAGCCTCAGAACAACGACGTGTTGGTTTTGCTGGATAACCAAATGCAAGAGCAGTTATTAGTAAATCCTGCAGGTATCACTGAAGAGAAGTTCATCACTAACAAAAATATTATTGGGGCATTAGTTTCCGAACCTGAAGCTATTCATGCTGGCACAATTATTTTTGTGCCAGGATGGAGCGGCAGTCGTGAAGATTTCGTGGCGGTCATGCCAATTCTTTCCTCGCTTGGTTGGCACTGTGTTTCTATTGATCAACTTGGTCAACCTTCAAGTTATGGACCAAGCAATGAAGACGCTTTTAGTTTAGAAATATTTGCCCAAGACTTAATTGATGTGGCAAAAAATTTTCCTGAACCAGTACACGTCATAGGTCATTCTTTTGGCGGAACCGTTGCACAATCTGCAGTTACTATGAACCCAGAAGTTTTTGCCTCTGTAATACTTATGTGTAGCGGACCAGGACCTTTACCTAAAGAAAAATGGGGTGGACTTCCAGCACTAGTTCAAGCTGTTGAAAAGGGTCGAAGTCTTAGATTTATTTGGTTTGTGAAGTCACTAACTCTCACAATTTTAAGAATACAAAAGTTTTCTAAACCGGTAAGAAAATGGCGAAAACAAAGATGGTTAAACACTAATCCACAATCCTTAAAAGTAATGTCACAATTATTGATGTCAGTTGAAAATGTGACCAATAAATTAAAAATAACATTACAAAGACACAAAATTCCAGTGCTAGTGTTACGTGGAGAAAATGATGATGCTTGGCCTAAAGATCAGCAACTAGCAATGGCCCAAGAACTTGAGTGTGCTTTTATTGAAATTATTGGCGCAGCACATTCTCCTGCTAGGGAACTACCAGATAAAACGGCAATTGAAATCGATACATTTTTAAAAACTATTTAGTTTTATAACCTGTAACAACATAAAACATACCCACCATTAAAAGAACCATGGCAGGAATTGTTTGCCATGGAGGCAGCTGACCTATGGCTAGTGCGGCAATAATTGTTGAACCTGGCATTTCAAATAAAATTCCCATACTTACAACTGTGGCTGAAAGAGACCTTAAAGTTATATTAAATAATGTGTGACCAAGAATTTGTGCTAAAAGTGTTAATAAAAAAATATAAACCCAAGCTTGCCTAGAATAACCAGTTAAATTAGTTCCAGTAACTACAACCAAAACCAACAATGCACAGGCAGCAGCAGAATATGCCATCATTGTGTACTGGGCTGTTGTAAGTTTTTCCCGAGCACTTTGACCTACAGTCACATAAAGTGCTGCAAAAATTGCGCCTAAGAGAGCTAGTAAATCTCCAATAACTGCTCTTGAATTTATTGTGATGTCAATTCCAGTTAAAAGTATTGCACCAGAAAGTGCTACAAATATTCCAACCCAAACTTTATTTGGAATACTTTCCCCTCTTATTTTTGCAATCAATGCAGCCCAAGCAGGTTGAGTTGCCACCATGGCAGTTGAGGCAGCAACCGTGGTAAATCTCAAACTAGGAATCCACACCGCAAAGTGGATTCCTAATAGCAAACCTGCACTAACTGAAGTTAGGAAAGTTTTTTTATTAATATTTTTTAATCCGTCTTTGTACGCAAAAGGTATCGTCGCAATTGCTCCGAAGAAACAGCGCCAAAATGCGATTGCGATAGCTGGAGCCGCAGTAACAGTAATAAGTGGACCTGAGGTTGATATTGCCAATATGGCGATGGCCAAAATAATGAAATCTATGGAAAATTTGCTATTTGCTTTCGTGGATTTCATATGAGTTGTTAGTCAATCATGTCCCAGGACTAACATTGAAATGTGTCTAACTTTATCCTCATAACCCACCTAACGCACAGATTTCCAAATAACCTTAAAGGACATCTTTGTCACTAAGTACTGAAACAATTATGTCTGCACTCTCCACAGTGCAAGATCCAGAAATAAGACGACCAATCACCGAAATAGGTATGGTCAAGAACGTTGAAGTTCAAGATAAAAATGTATTAGTTGAAATTTATTTAACAGTTTCTGGTTGTCCTTTAAAGGAAGAAATAATAAAAAGAGTAACAAATGCCGTTTTAGAGATAGATAAATCTGCTCAAACCAAGGTTGTTTTAGATGTTATGAGTGATGATCAACGTAAAAAACTCAAAGAATTACTTCGCGGACCAACTAAGGAAAATCCATTCTCTAGTGAGAAAAACTTAACCAGGGTTTATGCAATCGCCTCAGGTAAAGGCGGGGTTGGTAAATCTTCACTGACTGCAAATTTAGGAATAGCGTTTACCCAGTTAGGTTTATCTGTTGGAATACTTGATGCAGATATTTACGGGCATTCAATTCCCAGAATAATGGGAGTCACAATTCCTCCAACGGTAGTTGAAGGAATGATTATGCCTCAAATTGCTCATGGGGTTCGAATTATTTCGATGTTGTCATTTAAGCCAGGTGGTGTTACCCAACCAATTGCATTTAGAGGACCAATGCTTCATAAAGCAGTTGAGCAATTCATGACTGATGTTTGGTGGGGCGATTTAGATATTTTGCTTTTAGATTTACCTCCAGGAACTGGTGATGTTTCAATTAGTATTGCCCAACTTGTTCCGAAATCAGAAATAATTGTGGTGACAACTCCTCAAATTAGTGCCGCTGAAGTTGCAGTTAGATCAGGAACTTTAGCTAAACAAACACACCAAATAGTTGCTGGTGTGATCGAAAATATGAGTGGTGTACCATGTCCTCATTGTGGTGAAATTATGGAACTTTTTGGTAAAGGTGGCGGAGAAATTGTGGCTAAAGCAATTAGTGATGAATTAGGCACAAATGTAAAAGTACTTGCTCAAGTGCCATTTGATGAGCGCCTTAGAGAAGGTGGAGACAATGGTGAACCATTAGTTGTTTCAAATCCAGAGTCACCTGCTGCAATTGAAATTATAAATATGGCTAAAGCGTTATTAAAAAATCCAAAAGGTTTAGTGGGAAAGAATCTAGGTATTTTAACTAATTAGCCTTCTTCTCTACTTCCTAGAATCACTGATACTTCTCTTTCTTTTCCAGCAATGTCCTTAACAGTTAGAACTATTGTGTCTCCTGGATTATTTCTTCGAATCGCAACAATTAATTCAGTTGAATTACCAATTATCTCACCATTAATTCTTCGCACCACATCGCCAACTTTTAGATCAGTTGTGGCAGCTGGTCCATCAGCAGCAATTTCAGCAACTCTTGCACCCTCACCATCAAAAGTTGAATCAATACTAATTCCAGCAATTGGAGTACTTGATTTTCCAGTATTAATTATTTCGGTGATAATTCTTTGAACCTGATTCATAGGAATTGCAAAACCTAAACCTATGCTTCCACTTTGAGCCCCAACTCCCAATGTGGCGATGGCTGAATTAACACCAATTACTTCTGCTTGACCGTTAACAAGTGGACCACCTGAATTACCTGGGTTAATTGCAGCATCAGTTTGAATTGCAGAAATAAAAGATTGATCATCAGATCCCCCAGCGGTAACTGGTCTATTAACTGCACTAACAATTCCTGAAGTTACTGTTCCGGTTAAACCAAGGGGTGAACCAAATGCAACTGTTAAGTCTCCTACATTAATTGCACTAGAGTCACCAATTTTAACTGGTTTTAAACCTTGAGCATCAATTTTTAATACTGCTAAATCATAAGAAGCATTACGTCCCACTAGCTTTGCAATATAAGGAGTTTTATCTTCTAAATAAACTGTTAATTCTCCGCCATTAAGTGATGGCGTAATTACGTGATTATTAGTTATTACATATCCATCTTCCCGGTAAATAAATCCTGAACCAGTACCTGCACCTGACCTACCATCAGCTTTTATTGAAACAACACTTGATTTAATATTTTGCACAATTTGTGAAACTATTTCTGTTGCAGGTGTTATTGCAACACTATTTTCATTATTACTTGGTGTTTCTGGTACTTGAGTTGTTGAATTAGAAACACCGTTTGAAAAATCTGCTGCTAGATATCCCAATGCTCCACCAGCTGTTCCACCAAAAACTAATGCAAGCACAATGACGGCTGAAAGTGGGGTGTTTTTTCTTTTCTTTGTTCTAGCCCAAGAAGGCTGCGTAGGGTATGACCCAAATCCTGGTGTTGGTGAATTTGATGGTTCAACCATATTTTGTTTAAACTTCACTCTCTTTTAGGGATCAAAGCAAGCTATCTACTTGTAAGTTTAATGTGTGACAACTATTTTGGCCTCCCAGGAAGTAGTCTTCGAGAGAATGCCTAGGAAATTAATACCAAATTCTAAGAATTCATTAAGATTCTATTTCAACGAAGGGCTGAATTAAACATGACTCAAATGCCATCTAATAGTGACTGGAATCTTTCTCAAAGTTACATTACTGAGGATTTTCATCTTTTAAATGCACGAGAAAAATCTGAAGAATTAGGTTTGATCACAATTGGCCCAGGTGCCGGTGCCCTAATTAGATTTTTAGCTTCCACCATTGATGCTTCAAATGTTGTTGAAATTGGTACTGGCACAGGAGTTTCAGGGTTGTGTCTATTTCGAGGTATGAATTCTGCAGGAGTTTTAACCTCCATTGATTCTGATCCGGAAAGACAACGTGCTGCAAGAGAAATTTTTTCTGAAGCAGGAATTGCAGCAAATAAAATTAGATTAATTGCCGGACGTGCTATTGAGGTTGCTGATAAATTAACAGACAATGCTTATGACTTAATGTTTATTAATGGTGAAAAATTAGAATATGAAACACTTTTTGAACAATCTTTAAGATTGTTAAGACCTGGTGGAATTCTTGTTTTTAATAATATTTTGGGTGAATTTAGCACTTCAGATGCACAAGCAATAAGTGCAGTTAGTGACAAGATTAAAGATGATTCAAGATTAATTTCAGTGATGATTCCAAGTGGATCAGGAATTATTGCTGCTTCTTATAGACCTAGCTAATTTACTTTAGAACTTCCAATTGCACATCTAATTCTTTAGCTTCTTCAACAGTCATTTCAACAACTAAACGTCCGCCTCCTTCAAGGGGAACGCGCATAACTACTCCACGTCCTTCTTTTGTAACCTCCATTGGTCCATCACCAGTACGAGGTTTCATTGCGGCCATTTAAACACCTTTTCAATAATCAATGTTTGATATATCCATTATCTCGCAACCCAGCGATTTCGTCTACTTTGGGTCTATTTGTGCAAAAGAGAGCGCGAATTTATTCAATGAATACTTAATTCCTGCTACGAAAAAAGGTTTAACAAATATCCATCCAATTCTTCCAAAAATTCCTAGTGGTAATTCAATTGATTCACTCCAAATAAATTTTGAATTATTCTCATCAACTTTTTCCACAATCATCGAGCCAGTTCCTTTAACCACTTTGCCTAAATGTTTAACATCAACAACTTCTGGCTCAACCCATTTGGTAATCACCATAGGATCATTAAATCCAAATTTCCAAATACCAGTCCAGGCGACTATTTCTCCATTAATTCCTTGGCCGTTGTTTTTGGTTGGTGAGACCTTTGTGCCAAGCATCCAATCTCCTTGGCTTTCCCAGTCAACTACTTTGTCAAAAACTTTCTTTTGATTGGCTTTAATATCTACGGTTAAAGAAATATTAACCGGTTTCATTTAGTAGTTAACCATTTTTTTAAAGAGTTAAAAACATCCTCAATTTGTTTTATTGTTACTTTTTCATCTGGGTGATGTGCCAGATTTGGATCTCCTGGACCAAAATTTATGGCAGGTATTCCAGCAGATGCAAAACGTGCAACATCTGTCCAACCAAATTTAGGTGCAATATCTGTGCCAATAGCTGAAATAAACTCTTTTATTAATTCATTATTTAATCCAGTTGGGGCACTTGCTGCTATATCTATTAATTTAAAATTAAAATCTTTAAATAGTTTTTTCATATTTTCTTCGGCAACCTGTGGGGTGGTATCGGGTGCAAAGCGGTGATTGATATTTACCGTAACTAAATCTGGTACTACGTTTCCGGCTACTCCCCCATTTATTTTTACAGCTTGTAAACCTTCTCTAAATTTATATCCATCAATTACTGGTTCTCTTGATTTATAAGAATTAAGAATATGTAATAAATCTATTAAGTCATGGATAGCATTTTTCCCATTCCACCAACGTGCAGAATGTGATCTTTTACCTTTGGCGCTTACTTCAAATCGCAAACTTCCTTGGCAGCCAATCTCAATTATACCGTTAGTTGGTTCCATCAAAATAGCAAAATCACAATTCAATAAATCTTTAGATTGTTGAGTGATTAGCTCTAACCCATTATATTTTGTTTCAATTTCTTCAGACTCATAAAATAAATAAGTAATATCATATTTTGCTTGACTTACATCGTGTGCAAGTTTAAGGGCAGCAGCAATACCACTTTTCATATCAACAGAACCTAAACCAACAATTTCGTTGTCTATTTTCTTTCCTGGAAAATTATGATTTGCAGGAACTGTGTCGAGATGACCGGCAATTACCACTCTTTTGTTGTGTCCAAAGTTTGTTTGGGCAATTATGGAATTATTAATGCGAGTGACTTTTAGGTGCTTTACTAAGCCCAGTGATTCTTGGATTTGATCGCTGATTGCCTTTTCATCCTGGGAGACACTTGATATGTTGACAAGATCCAGGGTTAACTGTCCAAGTTCTTGATCTATTTTCAACACGTGTCTATTCTGCCAATAAGCCAACCCTTATGCGACCACTAACCCCAATTAAGAGATAGTTTTGACTCATGAGTTTTATAACCGAAGCAGCTAGTGCAATAGGTATTGCCACAATTGATGGTAAAAAAACACTTGATGTCTGGTATCCAAATCCGGTGCTTAATTCCTCTCCCATTCAATTGCTCGATGCATCCAGTCATGAACGAAAAGATTTAGTTCGAAGTTGTGAGTTAAAAATTGTTAAAACAATTATTAAAGATTTATCAAAGCCGGCAGAAAGTACTGAGGATGCTTATCTTCGATTACATTTACTTTCACACCGTTTAGTAAAACCAAGAACGATTAATTTTGAGGGAATCTTTGTAATACTTAACAATGTTGCGTGGACAACAATTGGTCCAGTATTACCTGAAAAAGTTGAACAGGCCAGAGCTACTGCTAAAAAATCCGGTGCGCATTTAACAATATTTTCTGTTGATAAGTTTCCTAGAATGCTTGACTACGTAGTTCCAAGTGGTGTGCGAATTGCAGATGCTGATCGAGTAAGACTTGGTGCACATCTTGCTGCTGGCACAACAGTTATGCATGAAGGCTTTGTTAATTTCAATGCAGGAACTTTAGGAACTTCTATGGTGGAGGGCAGAATTTCTGCAGGCGTTGTTGTTGGTGATGGAACTGATATCGGTGGTGGTGCTTCCATTATGGGCACACTTTCTGGTGGTGGCCAAGAAGTTATTAGTGTTGGTGAAAAATGTTTAATCGGTGCTAACGCAGGTTTAGGAATTAGTTTAGGAAATAACTGTGTAGTTGAAGCAGGCCTTTACTTGACTGCTGGATCTAAAGTTTTATTGCCCGATAACAGCATAGTAAAAGCAAAAGAATTATCGGGTGGAAATAATTTGTTATTTAGAAGAAATTCTCAAACAGGTTCAATTGAAGCTCAAAACAGAACTGGTAGTTGGGGTGGATTAAATTCTGTCCTGCATAAGAATTAAATCTCATTAATTAAATAATCAACAGAATCTGCATTTATCTTAAAATCAGAGGTAACAACTCGCTTTTGCGATAGTTCTAGAAAATCCTTAATCAAACTTTCAAATCTTGAATTAACTTTGTTACCTTGATGATTTTTTACTTTATTTAAAGTTTCATCAGAAATAGTACGTAGAGCACTAGCTTCGGTTAAGAATTTTTCAATATCTGCTTGGCTACCCTGATCTAGTAGATTTTGCAGTTTAGTCAGATTATCGCCCAAATTTTCAACAACCTTGGAAAGAGATTTCCTATTTGGCCAAACTATTTCGGCCGTTCTTTGTGCGGGAGAAGTTGTAACTCTGGTTAAATCTCTAAAACTTCCACCGGCCAATAATTGCGCAAGCTGAGCAAATTCAGATTCACCCACACTCTTAGCGTAAGCAGATGCAACTACATGAGCCAAATGACTACTTAATACAACTGATTCATCATGCTCAATTGGATTAACCGGAACTACAAATGCACCCAAATCTGAAATAAAACTAATTACTGAAATTAATGCACCTTGCTTTGTATCACTTATGATAGAAATTGCCCACGGAGCATCTTTAAAAATATTTTGATCTGCACTTCTAAAGCCTGATTCATTTGAACCAGCCATGGGATGAGATCCCACATAATTTAACCCATTAGCCGCTGTTAATAAAGGGGCTTTCACAGAACAAATATCTGTCACAAAACCTGAGAAATTTAATTTCTTTAACTCTTTTAATATTTCTTCACTCTGTGTGGTGGGGGCTGCCACAATTACAAGTTCTGCATCTTTAACACAACTTACAAAATCTTTCGAAACATTTAATCCTGATTTTATAGCCAAACTTTGTGTGTTTGAATCTGGATCAAATCCTGTAATTTGATATTTATTTTTTAATCCGATAGCAATTGAGCCACCGATTAAGCCTAAGCCAATAATTGAAATCTTCATAATTCTTTTGAAACTGTTAACGTGGAACTTCAGTTGCAGCTTTAACTAATCTTTCAACCCAGTCCTTCAAAACATCTGAAGTCACACTTCCAGGAGGTAATGATTCGCCTACCCGAGCAGAACTAATTTCAGGGTTCATTGGGTATGAACCAAGCACTTTAACTGCGGCCCCTAAATTACTGACATCCATAATTGCTGCTTGCAGTGTTGGCTCACCAATATGACCACGAGCCGAAACCATAAAAGTGTATTCACCCAAACGGGTTTTTAAAGGCCTTGAACTAATTGATGTTAAACCAATATCTCTTTTAGCAAAACATGTCAAAATATCTGATAACAAACCATTTCGATCTGCAACCGGTGTGATTACCAATGTGGTTTTATCATGTCCGGTTGGGGATGAAAGATTTCTTGAAATTAAAGCCATTCTAGTTTTTCCACCAGCAAAATCTTCTACTCTTGTTTGCTTCACAAACAATCCAAATGTGTCAGCACCTTTTGTTGCAGCAATTGCACCAAGTCCTGCTTCTTTTCTTTCAGCCACAATTCGACACGCATCAGCTGTTGAAGCGGTAAATTCTACTTCTATCTTGTTTGCTTTTAAAAACTCTTTACATTGTGCAGCAGCATGTGGATGTGTTAAAACTTTTGTAATTGTTGCATTTTTAGTTGAAGATGGGACTGCGAGCACAAAAGAAATGGGAACAACTATTTCTTCGTTTATGAAACATTGTGCTGCTCTAAAAATTAATTCATCTAGTGTGCTTAAGACATCACCTTCCACAGAATTCTCTAGTGGAACTAAACCTGCATCCGCATTTCCTGACTCAACTGCGAATACCACATCTGAAACTTCTTTTTCTGCAATTATTTCTCCAGTCCATGGAACAGTCATTAAATCAATTGCGGCGTGAGTAAAAGTTCCAGGTGGTCCAAGATAAACCAGTTTTTGATTACTCACAATAATTCTTATTTACTCTTGGGAGCTATTGCTTTAATCACAGCAGGATCATTTGCAGTCATTCCTAATTTTGCTGCTCCACCTGGTGAACCAATTTCAGAAAAGAATGCGGCATTTGATGCAGAGTAGTCTTTAAAGTTTTCTGGAACATCATCTTCATAATAAATTGCTTCTACTGGACAAACTGGTTCACATGCTCCGCAGTCAACGCATTCATCAGGATGGATGTAGAGCATGCGTTCACCTTCATATATGCAATCCACCGGACATTCTTCAATGCATGATTTATCTTTGATATCAATGCATGGTTCGGCGATAATGTAGGTCACGCTTGGACTCCTCTACTTGGGAAAGTAAGACAAAACTACTTCATCTCTACTATTTACAAGTAAAGAGTATATGAAAGGAACAATTTTTCTCGTATGACCACAATCGGCAGGCTTAGGATTTGCCCTTCGGATATCGGTCGACGAGTAAGTGTGCGCTTTTTCGATGCTGATCAGTTAACCGATGTGCTGGGAATTTTAGATTCCTGGAAAGGTGATTGGCCCCATGGGCTATTGCAAGTAAAAAAGAAAGATGATTCTTTTCAAGAAGTTATTTCAGGAAAAATTCTTGCTGCCAAAGTTATAGAACCAGAAATAGGTTGTCTTGATCTTGAACGAGAATCTGAAACTACTTGGGTTCCGAGTGAGAAAGAAAACCTAGGTGATTGGGTACTTCGATATTCTGGAAATGAATCAGCTCGTGCTAATTCTTGTCGCTTAGATGGCAGACCCGAAAATTCAGTTGATGAATCTTTATTGAAAATTATTGGTTGGTACAAGGAAAGAAAAGCACCAGCATTTGTGCAATCACCAAAGCCAGGTGCTTTTGATGATGGGTTAAAAAGAAATAATTTTATTGAAATAGCTCATGCTTTATACATGATTGCTGATACGCAGTCTTTTGTTGAAGAAAATGTGAAAGTTGAATCTGAATTATCTGACAACTGGCTTAATGCTGCACTTACTTCTGAAAACCACAGGGCAAGATTAAGTGAGGAACTTCTAAAAAGTGGTGAAATTGTTAAATTTGCTTCCGTTATAAATCAGCAAAACGAAATTATTGCCATAGGTCGAGTTTCAATTACTAATAAATTGGCTATGGTGACAACAGTTTGGGTTTCTCAAAATCACCGGAATAAAGGTTTGGGAAGACAAATTATGAACACTTTGAGCAATGAGGCATTTAATTTTGGGTTAGGAAAGATTGTTTTGCAGGTACTAAAATCCAACATCCCCGCAATAAATCTTTACCAGTCATTGGGTTACCAAATACACCACGAATATGGATATTACCGCCATAACAGAGCACAATTGGCACCAGAAGTTAATTGTTGATGCAAAATAATAGTTTTGAACTACGCTTAAGACCATGAAGTTATATGACACTAAGCGTCGAAAAATTGTTGAAATAATTGCCCAAACTCCCGGTGTTTTAAAAATTTATGCTTGTGGACCAACTGTTTATCGTGATGCACATGTGGGAAATATGCGCACATTCCTACTCACAGATCTAATCAAACGCCTTGCCCAATACCAAGGTTTAAAAGTTCAACTAATTCAAAACATCACCGATGTTGGACACATGGCAGATGATGCAGGATTAGGCGGTGTTGATGAAGGACAAGCTGACACCGAAGATCGAATTCTTGTTCAAGCAGGTAAGGAATCAATTGATGCTTTAACTATAGCCAGAAAATATGAGGAAAGTTTTCATAAAGATTTAGCATTACTAAATATTCAACCTGCTACACAATATCCCAGAGCAAGTGAATCAATTGAATTAATGATCGAATTAATCGCCAAATTAATTGCTAAAAATCACGCCTATGTAAGCCAAGATGGCAGTGTCTTATTTGATGCAAAGTCCTTTCCAACCTATGGGCAAATAAGTGGGAATAAACTAGATGAATTAAAACCTGGTTACAGATTTGTTGGTAAAGAAGATTCCAATAAGAAATTTCACGCAGACTGGGCCTTGTGGAAAAAAAGTAGTGAATCAAGGACTCAATTAACTTGGCAAACTCCTTGGGGAGTTGGTTATCCAGGCTGGCACATTGAATGCAGTGCTATGAGTTTGAAGTTTCTGGGAAATAAAATTGATATTCATACCGGTGGCATCGATTTAAGATTTCCCCACCATGAAGATGAGCGTGCTCAAAGTAATGCAGCAAGTGAAACAGAAGTAGTTAATCATTGGATTCATGGTGAACATCTTTTATTTGAAGGAAGAAAAATGAGTAAATCTTCTGGAAATGTCTTACTAGTTTCAGATGTAGTACAAAAAAATCTTGATCCACTTGCAATTAGGTTGTCGTTAATGGAACACAGATATAGATCTCAGATGGATTTAACTTGGAATTCAATTAACGCCTCTCACAAAACTTTAAATAGATTACGCGAAAAAATGCAGAATTGGTCAAACAAAAAAGGCAAGATTGATGAAAATTATCTTACTCAGTTCGAGAGTGCACTAGATGAAGATTTGGATACCAACAAGGGATTACAAATATTAAGAACTCTTGAGAAAGATGAATCAGTGTCTGAAGGCAATAAATATCAAACAATCTTGAAATTTGATGAAATATTGGGTTTAAATTTAACGGCTAAACCTGAAAATAAGAAAGAAATCACATTGACCAAAGAAATAGAAACACTCTTAGCTCAAAGAGTGCTAGCCAGAAATGAAAAGAATTGGCAGAGAAGTGATGAAATTAGGGATCAACTTGCGCAATTAGGCGTTGGAGTTAAAGACAGCAATAACGGTCAGGAAGTTACTCCCCTTTAACTTTGTGGTTCTGGTTGCGGCACACCACTTGTAACTGGTGCTGGTGAAGGAGTTTGCGTAGGAGCAACCTCTCCTTCTTTAAGACAAATAATTTCATCACTTGGTTTATAGCTTGTAAAGAAATTTTCACTTTCAACAATTGTGCCCAGTTGCCAAAATTGTCTGGTCACATTTATTTTAAATCCTGGTCCAGGTTCCTGCTCTAAACAATTTGGGTCATATGAAATAACTCGGTCAATATTATTATTAAGGCTGTAAGGCTCACCAAAGCTAGCTGTAATTCTATCGTAAACTTTTTGTCCATACATTGATATTGTTATTGAATCTCTTGTTGGAATGGCTTTAATCAAAATATTATTATTTGTATTATTTCTAAATTTAAGATCTAGACGGGGCCAGCTAATTGTTGCTTCCAAACCTGGTGTGTATCTAGAAATTAGAATTGAATGAGCACGTTGTTCAATTGCTTCTAATCCTGCATAAAAAGCTGCACCCCAAGTAGCAGCAGTAATAATTGAAACTCCTCCACCTAAACCAAAAGCAAATCGGCCACCTTCGCCAATAAAAATTCCCTTAACATAACCATTTTGAGCTGTTCGCTCTTTAATGGTCTCATTCATTGAATAAACTTCACCAGGTTTTAAGATTTTCCCATCCAAATATTCTGCAGCTTTAGCAACATTTTTTTCGCGATATGGCAAATAATCAAATTCTTGTCTGAAAGAACTTAATTGTTCTTTTACTCCCAGTGCTTCCAAACTTTCTGTTGTGATCACTGGTTTGATTACAGCACCATCTAGGTTTACAACTCTATTTTCCCTTTGTCTAAAAACTGGTGAAAATGCAGCATCTAATTGACCTGGTTTAAATGAAATACCCTCTTGTGCGGGAATAATTACTATTTTCTCTCCAATGAAATCAAATTTTGCATCACTGGCAATTGGTTGAATATTAGGGATAAGTCTAGAAATTTCATTAATAATGACTGATTCATCAAACTTTGATTCAAGTTTACCGTCGTTTGCAACAAAATTAAGGGCTGTGCCAATTACCTCAGGAGCAATATTAATGTTTCTAGATCCAATTTTTAAAGTTATTGGAGCAGCGACTGCTAAATCCGCCAGATTAGTTCTTACCTTGTTTACGTCTTCGTCACTAACTGCAGGTGGAATAAAGGAAATAACCACTTCAGCAGTTCTTGATTCATTAAGCCAAGATCTAGATAAACTTTTTTTAGTTTCTTCCCAATCTATTTTAGTTCCACTCTCAGCTTCTGTTGTGATAACTTTTCCATTTTGAAAATCTAGTGTTGCAATAATTGGTGCTTTAGTGTTTTGCTTTGACAATTGATTTAAGGCATTATTCAATGAATCATCATTGATTCTTATAATTGGTTTTATTTCTGTACTAATCACTGAAGATCTTAAAAATACCAAAGGATTTTTTCTTATAGAGTTAATTGTTCCTGGTAAATCTAGTTCCATCCCAACTTCTTCTGGAGTAAGTGAAATATTTCCCTGAGGAGTTTTAATCGTTATTGGATTATCTATTTTGTCTTTTATAGAAAAATTTATTTGTTGATAAACATTAGGAGCAAGTTTGCCACCAATTTCATAACCAAATAAGGTGGTATTTGGTGGCACAACTGTTATTGACCAGATGTAGCAACCCACTAGTATTATGGCAAAGACAGTTAAGATTAATTGGCCAAGAAATTCACCAATTATGTAGCGCCAGTCTTTTTTTACAGGTTTCAGTAAGTCTAAATTTTGAATTAATACATTTAATTCTTTTTCAGCAGTGGCATTAATCTTATGTTTTAGGCTGGTCGATTTTGTCTTTTTTGAAGCCGAAGTCTTTCCGCGATCACTCAAAACGAAATCCTGCCCTAATCAATTCGGGTTTTGTGTGAAAAACCACCACTATGCAATATTAGATAAAGGCTACTTTGAGCGTGAAAGTCATACTGGGCTATGGTCTAAAAACATGTTTATCGCTAATCTAAAACTCTAAGTTCTATAGGAGACCCCACTAATGGCTGACCAACAAACCCCAAACGACTCTGCCGAAGGCACCGTAATTAACGCAAGTTCTCAATGGGTTGAGGACACGGACACAGCTTCGAAAAAATCTGGCAAAAGCTGGCTATCCCGATCAATTGTGGTTTCATCTTCTGGTGCTAGCAGAAAAATTAATGAATTAGAACAACAAGTAAAAATACTTTCTAAAAGACCAAATATCTTTGAATTAGATGATGCAGAAATTACAGCTCTTGCCGGTGAAGATGCTGCAACTTTAATTCGAGCAGCAAAATCAAAGGCCCAATCTGTTTTAGTTGAAGCCGAAAAACTGGCTCAAGGAATTAGAGAAACTTCAGCTGCTCAATTGTCTTCAACCAAAGAAGAAAACACAAGATTGATTGAAGCAACTAATGCTGAAAATACCCGACTTAAAAATGATGCTGAAAAGTATGTCAAGGATTTAAGAGCAAAAGCTGAATCAGAATATGAGGCGTCAGATAAGGAAGCAAAAAGAATTATTTCCACGGTCACATCTGAAGCAAATACAATTATTCAAAATGCAAAGAGTGAAGAATTACGTATCACAAGTGATGCATCAAAGAGAGCTGAAGAGTTATTAACTCGCACTCGAACTGAAGCCCAAACAGAAGCACGTCGATTAATTGATGAAGCCCAAGCTGAACGAAAACGAGTAATTGACAATGTTAATGTGCAAAGAGATGCTGCAAATAAAGTTGCAGCAGAAG
>Ga0169931_10004637_pt1 | contig 21297 bp, 14 predicted proteins | sample Kivu_15m_20L_FD_129675 | JGI IMG/M metagenome (GOLD analysis project Ga0169931, IMG submission 129675) | Freshwater microbial communities from Lake Kivu, Western Province, Rwanda to study Microbial Dark Matter (Phase II) - Kivu_15m_20L... | ecosystem: Environmental > Aquatic > Freshwater > Lake... | reverse complement strand
TTACGGTGCTTGCTTTGGTGTTGGTAGCAAGACTGCCTTGGGAACAATCGGTGAAACTGCTGTTGCTGGTGGCGGCATAATTGATGGAAATCAACTTGCTCCCGCTAACAACCCGGATGCTTCTGGAACAGCTACCGAATGTAAAACGGCTGGTTCAACAACAGGACCTCAGGTAGCTGGCGATAGTTATACAGTCAGCACCGCTAATAAGTCCGTTTCAATCAAGTGGCAGTTAACTGCTGTAGGAACAATGCAAGCAACAGTTGCCGCTGTTTCAACGACTTCAAGCACTCCAGCTGGAATTACGCTTGAAACAGTAAACCTAAATTCAGGTACAGATACTCATGTCTCACTTACTTTGACCGCTACTGCGCCAGTATCAGGCCAGTCCTATAAGGTCACTTGGCAGTCGGCGACAAATGTTTCACGTACCTTGACTCTGACATATGCCGATCCAGTTGTTAACTCGACAAACGGAAGCGTTGTGTTGACACCAACTTCAGGAAAAGCTCTAACTGGTGGAACTGTCGCGACAACCGCAACGGTTCGTGACCAGTTCTATTCACTAGTGAATGGCGCAACCGTCCTATTTAGCGTTTCAGGAAGAAATGCCACTACATCAGCTGTCGCTAAGACAACTGGAGCTTCTGGTACCGCTTCCTACAGCTTCGTAGATGATGGCGTACCTGCAACTACGCTTTCAGACTCAGTTTCTGCAACTGCGCAGACAACAGGTGCAGCAACATCTGCATCTGCTACATCACGCACGTTTACTTGGACAGCGTCACTTGATGTGAGCACGCTCCGTCTCGTAAATAGCGATAGCAGCGCCGCTGGTGATGCAGTAAATACTGCAATTACATTTACTGCTACAGCTCTAAGCGCAGCGGGTGCAGCTCTTGATGGTTACCCAGTAACCTTCACTGGCGATGCAAATACCTATTACGATGCGACATCCAATTCAGTTACTGTCTACACCAACTCAAGCGGTGTGGCTACAGCTGATTTCTATGGAAAGAAGGTCGGTACAGCTACAGTGACTGCTACCTCTGGTGGCAAGACTGCAACTGCAACTATGGCAATTCTTGCAGGAACTGCTCGCACTATCTCGGTAGACGCAGCGACAGCTTCAATGGCTGCTGGTGCTTCTAAGAGAGTGACCGTAACGGTTGCTGATGAGTATGGAAATGGCATCGAAGATGCTTCAGTCTCTGTCACTTATGTTGGTACTGCAGGACGCGTAGCTTCCGTTAACGGAATTGCTAGTGCTACCGGTACCGCAGATGCTGATGGCAAGGTTGTAATCGAAGTCGCATCTGACGTGGCTGCCGGCACAGGTACAGGAACACTTACTGTCAAGTTCACTGGTGGAAATACTTCTACCGCTGCGCTTAATGGTGATGGATCAACCAAGCCTGCTCGAGTCACTTCTGCAACATCAGCAGTTACCATCACGAAAGCTGATTCCTCAGCGACTGATGCTTCAACTGCTGCTGCTGAAGCCGCAACAGATGCTGCTGCTGAAGCCATCGATGCTGCAAATGCTGCAACCGATGCCGCAAACCTTGCTGCTGAAGCAGCAGATGCAGCAACTGTCGCCGCTGAAGAAGCACGCGACGCTGCAGACGCTGCAACTGCAGCTGTTGAAGAGCTTGCAACTCAAGTTGCCACATTGATGGCTGCTTTGAAGGCTCAAATCACAACCTTGGCAAATACAGTCGCCAAGATTGCAAAGAAGGTTAAGGCTTAAGTTCGCTTAAGTCTTAAGCTCCAAAAAAAGGAGCCCCCGAAAGGGGGCTCCTTTTTCAATATTGTACTTATTTCAATCGATTTAAATAGGATTCGCGTATGACGATCAGTAATTCAGTAGCCATAATCGGACAAGGATATGTCGGCTTACCGCTAGCGCTTTCTGCATGTAAATCAGGTTGGCGTGTATATGGAATCGAAATTGATGCTAATCGCCGGGAACTTCTTGCAAACGGCAAATCACCAATCGAAGGTATAACTGACGCTGAATTGGGGATTCAATTGGAGAAAGGTAGCTACAGTCCAACGAGCGACTTCGAGCTGATTCGTAAGTGCGCCTTTGTTGTTATCTGTGTGCCCACTCCGTTGGATGATAATGGAAAGCCAGATTTGACTCCTTTGATAACTACGGCACAGAAATTGGCCCCCAATCTGAGTGATGGGGCGGTAGTAATAAATGAATCGACAAGTTATCCAGGAACATTGAAGGAAATCATTCAAGCTGAAGTCTTGAAGATCAGTACTGCTAAAAATATAGGTTTTGCAGTTTCGCCGGAAAGAGTTGATCCAGGTAATAAGTCATTCGAGCAATCAAATACTCCTCGGATTGTCAGTGGAGTTGACCAAGAAAGCCTGAATTCGGCAGCTAATTTTTACCGGACCTTTTGTAGCCAAGTAGTAGAAGTAGCGTCACCAGAGATTGCTGAAATGGCAAAACTACTTGAAAATTCTTTTCGATTAGTCAATATCTCAATGATTAATGAGATTTCTGATTTTTGCTTGAGATTAGGAATTGATGTATATGACGTTATTGCAGCAGCCAAGACCAAACCGTTTGGGTTTATGCCTTTCTATCCTTCCTTGGGCATCGGAGGACACTGCATACCGATTGACCCTATCTATCTCCTAGAGCGAGCAAAGAAGTACGAGGTAAAATTAGAGACGATTCGAATCGCAAAAGATGTGGACAAGAGACGCGTCGAGAGAATTGCCAACGAGATCTTCGCGCGATTAGGAAAAACTAGAGAGGTAACTGTAGTTGGACTAGGCTACAAGCCGGGCACTCGAGATACACGGGAGTCTGCCTCCGTAAGGTTAATAATTGCTCTCAGAAACCTTGGAGTAATTGTAAACTGGTTGGATTCCTTTGTTGAAGAGTGGCGCGGTGAGCACTCAGCGAAGGATATCTGCCAAAACGCCATACTCGTTTGGGAAGACCCGCAATTCTTCCCCCAAGGTTTTCTTGATGGTGGCGGAGTACTGTTTGATCTGACTGGCAAACTTCGAAATATCAATGGTGTAATTTCACTTTAGAGTAAACCCTAAAGGTTCTTCTTAGTAAAACGTAATAGATTTGTTTCAATAGTTCAAAATTGAATGAGTTTCTTAGTAACCTGAAGCGAGCAAATCGAATGAGTCGATTGCTGATAAGTTTTTTGTGCATTATCGAATTTAAGGTCCGTAGCTCATTCAAGAAGAGCCAAGCCCTCACTATGCCGTCTTTATTTGAATCGTAACCAAGAAGTGGCAAGGACAAATATTCCTTGATCATCGAAATTTCGCCTTCAGAGAAACTTAGCGATTGAATTAGTTCCGTCTTCTTCATAGAAGCCGCGCTTCTAAGTTGGCTTGAAACAGAACCAACCCTAAGGTTGTATCTCAGCCCGACTTCCGGGACTGAGAGTAAAGTTGAAACTTTTGATAACCTAATCCACAATCCCAGGTCTTCAGCAGGAAAATCTTCTGCTCGATAACCTCCAACTATGTGAAACTTTTCTCTATTTATAATTGAGACTGGGTGTGCTGTGCGTCGAGACTGCGCCAAAGAGACCTTGCATTGGATTGGAAAAACAGGCGAATAAATGGTACCCGCAAAACGCCTCTCCTCTAGCCAAATCTCGTAGTCAGCAAAAATAACTCCAACTGAATTGTCATGCAGAAGTGCTCTCTGCAGTGAAATTCTGTTCTTGGGATAAGAGTCATCAATATCAAATCTAGCCATCCAGGGATTTGATGCAATCGAAGCTGCTTGATTAAGTGCGTTTACAAGCCCAGGTAATTCAGATTTGATTGGCATGATTCTAGAATCATGTTCGGAGAACTTATTGATCTTAGCAAAAGTACTATCCGTTGAGTGATCGTCGATTACAATCAGCTCATCTTCTTGGTTGAGATTTGCTAATATCTTGGGAAGGTTTCTCTCTATCCAAGTCTCACCGTTTTTAATCGGTAGAATCCCTGAAATTGCATTACTGAGGGAAGCTTCTCTTTTCATTTATGCGATTGTTACTTTTCTATGCCGAGAAGATTAGCTTGCCGATCAAAGTCCGGTACCTCTGATCGCAATTGATCGAAATTTCCCGAGGCTATTACTCTTCCTTCCGAGAAGTAGAAAATTCGCCGCAGCGACCTTATTGTTGATAAGCGATGAGCGATAATTATTACGGTTGTAGTCTTAGGGAGATTCAGTACAAAGTCCGATATTGCTGCCTCAGAGTCTGCATCTAGCGAGCTAGTAGCCTCATCAAGAACGAGCAGCTGCGGCTTAAGATAAAGAGCTCTGGCTATACCTATTCGTTGACGTTGTCCTCCTGAAACTAGCGAACCCAATTCACCAACCTTAGTGAGGAGTCCATTAGGAAGAGTCTTAATCCAATCATTGAGCCCAACAGCTTCCAATGACTCTTGAACTAACTCATGATCTATTAGACTTTTTTCGACCGAAAAGGCAACGTTAGATTCAATAGAGTCGTTTGAGAGTATTATCTCTTGCGGTACATAACCCACTTGAATGAGTTTATTTTTCACGGCAAATCTTGCCGGGACTCCTGCTAGTTCGACTATGCCTTGCCCAGGTGAAATAACTCCAAGAAGTAAGTCAACAAATGTTGATTTTCCGGCGCCAGAGGGGCCGACTATACCAACGTGATCACCCTGTTGAATACTCAAGTCCACTCTCTTAAGGGCGGAGTCCTTTGAACTTCGATATGCAAATTGAACTCCTTCAAATTTCACCAATTTATTCACCAATTTACCTTCTTGGAAGTTTAAAGTCCTAGAGATATCCGAAAATTCTTTAAATTCACTAAGTGTTGCAGTAGGTACCGCATCGCGGATCAGAAAAAATACATTTGCAGATCCAATTGATCCCTTAATCTGAACTAAAGAGTTTTGAATTTTCATCAAGGAGGGAGCGAGGCGATAGGAGGTAGCAAGGAAAATCGCAATCATGCTACTCGCTTTAATGGCATCGTAAGTGAGAAATGAATACGCACCAAAAATTACGCCGGCGAGCAATATGGCAACTTCAAATGAATACTTCGACCAAACCGAGAGCATGTATTGCTTAACTACAAGATTAGAAAAATCTTTCCTTAAGAAACCAATTTTGGTTTGATAGTACTTATGTCCTTGTGTCACAGTCAAAAATCTATAATTTTGTAACGCATCAAAGAGAGAACTTGAGCTAGCAACATTTACATTTGATATCTCTTCGGAAAGTGCTCTAGCCTTACGACCCAATACTTTTGTAAGCAAAACAAGTAGAGATCCAAAATATAGCACACTTAGTATTGCGATTACTGGTGAAAATGCGAAGATTGTTGAAATTAGCGCCAACTGAAGAAATAGTTCTGAAATCAGCATAGTCGTTTGAGAAATTATCCCAGAAGTAACGGCAGATGAGCCAAGGGTAACTGCATTGTTATATTCAAAACTGGTGAAGCGACGCATTTGGGAAAGATCCTGCTCCAATATTTCTTTTACCAAATTAGAGGAAACTTGTGCATCCCGCGACGAGAGAAACACGATTTGGCGCTTTGTTAAGTAAAAGCTCAAGATTGTTTTTCCGATTAACGAAAAAGTAGCAAAAGCACCTAATATTGCGCCAAGTTGTTGGGGGGACAGATTTTCAATTCCGAGAAATTCGATCACATCTGCGACTAACCCCGAGGGTTGTTCACCTTTAACCGCAAAAGTTGCTACCGCAACAAGCGCAGCTATTGCCAGGATTCCAAGGGTATCTAGTCCGACTAGGGCAAGGTTGAGGGCCAATGAAATCCAAACAAGAAGTCGATCTCTCTTGGACAATAAGCCTGTGCAGCGTCGAAACATTCGCCACACTTCTAATATTTGCCGCGAAGAAACGCCCATGCCGGTATGCTAACGTATAAGCACGATGTTTCAACGTGAGATTTAGACACAGCTTGCAAATTGTTGTTGTAATTCCTACGCGAGCTCGCAGAGCTCTGTTAATGGATTTGCTTAGAAATATTGATTTAGCGAACAAGAACAATATTTCCACTTGCGTAATTGTCGACTCTTCGGCCAATTTTCAATATATTGTTGAGCGATTCAGTTTTAAGTTAATCCACTTACCTTTTGAAGTTCAATCTGCGGCCCAGCAACGAAATCGTGGATTGGAAGAGCTAGAGACCATTGGAATTTCGGATGACTCAATAGTTTGTTTCCTTGATGACGACGTGAGAATTCAAGAAAATTATTTCGAGAAGATTTTGTCAAGGTTCAACTGCGATGCAAATTTGGTGGGACTGTCTGGAATTACCGAGGAATATCATTTGAAAAAAAACTGGCTTAGGAGGCTATTTTTTGCTTCAGGAGATTCGGGTACAGTAACAAAAGGCATCATAAATATACCTGCGGCTGATGTCTCTACAAAGGGTCCCACAGTCTCCGAATGGCTTATAGGATGTGCCAATTGGCGCTGGCATGTGATCCGAAATCTAAGGTTTGAGGGAGACTTTTTGGAGTCCTCAATCTTTGAGGATGTAATTTTTTCATATCGGGCGGGTCAATCAGGTACTTTGAAAGTTGACCCTAGTATCTTGTTGAGCCACTTGCATTCTGAAGTGGGACGCGCGAGCACAGAAAAGAATTACAAAGATTGGGTTATGAACAGGTACAGACTAATGGAACTTTTTCCAAACAAATTTGACCTAATTAATTTTCAATGGACTAATTTTGGGATTTTAATCTCAAAGTTGCTCAGCTTACTTTACCGGAGAGATAAGAGAAATTTTGACGCAGCATCAGGCATCTTGGCAGGTATGAGGAAAACGTGGAAAAAACCTTCTCTGTAATAGGCCCAAGTCAACCTATCAGCTTTGATTTCGAAGAGGAATCTCCTTGGAAATTCTTCAAGGATACTTTTTTCATAAATGGATGGGAGTTCAAGGAGCAACCTGAAGAAGCTGCATTTCTAATTAGCTTAAATCACCATAAATCATTTGATACCTTCAGTACAGATATATGCTTACCAGGAAGAAGAGTCTTGGTGATGATGGAACCTAACTGCGTAAGCCCAGTAAGCCATAAAGTGAGAAATCAAAAACTTTATGGAGCTATATTTAGTCCTTCGCCCAACTGGGTAAGGTCAAGTGACTGTCGCCTTTTTAGATGGCCAAATACGGATAAATCGCTTTATGACGAGCAGAAAAATTGGAGTGAAAGGAAGTCAAGGTTTGCGTTCATTCAAAGTAATAATTTTAGTTTTGTAAAAGGTGAATTCTATTCTCTTCGTCGCCGGGTAATTAACAATGCGAGTAGTGTCATTGATGTGGCAGGAAGTGGTTGGCGTGACCCGTACCTTAAGGTTAAGGCTAGACAATTGAGAGCTCTACACAGAGCCTTAGAAGGAAGTTGGAGGAATATTGATTTGAAAAGCGGAAGAGTTTCACGCCCGGCTGTTGGCCGTTATCTGGGAAAAATTGCTGACAAAATTAGTTTTCTAGAAGAGTATAAATTCTCATTAGTTATTGAAAATTGCGATTCATACGTTTCGGAGAAGTTAGTTGATGCGATAGTCGCCGGAACAATTCCGCTTTATATTGGAGGAAACTTAGAAATTGCAGGGCTGCCAAATGATGTTGCACGTATATCTAAACCCGATGTTAGTTCCATTGAGAGAGAGATTCTTGATCTTCTTTCGGATGAATCAGGGGCAAGAGAAATTCTGCAAGCGGGACGAAGGTATCTAGAATCTGAGCAATACAAAGTTTCCGTAAACTCGATCGCTCTGAGAAACCTAGCTTCTCAAATACTTGAATTTTTCAATCAAAAAATTGAAGAATCGAAGGCATTCTCATGAATGAAACTACGCTAGCTATTTGCTGGATTGATGTGGGGCGAGTAGTACCTAAGTATCTTCAGAGGAATTTGTCTTTGCACGAAACCATGCATCCCAACCTTAAGCAGTACTTAATTACTGATTGCAGTTTCAAGCCCCAGACAACCAATACCGAAGTAGTTCAAATTCAAGAACTATCTGAGTCTTTTCTAACCTCCACATTCAATCAGATAACAGAAGAGAAAATTATTCCTTTCCGACAAAAGAACTTTTGGATTTTAACAACCAAGAGATTCTTTTATCTTTACGACTTCATGGTAACTCTTGATTTACAGCGTGTTCTACATTTGGAATCTGATAATTTAGTCTTGAATGCGGATCGATTATCGAGATTGCTAGAGGAGGTCCCTAGGGGGTTGGCCTTTCCCATGCAATCAGAATTCGAGGGATGCGGTTCCGTTTTTTATGTTGCAGAGAGAGATTCTTTGAAGAGATTTTTGGAATTTGTTTTGGATAAATGGAAGATTTCTGAAGAAAACGATATGACACTTCTCGGCCAATTTTCAAAATCGGATCATGTCACAGTCTTGCCCTCAAAACCAAATAGTGAACTGATAGTGGATCCCGGGGCATATGGCAAGTATTTTGTAGGAAGTGATGCTAGAAATTTCAGAATTCCTATGCGAAAGCGAGGAGTCGTCACTGATGAAAGTACCTCGCGATTGCACGAGATGAGATCCTTGAAATTCAGATTGTCTGGACCTCCGATCCAGCTATTCTTGACTAAAAATCTATCTGGAGAAGTACTGAACTTGCATTTACACTCAAAGGAGATACCAAAAAGCGTAAATCACCTTAGGAAAATTCTTATCAGATCATTTGTCTCTCATAGCCCTTTTTGGAAGTTTGGAAGAATTGATTTCCTGGTCTTGACAGAGAGAGTTTTAAGCAAGATAGCTCGGCTTTTGGGGCTCAAGGAAGTTCGACTGCGATAAAATTATTCAGATAAATCATGTAAATACATGATTTTAGCCAATTTCTTCCAATCAGTCTTGGCGGTCCAGCCTAGCTCTTCGCGAGCTCGTTTCGGGTTACCAATCAAAGCATTCACTTCTGTTGGGCGTAAGTATTTGGAATCCAACCTAAGATACTTGTCTGTTTCTAATTCAGCTAGCTCAAAAACGTAATCACAGAATTGTTTCACAGTTGCACCTATTCCTGTCGCAACAACGTAGTCCCCAGGCTTTTCTTTCTGTAGCATCATCCACATTGACTCTACATACTCTGGTGCGTATCCCCAGTCCCTAATGGCATCCAAATTACCGAGCGTCAATTGACTTGTAACACCTTTCTTTATGTTGCTGACCGCACGAGTAATCTTCCTAGTTACAAAAGTTTCACCTCTTCTAGGAGATTCATGATTGAATAAAATTCCATTTGAAGCATGAATCCCATAGGCATCTCGATAGTTTTTTGTTACCCAGTAGGCATGGAGTTTGGCCGCCGCATAGGGACTTTGGGGCTGGAATAGACTCAATTCGTCTTGAGGGGGGGGAGTGGAGCCAAAAAGCTCACTCGTGCTCGCTTGATAAAACTTTATCTCTTTTTTGCTTAGTCTTATCGCCTCCAAGAACCTAATTGCACCTATCGCATCAACTTGAGCAGTGAATTCCGGTACGGAGAATGATACTTTTACATGGCTCTGGGCACCTAAGTTATAGATCTCATCAGGTTCAATGTCTCGCACAAGATTCGTTATAGACACACCGTCTGTTAAATCGCCGAAGTGGAGAAAGAATCTCTTACCAGAGTAAGTAGGGTTTTCATAAATGTGATCGATTCTCTGTGTGTTGAAGTTGCTAGATCGGCGAATGATGCCGTGTACTACATAGTCTTTCTGCAGGAGGAACTCAGTTAAGTAAGACCCATCTTGTCCAGTAATGCCAGAGATCAAAGCAGTTTTCATAAACCCTCCTATTGAGGAATCCTAGCACTTAATTCAAATAGAATACCTGCATGCGGTTCTTTGGAGATATCCCTCAACCACTAATCGAAGTCTTTAAGGACTCACGTATTGATATTTGTGAAAAATTGGATGTCTATGCTGACTTTTCTAAACATTTTGGAGTTGATGAATCTAGATTTAACGTTCTCATCTTAAAAGAACCCCAATCCGTTTTACCTCATCAATACTCTAAGAAGTTGTTGGACAAGTTCAATATCGTATTACCTTTTGGGAAGACACGGGCGCAAAGATTAGGTTTACAAGAATATCTTTTGAATCCTTATGACCCTCCCGAAATGAGGACCTCGCCTTTTTCTGATAGGGGCATACGAATTGCGATGATAAATTCAAATAGAATTAGTGCGTCAAAGCAATCCAATTATTCACTGCGACGAGAAGTAGCTCATAAATTGAGTGAAAAACCTTTTGGATTTAAGATGTTTGGAACTGATTGGGATCGAGGTTATAAGTGGAGAATTGCAAAAGGACTTATAGCATTTCGAGATGTATTGATGGCTCGTCAAATTCCAGATTTACAAGAAACATTTAGTGGAATTCTTAAGACCCCTAGGAGATTAGAAGGTTTCATTGATGACAAATTTGAGATTTTGAGAAACGCGGAAATCTCAGTTGTGATAGAAAATGAATCTGACTATGTTTCGGAGAAAGTTTTTGATTCGTTGATTGCCGGTGCAATTCCTGTATATGTGGGCCCAAAATTCCCACCCGAACTCATATTTCTAGAAGAATTGATTTTTAGAGGGGAACACAACGCAGAGAGTGTTCTTGATGTTATACAAAATCTCACCCAAGAGAAACTGAATACAAAACGTCTAAACTTGGATAAATTATCATTGAATTGCAATGAATGGAGTGGATTTAGCAGCCAGGCAGTTTGGATAAGGGCTTTGGAAATAATAGAGAAAGAGCGGAATGGAATAATTAAATGAATCTTATAGGCGCTTTTTCGATGAACTCTCAAGAAACCATCTATAAGTCAAATACAAGCCCTCATCAAGATCAACTTGGCTCTCCCATCCCAGTGATTTCAACTTTTTGACATCTAATAGTTTTCTTGGGGTCCCGTCTGGGCGCGAATGGTCCCACTCAATCTTTCCTTCGTATCCAACAAGTTTCGCTACCTTATCAGCCAATTCTCTTATTGATATGTCAACACCTGTCCCAACATTTATTGGCTCCGAAGAATCATAATTCTCCATTAAATGAATTAGTGCTCCGGCAAAGTCTTCAGAATACATAAACTCTCGTTTTGCACTACCAGTACCCCATAGCTTGATCGATGTAGATGAGGAAACTTTTGCCTCGTGAAAACGACGTAACAAGCCAGGAATTACGTGACTTTTTTGTAAATCAAAATTATCGTTTGGACCGTAAAGATTGGTTGGCATTAAGGATATCCAACGGTTTCCATACTCAGATCTATAACCTTGAATCAATTTAAGCCCTACAATTTTTGCAAGGGCATACGCTTCATTTGTAGGCTCCAAAGGTCCTGTTAGTAAATATTCTTCCTTTATTGGCTGGGGGGCAAGCTTTGGATAAATACAAGAGGAACCCAAAAAAACTAATCGAGCAACCTTAAATTTGTGAGCCAATGTCAGTACATTATTCTGAGTCACAAGATTTTCTGTGAGAAATTCCACTGGAGCTTCAGAATTGGCCACTACACCGCCCACTTTTGCTGCCGCCAAAATTATTGTTTTAGGCCTACATTTGCCAATCAGATGTTCAACCTGTTCATAAACCAATAAATCTGCGTCGCTTCTGGTTGCACCAAAAGTTTCGTATCCAGCGCCTATGAGTTTTGAGTAAACTGCAGATCCGACAAGCCCGGAAGCTCCTAAAACAAGGCAATCTATCCCTTGGGACACGGAGTCTCCTTTCTCGTCAAATTCCAGTCGAAATCTACTATGCTTTTCGCTATGAAATCGAAGTCTAATCCTAAAGGAAACGTATTCTACAAGCTTTGCCTTCTTCCCTTATGCGCATGCTCGGTGGTCTCTCTAAATTTCTTAGATCCTATCAATTGGCCGAAGCAAATTGCCCTTCTGACGATTTTACCGTACGTTTTTCTAGAATCTTTAAGACTAAGTGATTTTGACCGTCGACTTAAAAAATCTCTATTTGTGATTCTTGGAATTTCTCTAACTCTATTCGGATTGGCGGCATTTTTGGGGACGGAGAGTTTAACTCGAATTCTTTGGGGGGCTTGGGGTAGAAACAATGGACTGATGACTGTATTTGGCCTATTGGTTCTAACCGGGAGTTTTGCCCTTTTGGCGAGCCAGAAGAGCTTCAAAGTAAGTCTAATTAAAATGCTTTCTATTGCATTTATTCCCGCTTCTCTCTACGGACTAGGTCAATCATTTTTCAGTGATCCAATAAACTGGTCGACTAAGGATCAAGTGTTTTCGTTTTTTGGAAACCCTAACTTTGCTAGTTCGGTCTTGGCGATAAGCGCCATAGCATCTTTTTACGCCTTTCGCTTGAGTCGGGGAAATAGGGAATCAAATATCTATTTAGTCCAATTTTTCATGGCGCTTGTTGTGGTTTGGCAAACCAATTCCATACAAGGCCTTGTAGCTATTGCTATTTCATTTGCTATTTTTGGAGTAAAAAAACTTACTTCTAACCAAAAGGTTAAGCCTTCATTGGGCTTTCTTTCTCTTTTTGCTACGGGAACATTTGTCGGACTGGGATTTGCGGGGATAGGTCCCTTAGGGGGATTGTTATTCCAATACACCGTTCAGCTCCGAACCTTTTATTGGCAGACGGGAATTAAGATGGGGTTGGACTCTCCTCTATTCGGGGTCGGAACTGACTCTTACGGTGATTACTATCGAACTTGGCGCACATTGCAAATGGCCGAAATCACAAGCGTTGATTTGACAGTTGACAACTCTCACAACTCCATTGTTCAGATTTTCGCAACTTCGGGATTTATTGGAATCTTAGGATATCTAGTCGTATTTCTGCCTGGCCTACTAATATTGTTTAAAAGTCTTTTGAATAGTCGAATTGAGACTGTTGATGAAGGATTAAGTGCTCTATTTGTCTCCACGTTTCTCATATCATTAATTTCAATTGACAATATCGGCGTTGCCATAATTAATTGGGCGCTAGCTGGAGTTTTTCTGGGCTTGGCTGTTACAAGATTCGCCGATTCAAAACCTGAAATAGAAGTTGAAGCCAAATTAAGGGCAACCTCATCAAACCTAGATGCATTGCGTCCGTCTCTTATCGGTCTTCTCACAGCTGTAATGTTTGTTTCTTCTTGGTACTCGTCGAGCGTCGATCGCGATATCTTGAAGATCTTCCAAACTCCAACAAACAGTTCTGACCGTCAATCAATTGATAGGCGTTGGGGCGAGTTATCCGCAATAAGTGAATCAGGCCGACCTATTCAAGAGGCGCAATATCGATTTATTGTTAGAGGAATTCAGGAAACCGACACTTGGACAATAGCCTTAAAGGTTGCGGAAAGAAGCCTAATTGAGTTTCCGAAAGATTACTCACTTATTGATCAAACTGCAGTTCTCGCAGAAAAAGTAGGAAACTTCAAACGTGCGGTTGAACTTAGAAAAGCTCAACTAGATATCGATCCTCGCCATCCCCAGGTCAGACTATACCTAGCACGAGATTTTGTTGAACAAGGTGATCTAATATCGGCTAAGAGGGAGATAGGTATTGCCAAGGAGTATTCAATTCTACTAAGTGCAGATGGTTTCACTTATCTTGATACACTTGAGAATAGGATTAAGGAAATTGAAGGGAATGCCTAATTCTCTCTCTAGAATTATATGTTTAAGAAACTCTTAATTCTCTTTCTCTCTCTCTCACTTACACTTATTTCTACTTTAGAGTCGTTTGCTACGTCGCCTTCAAGGTTTGTAGATGTGGTGGAAGTAGATTGGATAAACGCTAGTAAACAAGTAAGTGCTCAACAAGTCGAAAGTATTCTAAAGAGTGAGGTTATTCAACGTTGGCAGCGATACTCTGCTTTACTTGGCGGCGGAACAGAAAGCCAGATAGTTTTTGAACACGGGCAAACGTTAGGTACTCCAATTAAATTAGTCGGACCATATGCGTGTGATGGCTCGGGGCCCTTGGATTTTATGAATTCGGTTCGCCAGGAAGCATATAAGAGACTAAAAATTGAAAATTGGACAAATCGATATTTGGTTATTGTTACCCCAAATGCTGGTTGCATTTGGTCCGGGAGAGCACTAATTGGTGAAGCCAAGAAGCCCGGTGGCGTCATTGCGCTCCACAATAATGCATCATCTCTAGTTCTAACTCACGAATTGGGACACACTTTGGGTTTAGGACATAGCAATTTTTTGCGGTGCGATTCCGGAAAAAATGATGGCCCCTGGGGTCAAGACTGTAAGGCCGTAGAGTACGGAGGCACAGTTGACGTTATGGGCAATGTTGATGTGGATACGCCTTTGTCGACCTATCATCAATGGATTTTGGGGAATCTAAAGGCAGAAGAGGTAAGAGAGTCTTGGCTTTCTGAAAAGATAACCTTGACCGCTTCTGATGTTTTTGGCAGCATGAGGGCGATATTTATTCGAGATGGTCTGAGTACTTATTGGATCGAATATAGAAGGGGACTTTCACAAGCCTCTTACAAGCCAGGTCTCGCAATATTTAGAACGGATCCACCACCTTCAGATGCAGTTGTTAGTCCAAATCCTGAAGACATTTTACGTGGGGATTTTGGCAAAGGAATTTCGACGGATGTTTGGATGTTGAATTGGGACAATTACACTTATTCAAGATCTCGAGCTAGCGGTTCAATGACACTTCCCTTAGGGAAGACCGCAACAGTATTTACTGGAAACGTCAGTATCTCGGCAGCAGCTACTTCAAATTCTAATGAGATTGAAGTTAACATTTCGAGAAAAGTGGACAACCAAGCGCCACCACAACCACAAATCTCTGATCCTCTAACGTGGGTCTCATCGGAATCAGCACTCCTGAAGCCAGGCTTTGAAGATGTAGACTCCACATTAAGTTTCTTTGAGATAAAGGTGGATGGAAAAGTATTGAAAGTTGCGGATAGCGAGAGTGATTACACTCCCACATACCTGAGCCCTATAAATGCCCCAAAAAGTGTCTTCCAGAGAAGCTTACCAGAGGGCAAATATGAACTTTCGATTAGGTCCTTTGATGTTTGGGGTAATGCCAGCCAATGGTCGGCAAGCAAAGAGGTTTTTATTGATCGCGGTAGTCCAATTACCACAGAGAATTTTCGCATTGCGAATTGGAGCAATTTAGAAACTCTCATAGTTTGGGAAGGCGCCCGGGATGAGGGAGTCGGTTTGTGCACTACCGAAATCATCAATCCTGAAGGATTTGTTCTTACTAGATCACTTAAGAAGCGAAGTCCGGAATTCTCTATTAAATCAGCAAGCAGTATTTCAGGGAGAGCCCAGTTATTTGATTGCTTGGGAAATGGAACTTCCAGAAATATATCGCTTAAAATTACGCATTTTAAAGTCGAAAAGTTTAGGCGTACCGGTAAATGGATTGCGCCAAGCAATCCAGATAATTTAGCTTGGAGATGTTTAGGTAGGTGCACAGCCACACTCTCTCTTAGTGGTTCCATTCAGCCGATAGTAATATCGGGGAAAATTCAATTAGGAGTGACCGGGACTACGCCCATAGGAGTTTTAAGCAACAATTCCCAGCAATTTACTGTTGGTTCAAATCTTGACGTTGGAAGTCGTAAGAAGAGCGTGAGGATTTCAGGAAGCGATTTTTCTTTTGCGGGAGTGGCGAGAGTTGACGCTAATTTAGAGACGGAGTCAAGCATCAAGCAAAAGCAGAGAGCGGTGGACCCAACACTTGGGGACAATGTTCAAGCTCAGCTTAGCGAGTTTGGTTTTAACTCAGCAGACTTCAGCTCAGATTGGACAGTTCTTCCCATGGCGAGAGGCACTACTTTACTAGATCCAACATTAGATCTGTGTTCAAACAATTACCAGTCTGAGAGAGATAGAGTCGCTCGTCGACAAATTACTGTCTCAAGAGATCGTTCGCCGTACACGTTTCTTTCCTCTGAAGTTGTTAGATATAGAAATAGTAGCTCTGCTAACTTAGCCTTTTTGGAGTTATCAAGAGCTCTCGAAGTCTGTCAAGCAAACAATGGGGTAATTGAGAATGGTGTTTTGGTACCTTATATTTTTCATAGTAAGCCTGTGACAAGAAATTATCTTGTCGAAAGAAGTTTGGTTGTTAGCGCACAGATTGGCACGGGCGAGTTTGCGAGACAACTTTTTGCAGTCTATCAATTCGAGAGGGAACTGTTCACGGGACTTTACGTGGTTACTCCTGGGGAAAAATCTATTTCGGAAGATGAGAAATTTAGATGGTTGGAGGTTGCTGGAGTTTTGGCGAAGCGACTTAGTAGTGAGTAGGAGTTCAGAATCAGTATGGGTTTGTGGCGAGGCATTAATTGATCTCTTTAAGAATTACCATGGAGTACTGGAGATTGTGGGTGGTGGTCCTGCTAATACCGCAAAGGCGCTAGCGCGTCTAGGTTTGGCTGTCTCGTTTATTGGCGGAATATCTTCAGATGAACGTGGCTACATGATTCGAAAAGACATGAGTGGGGTTGACTTGAGATTAGCCATGACTTCGCGGCTTCCGTCAGCGCTGGCTGCGGTTGATATTGACACATTAGGAATAGCAAGTTATGACTTTAGATTATTTGGTACAGCTACTTTTGATTTTCATCGCTATTGGCTTCCCGCTGGTACCCCTGCGGCGCTACACATTGGATCCCTAGCAACAATTGTTCAGCCAGGTGCAGATGAGCTGTTTCATTGGGCTAAAGGTATTGACGCTCCTATTGTATTTGATCCAAATGTTCGGCCCGCCGTAGCTTCTGATCGAGCGATATACCGAGATTCAGTTGACCGGTGGGCTTCGATATCTAGTATCGTGAAATTGTCGGAAGATGATCTCTCTTGGTTGGGATATCAAGACGTATCACATTTCTTTGCGCTTGGCGTTTCACTCGTAGTGCTCACTTGTGGCGAGACCGGGTTAAGTGGGATAACTCCGGAAGGAAGAGTCTCAGTGCCAGGAGTAAAAGTAGATGTAATCGACACAGTTGGTGCTGGCGATACGGTTGGTGCTGTCATTGTCGAGGGATTGGTTAAGTATGGCTTGGAAACGCTCAAAGAAGAGAAACTATTCGAAGTTTTGTCTAGGGCCGCAAAGGCAGCGGCAATTACATGTACAAGGGCGGGAGCAAAGCCGCCCACGTTATCTGAATTGGATACCTAGATGAGCCTGATTAATACTTTAGATGGAGGCGAAATCTCGCTAGAGATTGATATCGATCAAGGCGCGCGTATTTCTTCGCTTAGCTTTCGCGGCTTAGAGTGCGTTGTTCCATTCCGTGGACAAACTCTTACTTGGGGCTGGTATGCAATTGCGCCTTGGGCGGGGCGGGTACGTGATGGACTGATACGTGATCGGGTGGGAAACGAGTTTCAACTTCCAACTAACTTTGCGCCTCCGAATGCGATTCATGGATTCACCCTTACTCACTCATGGCAGGAGTTAGGTACTGGTCATTTCAGAATTGATTTTCCTGAGCCATATAGGGGCGCACTTTTAGAGCAGCGTTTTGAAATTTTAGATAACGCGCTTCGGTGGTCCCTTGAATATGAAGCAGGAGATTGCGAACTTCCATTTTGGATGGGATTTCATCCCTGGTTCCCTCGGGAATTAGAACGCGGCGGTGCAGTAGAAATTGATTTTCATCCCGGGAAGATGCTGGAACGCGGCAGTGATGATTTGCCCACAGGAAAATTGATTACTCCAACCCCATCTCCTTGGGATGATGCATTCACCGAGGTTCGTGGAACACCGACGGTGTTTTGGGAAGATGTTCTGCAGATCAAGATTGAATCCGATGCGCCATATTGGGTGGTCTATGACCAAGATGCAGACGGTGTCTGTGTTGAGCCCCAAACCGCGCCGCCTGATGCGGCAAATCTAGGAATTTCCAGCGATACTTATCTCGAAGCACTATTTGTATTTGAGGAGATCTGATCTGTGATTGACCGAAGTCGATTGAAGCAATTACATACGCTCGAAGAAGAGAGATTTGTGGCGCGGACTTCACAGAGCCGCGAGTTATTTGAGAAAGCCAAAGGTGTGATGCCCGGTGGCGTGCCTATGTCATGGATGACGAAATGGCCCGGTAAATACCCGCTATTTGTGGCTTCTGCCCAAGGATCACATTTAGTTGATGTGGATGGAAATGAATACATCGATCTCTGTTTAGGCGATACCGGTTCGATGACGGGACATTTACCTGAAGCGACAGTTGCTGCAATCTCCGCCCAATTGAAGCGGGGAATGACTGCGATGTTGCCGACTGATGATGCGGTTGCCGTTTCGGCGGAATTAGCACGCCGTTTTGGGCTGCCCTTGTGGCAATTTACAGTCTCGGCGACCGATGCGAATCGTCATGCGATTCGTTTTTCCCGATTGATAACCGGTAAATCCAAAATTGTGGTTATTGATCGGTGTTACCACGGTTCCGTGGATGAAACCTTTGCGACCCTTGATGCATCTGGTGCAACTGTGATGCGGGAAGGAAATATTGGTGCGCCCGTTCCGCTTGATGTCACTACGCGCGTTGTGGAATTTAATGATCTAGCGGGAATGGAAACGGCGTTGAAGCACGGTGATGTGGCTGCAATCTTGATGGAACCTGCGATGACAAATGTTGGGATTGTCTTGCCCGATGATGGTTATTTGAAAGCGGTCGGAGAACTTGCAAAGACATACGGCGTGGTCTGGATAATTGACGAGACGCATACGATCTCAGTTGGTCCTGGTGGAATGACTACGGAATTAGGTTTGACGCCAGATATCTTGACGATTGGAAAAGCGATTGGCGGCGGAATTCCAACCGGAACATTTGGAATGACGCATGAAATGGCCTCTCAGATTTCGAAGAAGTCAGAGCGAGAGGTGATTGATACCGGTGGAATTGGTGGAACTTTGGCGGGAAATGCTTTGTCATTGGCTGCGATGCGAGCTACGTTGACCGAAGTGCTTACCGAAAGCAACTTTAAGAAAATGATTGCGCTGGGCAATCGATGGTGCGATGGCGTGGAAGCGGCAATTACTGAGCTTTCGCTACCCTGGCATGTAAATCGTTTGGGTGCGCGGGGTGAGTATTTATTCCAATCTGATGCGCCGCGAACTGGTGGTGAAGCGGCTCGAGCCGGAGATTTCGAATTGGAACAATATATTCACTTAAGACTTCTTAATGATGGTTTCTTACTTACTCCATTCCATAACATGGCGCTGATGTCGCCCTATACATTTCAAAGAGATGTCGATGCACATACTTCGGCATTCCGAGTTATGTGTCAGGAGTTGGTGTCGTAACTAGCTGCGAGCGGTATTTAAAGCAGCCTGGTAACCCACAATCTGGCGTTGCACGCTGCTTTCAGGGCTGAACTTTGAGAGGGCGAGCTTTCGCGCCGCAGCGCCCAAAGTTGACCTTGATTCTTGATCACTGGCTAATGACTTAATTGCCATAAGCATTGAGTCAGAGTCTGGGGTGCAGAGAATCCCCGTTTCTCCGTCAATCATCACTTCACGTGTAGACCCAGCATCAATGGCAACAACGGGTACTGATGCCAGTGCGGCTTCGATGGGTGAGATTGGCATCGCTTCGTTATCGCTGGTCAATATGGCAATGTCTGATGCGGACCAAATTTCTTTTGGTGATGAGAAGCCATGCTCGATGATATTTGCCCCTTTACCTCCGACAAAGTATTCAGGAAATGTCTCTCGAATACTTTCACCATCTCCAGCAATGAGAAAAGTGATTTCAGGTAATTGACTTGCAGCATCCAAGATTCGATCAATTCTCTTGATTGGCACTTTGCGCCCCAGCCAGCCGACTACAACTTGTTTAGACGATAATCCAAGCCTCTTGCGCACAGTATCGCGTTCGCCTTTCTCGTAATCGGGGACGGCGGGCCAGATGTTAAGGACATTAGAGCCACGGATGATTCCTGCTTGTCGAATATCCTGTAACACTTTTTCCCCGGACACAAGATAAAAGTCAGTAAAGATTCGCAACGCTTTTTCTACGCTTTTTATTGCGAATTCCAAGAATTTACTGAAATAACCTGTCAAAACATGACCATGATAGGTATGAACATTGACTGCGTTGCCTCGAACAGTTTTGCTCGCAATTCGACCTAAAACTCCCGCTTTACTTGTGTGAGTATTTATTACATCAGGCTTGAAATCTTTGATAGCAGTTCTTAAGTGCAAGAAAGCCTTTAAAGTGTTAATCGGATTTGTTTTTGGGCCCAATCCCTTTAGGCGTAGATGATCAATTTCATTAATACGGAGATCTTCGCGTTCATTAGAAGGGCAGTCACCAATTATGAGTCGATTCTCAACACCTTGCAACGTTAGTCCTGAACTTAACTGGTACAACCATTGAGATGTGCCGCCGACATTGAAGCGACTCATGATGTTCAAGACTCTCAAGGTCTATCCTTTCAAACTCTCTAACTCTGCTGAGTTTAGTTGAACAACTGGCATAAGTTCTTTGATCTGCTCAAGCTTGGTGGCTGAAGCAATGGGGGCCGAAACAGTTTTTTGTTGACGCAACCAGGCAAGAGAGATGGCAGAAACCGAAGTGTTTCTATCTTTCGCTATCTGATCGAGTTTTTCTAACATCGACCAGCCTCGTTCGTTGGCATAGGAATTAGCAACACCGTTAGCACGGACTGATTCAACAGTAACGCCGGGACGATATTTTCCAGATAAGAATCCACGGGCTAATCCATAGAAAGGAATCTCGGAGAGTCCGTTCTTTTCCACGGTATCTCTGAGCGTTCTTTCGTACTCGCGATCCATCAAGTTGTATTGGTCTTGGCAAGCAACATACGAAGCCAGGCCAAGTTTCTTGGAAATATCGAGAGATTCTTGCAGGCGAGCTGCGCTGAAATTCGAAGCAGCGATATATCGGACTTTGCCAGATTGGATGAGGTTATCAAAAGTACTCAGAGTCTCTTCAATCGGAGTATCAGGATCATCTTGATGTGCGTAGTAAAGGTCAATGTAATCCGTTTGTAAGCGGCGCAAGGAGTCATCACAGGCGGCAACAACATTTTCGGCTTTAAGGCCAGGTCGGATATCGAGCTTTGACACTTTACTAGCGACCACCATCTGGCTGCGATTGCCTCTTTTTTTCATCCAATTACCAATGATTGTTTCTGATTCTCCACCAATATGGCCTGGGGCCCATTGAGAGTACATATCGGCAGTATCAATGAAGTTTCCACCGTTATCGGCATAGAAACTTAATACCGCTTCAGAGTTATCTTTATCTGCGCTATAGCCAAATACGTTGCCACCTAGACAGAGTGGGTAG
>Ga0169931_10004636_pt1 | contig 21298 bp, 20 predicted proteins | sample Kivu_15m_20L_FD_129675 | JGI IMG/M metagenome (GOLD analysis project Ga0169931, IMG submission 129675) | Freshwater microbial communities from Lake Kivu, Western Province, Rwanda to study Microbial Dark Matter (Phase II) - Kivu_15m_20L... | ecosystem: Environmental > Aquatic > Freshwater > Lake... | reverse complement strand
TGCAGGTGTCAGAACTCGCCCGTGCCGGTTCCGAGGTCGTTCGGGTCACGGTCAACAGTCTCGAGGCCGCTGCGGCAGTGCCGCGGATACGCACCCGGCTCGACGCGATGGGCTGTGACGTGCCCTTGGTCGGCGATTTCCATTTCAACGGGCACCGGCTGCTGACCGAGGTGCCGGACTGCGCCCTCGTGCTGGACAAGTACCGCATCAATCCCGGCAATGTCGGCAAGGGCTCGAAGCGCGACGAACAGTTTGCCACCATGATCGAAATGGCGTGCCGTCACGGCAAGCCGGTGCGCATCGGCGTGAACTGGGGCAGCCTGGATCAGGCCGTACTCGCGCGCCTGATGGACGACAACGCCCGTCTGCCGGAACCGCGCACCGCACCGGCGGTCACGCGGGAGGCCTTGATCGTTTCCGCGCTGGAGAGCGCCGCCCAGGCCGAGGCCTGGGGCCTCCCCGGTGACCGCATCGTGCTGTCGGCCAAGGTGAGCGGGGTGCAGGACCTGATTGGCGTCTACCGGGACCTGGCGGCGCGTTGCGACTACCCGCTGCACCTCGGTCTGACGGAGGCCGGCATGGGGTCCAAGGGGATCGTCGCATCGACGGCGGCCATGGCGGTGCTGCTTCAGGAAGGTATCGGCGACACCATCCGCGTGTCGCTGACGCCCGAGCCCGGTGGTGATCGCACGCGCGAAGTTGTGGTCGCCCAGGAGATCCTCCAGACCATGGGGCTGCGCAGCTTCGCGCCGATGGTCATCGCCTGTCCCGGCTGCGGTCGCACCACCAGCACCTACTTCCAGGAACTGGCCTCGGGCATCCAGGCCTTTCTGCGCGACCAGATGCCGGTCTGGCGCGAGCGTCACCCCGGGGTGGAGAACATGAACGTGGCGGTGATGGGCTGCGTGGTCAACGGACCCGGCGAGAGCAAGCACGCCAACATCGGCATCAGCCTGCCCGGTTCGGGGGAGACGCCGGTCGCGCCGGTGTTCGTCGATGGCCGCAAGACCGTGACCCTGAAGGGCGAGCGCATCGCCGAGGAGTTCCAGGCGATCGTCGAGCAGTACGTACGCGATCGCTACGGGCTGCCTGCAGCAGTCGGCGCAGACAGCGGGGGCTGATCGATCTTGAAGCCGATGATGGCTGCGGTGCTGCTCCGTACGGCCGGCCCGGGCGCTGGCGAGCGGGGCACAGGGGCCAGGGCGTTCGCGGCTCCGACATGCGGAAATTGTGATGAGTGAACCGATCCAGTCAGTGAAGGGCATGAACGACGTGCTCCCCGAGGAGGCGCCGTTGTGGGAGGCGTTCGAGGAGACCGTGCGCGGCTGGCTGCGCAGCTATGGCTACCGGCAGATGCGCATGCCCATCCTGGAGCGCACCGACCTGTTCGTGCGCTCCATCGGCGAGGTCACCGACATCGTCGAAAAGGAGATGTTCACCTTCACCGACCGTCTCAACGGCGACGTGCTGACGCTGCGGCCGGAGGGCACGGCCTCCTGTGTCCGCGCCGCCGTCCAGCACAACCTCCTCTACGGTGGGCCGCAGCGCGTGTGGTACGCCGGGCCGATGTTCCGGCATGAGCGCCCGCAGAAGGGACGCTATCGCCAGTTCCATCAGGTCGGCGTCGAGGCGCTGGGGCTGGCCGGACCTGACGTCGATGCCGAACTGATCGTGATGGGCGCGCGCCTGTGGCGCGAACTCGGTCTCGGTGGCATCGGGCTGGAACTCAACACCCTGGGCGAACCCGAATCCCGTGCCCGCTATCGCGCGAGGCTGGTGTCGTATTTCGAGCAGCGCCAGGATGAGCTCGACCAGGACGCGCGGCGTCGCCTGCACACCAATCCACTGCGCATCCTCGACAGCAAGAACCCGGCGATGCAGGGTCTGATCGAGGCTGCGCCCCGGCTGATGGACGACCTGGACGAGGAATCGCTCACGCACTTCGAGGCGGTCCAGCGGCTGTTGCGGCACGCCGGGGTCGATTACCGCATCAACACGCGGCTGGTGCGAGGCCTCGACTACTACAATCGGACGGTATTCGAGTGGGTGACCACCGAACTCGGAGCCCAGGGCACAGTCTGCGCCGGTGGGCGTTATGACGGGCTGGTGGCCCAGGTCGGGGGCAGGCCGGCCCCGGCCGCGGGATTCGCGATGGGGGTGGAGCGACTGCTCGCGCTGATGGCGGCAAGCGGTCGGGCCATTCCGTCGGGCGCGCCGGACGTCTATCTGGTCTGGGCTGGCGAGGCAGCGGAATTGCACGCCTGGACCGTCGCGGAGACGCTGCGCGGTGCCGGCGTGTCCGTCGCCATGCACATGGGTGGCGGCAGTTTCAAGTCGCAGATGAAGCGTGCCGACGCAAGCGGCGCGCGCTTTGCGATCATCGTGGGTGAGAACGAGGTGGCGGCGGGGCAGGTGACGCTCAAGCCGCTGCGCGATCAACGGGAACAGGCAAGGGTGGCTCCGGCCGACCTGCCGTCCCTCATCGGTAACGCAAGGGACTGACTTTCATGGCCGTTTACGATCTAGAAGAACAGGAAAACATCGATGCCCTGAAGGCCTGGTGGCAGGACAACGGCCGGTTGGTGATCGCCGCGGTGATCGCTTTCGTGCTGGGCATCGGCGGCGTCCAGGGCTGGCGCCACTACAAGAATGAGCAGTCCATGAAGGCCGCCGTCCTGTTCTATGACCTCGAGGAGGCGATGCGCACCGGGGACAAGGGCAAGGTGGAGGATCTGGCAAAACGCCTCATCGCCGACTTCCCCGGCACGAGCCACGCGGCCCGCGGCGGATTGCTGGCGGCGCGTGTGGCGGCCGAGGCGGGTGATCGCGACAAGGCGGCCGAGTCGTTGCAGTGGGTGGCCGGCAATGCGAAGGATGAGTCCCTAAAGGCGCTGGGCAATCTGCGGTTGTCCGCTGTTCTGCTCGACCAGGGGCGTCTGGACGATGCGCTCAAGGCCGTGACGACACCGCCCGGTGAGGCCTTTGCCGCACTGTTCGCCGATGCCCGCGGCGACGTGCTGGTGGCTCAGGGCAAGGTCGAGGAGGCCAAGGCGGCCTACCAGATCGCTCTCGACAAACTGCCCAAGTCGGCTGCATATCGCAACGTGGTCGAGATCAAGCGCGACGCGCTGGGGATCAAGTGATCCGCTCCCTGCGCAGCGCTCTGGCGGTCGTCGCCTCGGCCGCTCTGCTCGGGGCCTGTTCCTCCAGCGGTCCCCAGCCTGCCGAGCTGAAGTCGTTCAAGGCCCGTGTCACGCCCAAGGTCGCCTGGAAGGCGTCGGTCGGCGAATCCGGACCCTACGTCTTCTCGCCGGCCCTCCACGACGGCGATTTCTTCGTCGCGAGCGTCGACGGCAGGTTGCAGCGGCTGTCGGGGCAGAAGGGCCGGGTGGTGTGGAAGCGCGACATCGGCAAGGACGTCGTGCTGTCCGGTGGTGTTGCCGCGGGGCCCGGCCTGGTGCTGGTGGCCACCAGCAAGGGCGAGGTGATGGCCTTCGATCCCGCAAATGGCAAGCCGAAGTGGTCTGCCAAGGTGAGCACCGAGGTGCTGGCGCGTCCGGTGATCACCGAAAACGTCGTCGTGGTGCGCAGCGGCGACAGCCGCATCGTAGGGCTCGCTGCGGCCGACGGCACTCGGCGCTGGGAGTACATTCCGACGCAGCAGTCGGCGCTGCTGATCCGGGGTGCTTTCGGTGTCACCGTCGATGGCGACGCAGTGTACGCCGGGCTGCCGGGTGGCAAGCTCGTGGCTCTGCGTCTGGAAAACGGTAGCACGCTCTGGGAGATCCCGATCGCAACGCCCAAGGGTGACACGGAACTGGAGCGGGTCATCGACGTGGTCACGGAACCTGTGGTCCGCGACGGCCAGGTGTGCGCCGTCGCCTACCAGGGACGGGTCGGCTGTTTCGATGCGGCGCGTGGCACGACCGCCTGGGCCCGTGATGGCTCCAGTGTCACCGACATGGCCCAGAGCGGGTCCGCGTTCTTCTTCGCGGACGACGCCGGCACCCTGTACGCCGTGGACCGGACCGCCGGGGCCAGCCTGTGGAAACAGAACCTGCTTCGCAATCGCCGCCTCGGCAATCCGGCGGTGGTGGGGCGTTACCTTGTGGTCGGAGACTTCGAAGGTCAGGTACACCTGTTCGACCAGGAGGACGGGCAGATCGCCGGTCGTATCGCGACCGACGGCGGGCCTGTCACCGCTGCGCCGCTCGCTGTCGGCGAGAGGAATTTCGTGGTGCAGACGCGCGAGGGCACCCTCTACGCATTCACCTTGCGATAGCGCGAACTTTCACCAGGTCGGCCCCGAAAATGAGCGGTGCACCCATGCCCATCGGGCTTGCGACGAGTCGGTTGCCGGCTTTCACAGGCGTCGCGGCCGGGTCGACCCGCATTGCGAACCGTCAATGCGGCGGCGCCGCATGAGGATCAGTCCCCTGCCATGAAGCCCACCGTGGTTCTGGTCGGCCGCCCGAACGTCGGGAAGTCGACCCTGTTCAACCGCCTCACCAAGACCCGCGACGCGATCGTGCACGACATGCCGGGGCTGACGCGTGAGCGCCACTACGGTCAGGGGCGGGTCGGTGGCAAGCCCTACATCGTGGTCGACACTGGCGGCCTGGAGCCGGTCGCGAAGACCGGCATCATGCACGAGATGGCGCGCCAGACCCTGCAGGCGGTCGACGAGGCCGACGCTGTCATCATGCTCGTGGATGGCCGCAATGGGCTGTCGCCGCAGGATCGCGTGGTCGCCGAGCGGCTGCGCCGCAGCGGCCGGCGTCTCTGGCTCGCGGTCAACAAGGCGGAGGGCATGTCCCGTGATGCCGCGGCGGCCGATTTCCACGAGCTCGGGGTCGGCGAGCCGCTGGTGATCTCCGCCGCCCATGGCGAGGGCGTGCGCGAATTGATGGAACTCGTGCTCGCCGGGTTCGAGGTGGAGGAGGAGGAGGCGCCGCTGCCCCATCCCCGGATCGCCGTTGTCGGGCGCCCCAATGTCGGCAAATCCACCCTGGTCAATGCCTTCCTGGGCGAGGAGCGGGTCATTGCCTTCGACGAGCCTGGCACCACCCGGGATAGCATCCACATCGATTTCGAGCGTGGCGGCAGGCCTTACACCATCATCGACACTGCGGGTGTGCGGCGTCGCGGACGGGTCGAGGCGGCGGTCGAGAAGTTCTCGGTACTCAAGACCCTGCAGTCCATCGAGAATGCGAATGTGGTTGTCCTGGTGCTCGACGCACGGGACGAGGTGACCGAGCAGGATGCACATCTGGCGGGCTTCATCGTGGAGGCCGGCCGCGCGCTCGTGGTCGCGATCAACAAATGGGAAGGGTTGGACGAGGCGTTGCGGGAGCGGGTCAAGCGCGATTACGCACGCAAGCTGAACTTCCTCGGTTTCGCGAAGGTCCACTTCATATCTGCGCTGCGAGGACAGGGCATCGGCGCGTTGTTTCGGTCGGTCGACACCGCGTATGCGGCGGCCATGGCAAAGCTGTCGACGCCCCGTCTGACCCGCGCACTGCAGGATGCGGTGATGCGGCAGGCGCCGCCGAGGACGGGGTTCTCCCGCCCGAAGCTGCGTTATGCCCATCAGGGTGGCATGAATCCGCCCAAGATCATCATCCATGGCAATTCGCTTGCCCAGGTGCCAGACAGTTACCGGCGCTATCTCGAGCGCGCCTTTGTGGATTTCTTCGAGTTGCAGGGCACCCCATTGAGGGTGGAATTCAAGCTCAGCAGCAATCCGTATTCCGGCGGGCGCGGTTGAGGGTTGGCCCCGGGGGACGGTGGCCTGATGTGGCATCCGGGTCAAGGAATGTCTGATCCAAACAGATGGATCGCGCGGCAGTGAGAAACGGGCGATGGCAGGGCGGGCGCGGGACATCCCTCGGGGCCGCGCGATTTGATCAGACCTTCCTTAACTTGGCGTGTCGATTGCAGTACATTCGGATATGGAGACGGGTGGATCCGCCCCGGCCTGCAGGGGCCGCGCGTGGTGACATCCGCCGGCAGAGACTAGGAGGCATCGATGAGTGGTAAGGGGCAGTTGCTACAAGACCCGTTTCTGAACACGCTGAGAAAGGAGCATGTTCCCGTTTCCATCTATCTGGTCAACGGCATCAAGCTCCAGGGCCAGATCGAATCCTTCGACCAGTACGTGGTGCTTTTGAAGAACACCGTCACCCAGATGGTCTATAAGCACGCCATATCCACCGTGGTGCCCGCGAGACCGGTCAACTTCTCGGTCGATCCGGCGGCCGAGTGATGGCCGGTCGGTGGGTCTGTCCCCTCGGTGCGGCATCGGTGCTGCGCCTCGCGGGTGGTCGGGAGGGTTGCTGAGGCGTGTTCGATCGTCCTGTCGGGGGAGATTCGGCGGTCCTGGTGAGTCTGATGCGCGGTCAGGCGGATGCCGAGGCATCTGCCGCCGAATTGCGCGAACTGGCACGCAGCGCGGGACTCGACGTCGTCGCGGAGGTGTCGGGTCGGTCGCAGCCGCCCAACCCCTCGACCTATGCCGGGTCCGGCAAGGTGGAGGAGATTGCCGCTGCGGTGGCGGCTACGAGCGCCGGTTTGGTGATTTTCGACAATGCGCTCTCGCCGGCGCAGGAACGGAACCTCGAGAAAGCGCTTTCCTGCCGGGTGCTCGACCGTACCAGCCTGATACTCGACATCTTCGCTCAGCGCGCCAAGAGCCACGAGGGGAAGCTACAGGTCGAACTTGCCCAGCTGGAGCATCTCGCCACCCGCCTGGTGCGGGGCTGGACCCACCTGGAGCGACAAAAGGGCGGTATCGGCCTGAGAGGGCCGGGTGAGACCCAGCTCGAAACCGACCGCCGCCTGCTTGGCAAGCGCGTGAAGTACCTGAAGGACCGCCTCGAGCGGCTCGGGCGCCAACGGCAGGTGCAGAGGCGGGCGCGCGATCGCCAGGAGGTTCCGTCCGTGTCGCTGGTCGGCTACACCAACGCCGGCAAATCCACGCTCTTCAATGCGCTGACCCACACGGGTACCTACGCGGCAGATCAGTTGTTCGCCACCCTCGACACGACCTCGCGCCGGGTCCATACCGCCCACGGGCCGGTGGTGCTTTCGGATACCGTCGGCTTCATCCGCCATCTGCCGCATACCCTGGTGGAGGCGTTCCGCGCCACGCTGGACGAGACCGCGCGTGCCGACCTGCTGCTACACGTGGTGGATGCGTCCAGCGAGGACCGGGCGGTGCAGATGTCGGAGGTCCAGAAGGTGCTGCAGGAGGTCGGTGCAGATCACGTTCGCCAGATCCTCGTCTACAACAAGATCGATCGTGCCGGGCTGGAGACCGGCGTCGAGAGAGACGAGTGTGGTAGCATCCTTGCGGTCCGCGTGAGCGCCCTCACCGGCGCGGGGCTGGACCATCTCAGAGCTATCTTCGATCAGCTCACCGAACCCGCGGGCGATGCGTCGCCGGCGGGTCGTCTGGTCGCCGCCTGAGCCGGGCCCGCCGGCCCGACGCAGAGCGAAGGATTCATCAAGGAACACGACACCGACATGGCACTGAACGATCCCCAATGGGGCCGCCGTCGCGGCGATGGGCCGCCCGATCTGGACGAGATCCTCAGCCGATTCAACAAGGCGCTTGCCGGAATGTTCGGCAAGAAGGGTGATTCCGGGCCGCCGGGTGGCGATGGCGGCAACAAGCCAATCGGCGGCGGGCTCGGGGTGCTGGCGGGGCTGGTGGTTCTGGTCTGGCTGGCGAGCGGGTTCTACATTGTCGATGCCGGCCAGAAGGGCGTGGTCCTGCGCTTCGGCAAGTTCGTCGAGGTTTCGGACCCCGGGCTGCATTGGCGACTGCCGTACCCGATCGAGTCGGCGGAGGTGGTGAACGTCTCCGGCGTCAGGACGGTCGAGGTGGGCTACCGCAACGACGTGCGCAGCAAGGTGCCCAAGGAATCGCTCATGCTCACCGACGACGAGAACATCGTCGACCTGCAGTTTGCCGTGCAGTATGTGCTTAAGGACCCGACCGCATTCCTGTTCAAGAACCGCCACCCCGAGGACGCGGTACGTCAGGTGTCCGAGTCGGCCATCCGTGAGATCGTGGGCAAGAGCAAGATGGACTTCGTGCTCTACGAAGGGCGTGAGCAGATTGCAGTGAATGCCCGCCGCCTCATGCAGGAAACCCTGGATCGCTACGATGCCGGCGTCACCATCAGTCAGGTGACCATGCAGAACGCCCAGCCCCCGGAGCAGGTGCAGGCGGCATTCGCAGACGCCGTGAAAGCCAACCAGGACCGGGAACGCCAGAAGAGCGAAGGAGAAGCCTACGCCAACGACGTGGTACCCAAGGCGCGCGGCACGGCAGCGCGCCTCATGCAGGAGGCGGAGGGCTACAGACAGCGGATCATCGCCGCCGCGCAGGGCGAGGCGGCGCGTTTCAAGGACGTGCTCACGGAGTACAAGAAGGCGCCAGGCGTCACTCGTGACCGTCTCTACATCGACATGATGCAGCAGGTTCTGTCCTCCACCAGCAAGGTGGTGGTGGATCAGCGCTCGGGCGGCAACATGCTGTTTCTGCCGTTGGACAAGATTCTGCAGATGGGTGCGGCGGGTGTTGCCGAGGGGATGCCCAAGAGCCCGTCCCCGCCTGAGCAGGTGGCCCCGGCGCCGGTGCCGCCGCCCGAGGCGGCGGCGCGAACCCGCGATGCCTTCCGTAGCCGTGACAGGGAGATGCGCTGATGAACCGTACTGTCGGTGCCGTCCTGATCGGCGCGATCGTCGTGCTCGTGGGGCTGAGCCTCACGATCTTCACCGTCGACGAACGCCAGAGCGCGCTGGTGCGCAGGCTTGGCGAGATTGTCGGCGTCAAGGACACGCCGGGCCTGTACTTCAAGGTTCCCCTCGTCGACGAGGTGCGGTTCTTCGACACCCGCATCCTGACCATCGATACCGATGACCCTGATCTGTTCCTCACGTCCGAGAAGAAGAACGTCCTCGTCGATTCCTTTGTGAAGTGGCGCATCGTCGACGTCAAGCAGTACTACGTCAGCGTTCAGGGGGACGAGGAGCGCGCCCGTGTGCGCCTCATGCAGACGGTCAACGACAGCCTGCGCGCGGAGTTCGGCAAACGCACGATCCATGATGTCGTCTCGGGTGAGCGGGACACGATCATGAATGTGATGCGCGAGCGGGCTGACGCGGATGCGCGGAAGATCGGCGTCGAAGTGATGGACGTCCGCCTGAAGCGGGTCGACCTGCCGCAGGAGGTGAGCGAGTCGGTTTACGGCCGCATGCAGGCCGAGCGGCAGCGCGTCGCCAAGCAACTGCGCTCCCTGGGTTTCGAGGAGTCCGAAAAGATTCGTGCCGACGCCGACCGCCAGCGCGAGGTTCTTGTAGCCGAGGCCTATCGCGACGCCCAGCGCATCAAGGGCGAGGGTGACGCAAAGGCCTCGGCCATCTACGCGGCGGCCTTCAAGGACAGCCCGGAGTTCTTCAGTTTCTACCGGAGCCTCGAGGCGTACCGCCAGAGTTTTCGCAACAAGAGCGACGTTCTGGTGCTCGAGCCGAACTCGGAATTCTTCAAGTACATGAAGGGCGCCGGCGGCGGCAAGCGCTGATCCGCATCGGGCCGGCCGGCGCAGCGTGCGTGCAGGACGCGGGCGTCGGTCATGGCGTGGGCTCGATTGTTCAGGGGGATGAGTGAAGGGATCGGTACTGCTTGCGCTCTCGTTGATGCTGGTGCTCGAGGGCGCGCTGCCCTTTCTGGCGCCCGCGGCATGGCGACGCACATTCAGCCGTCTGGTGGAATTGTCTGATGGCCAACTGCGATTCGTGGGCCTGAGTGCCATGATCGCCGGCCTGCTGCTCATGGTCTTGGTGTATGGCGACTGATCCGCTGTCCGGCCTGACCCGCAACTGGGTTCTCCCGGAGTACGTGGAGGATGTCCTGCCGGCCGAGGCAGCACGTGTGGAGCGGCTCAGGCGGTTGCTGCTCGATCACTTCGTGGTGCATGGCTATGGGCTGGTCATGCCCCCCATGATCGAGTACACCGAGTCGCTCCTGACCGGGACGGGGCACGACCTCGATCTGCGTACCTTCAAGCTGGTGGACCAGTTGACCGGTCGCATGCTGGGGGTGCGTGCCGACATCACGCCCCAGGTGGCGCGCATCGACGCCCATCTGTTGAACTGCGCGGGCGTCACGCGTCTCGCCTATTGCGGCACCGTGCTGCACGCCCTGCCACCTCCCATGTCGAGTTCCCGCGAACTGCTGCAGATCGGCGCTGAACTGTTCGGGCATGCCGGGGTGGACAGCGACATCGAGATCCAGCGCCTGATGCTCGATGCGCTGCGACTCGCCGGTGCCAGCGGGGTCCATCTCGATCTCGGTCATGTCGGGCTGTTCCGGGCGCTGTGTCGCCACGGCGGCGTCGATGCCGTACTCGAAGGTGCCTTGTTCCAGGCCTTGCAGGGCAAGGACCTCCCGACCTTGCGGTCCCTCACCCGGGGGCTCGCCACGGTGACGCGGGAAGCGGTCCTGCGCCTGCCGGAGTTGTTCGGCGGCATCGAGGTGATCGATCGCGGGCGCGAGGTGCTGCCCGCCTACCCGGAGGTGGTGACCTGCCTCGGGCAGTTGCAGCGCATCGGCGAGGCGCTGGCATCGCGGGTCGACGCTCTGCTGATCGACCTGGCGGAGCTTCGCGGTTATCACTACCACAGCGGCGTGGTGTTCGCGGCCTACGTGCCCGGCAGCGCCAATGCGCTGGCGCGTGGCGGCCGCTATGACCAGGTGGGGCGGGCTTTCGGACGGGCGCGGCCCGCCACCGGCTTCAGTCTCGACCTGCGCGAACTTGCGGCGGTGGTGGCTGGCGAGGCGGCGCCGCCACCGATCCACGCGCCCTACCCGGAGGATGCGCGGCTGCTGCGCGTGATCGAGGAACTGCGCGGGCGCGGCGAGGTGGTGGTCGTGGCCTTGCCCGGCGAACAGGCGCAGGCGGATGCCGGGCCGCAACCCCCGCGGAGACTGTGCCTCGAAGATGGTGAATGGCGTGTCGTGTCCGGCGATGCGTCACCCACGGACAACTGACGGAAGAAACATGGCAAGAAATGTGGTGGTGGTGGGCACCCAATGGGGTGACGAGGGCAAGGGCAAGATCGTCGACTGGCTCACGGATCACGCGCAGGGCGTGGTGCGCTTCCAGGGCGGACACAACGCCGGGCACACCCTCGTGATCGGCGGCGCCAGGACGGTGCTGCACCTGATCCCCTCGGGCATCCTGCGCCCGGGCGTGCGCTGCTACATCGGCAACGGCGTGGTGGTGTCGCCACAGGCCTTGCTGAACGAAATCGATACGCTGGGAAAGGCCGGGGTCGAGGTGGCGGGCCGGCTCACCATCAGCGAGGCCTGTCCCGTGATCCTGCCGCATCACGTGGCCCTCGATCTGGCCCGCGAGCGTGCCAAGGGCGACCGCAAGATCGGCACCACCGGGCGGGGAATCGGGCCCTCCTACGAGGACAAGGTGGCGCGCCGGGCCGTGCGGCTGCAGGACCTGTTCCATCGCGAGCGCTTCGCCGCCAAGCTGGGCGAGCTGCTGGATTTCCACAACTTCGTTCTGAAGCATTACTTCCAGGCCGAGACGGTCGACTTCCAGCAGACCCTGGACGAGACGCTGCTGCTGGCAGAGCGCATCAAGCCGATGGTGGGCGACGTGCCGCGGCTGTTGTTCGAGGCCTTCCGCCGGGGTGAGCATCTCCTGTTCGAGGGCGCGCAGGGCACCCTGCTCGACGTCGACCACGGGACTTATCCATTCGTGACATCCAGCAACTGCATCGCGGGGGCGGCCACGGCGGGGGCGGGTGTCGCACCCCAGATGCTCGATTTCGTGCTGGGGATCACCAAGGCCTACACCACCCGGGTCGGCTCTGGTCCGTTCCCGACCGAACTCGAGGACGACGTCGGCAAGCGCATCGCCAGCCGGGGGAACGAGTTCGGCGCTACCACCGGGCGGCCGCGCCGCTGCGGCTGGTTCGATGCCGCTGCCCTGCGCCGGTCGGTGCAGATCAACGGCGTGTCGGGGCTTTGCGTCACCAAGCTCGACGTGCTGGACGGTATGGAGAGCCTGCAGATCGGCGTCGGCTATCGGGTCGACGGCGAGCAGTTCGACATCCTGCCGGTGGGCGCGGAGACTCTCTCCCGCTGCGAGCCGGTGTACGAAGAGATGCCAGGCTGGAGCGAAAGCACCGTCGGCGTCAAGGCGTACGACGCTCTGCCGGAGGCGGCACGCCGTTATCTCAAGCGCGTGGAGGAGGTCTGCGGCGTACCGGTGGACATGATATCGACCGGGCCGGATCGCGAGGAGACGATCATCCTGCGCCATCTGTTCGAGCACTGAGGCACGGGGCTGACCACACAAGAAAAACGGCCGCATGAGCGGCCGTCGATCCTGACTGCGAAAACTCACGGCACCATTGCAGCCGATCTCGCTTTTTCGCCTTGCCTGCCCGGCAGCCTGGCCCCATCTCTCGTCGGAAGCGCTGCGCTGGACGCCCATTCTGCGGATGATGCTGTTTCCGCAAAAAATCTGGTGCCGAGAAGAGGACTCGAACCTCCACAGGGTTGCCCCCGCCAGGACCTGAACCTGGTGCGTCTACCAATTCCGCCATCTCGGCAAGCGGGCGCGAAATGTAGCGTCAATCGCATCGCATTGTCAAACTCTCAAGTCTCCCTGCAGGAATCACACGCTTGACCAAGACCCCGTCATCAAAATCCCTCTCGCCGAAACGCAGCCGCGTGTCGCCGGCTCTTGCCCGGGCACGGGCCCTCCGCGCCAGCGACCCGCATCTCGAGCGCGAACGCCGCAAATACGAACGCCCCTTGCCGTCTCGCGAGTTCCTCCTGGCCATCATGACAGAGGAGGGCCATCCGATCACGGTCGATGCCCTGGCGCAACGCCTCGCCATCGAGGATGACGAGGGGGAGGCATTTTCCCGCCGGCTCCAGGCCATGGCGCGCCAGGGACAGGTGCTGGTGAACCGCAAGGGCGCCCTGTGCGTCGCCGAGAAGCTCGACCTGCTTCCAGGCGTCGTCCAGGGTCATCCGGAAGGGTTCGGTTTCTTCGTGCCCGACGAGGGCGGCGGCGACATGTTCCTCAACCCGCTGGAGATGGCGAAGGTGATGCACGGCGATCGCGTCATGGCGCGCGGGGTCGGCGTCGACCGGCGCGGCCGGACCGAAGGCGAGATCGTCGAGATTCTCGAGCGCCGTACCCAGGAGGTGGTGGGGCGCTTCATGCTCGACCATGGGATCGCGATTGTGGCCCCGTCGGATCGCCGCATCGTCCACGACATCCTCATCCCCGCCGACTCGTCCGCCGGCGCCCAGCCCGGGCAGATCGTGGTCGTGGAGATCGTGCAGCAGCCGGCACGGCACGTCCGGCCGATCGGTCGAGTGCGTCAGGTCCTCGGCGAGGCCACCGATCCCGGCATGGAGATCGAGATCGCAGTGCGCAAGCACCAGGTGCCATTCATGTTTTCCGCCGAGGCACAGGCCCGTGCCGAGGCGGTGCCGCAGACCGTCGCGAAAAAAGACCTGCGCGGCCGGGTCGATCTTCGCGATCTCAGGCTCGTTACCATCGATGGCGAGACGGCCCGGGACTTCGACGACGCCGTGTTCTGCGAACCGCAGGGCAAGGGCTTCAGGCTCCACGTGGCGATCGCTGACGTCGGTCACTACGTCCAGCCCGGGGACGCCCTGGATCGCGACGCCGCGGAACGGGGCAATTCGGTGTACTTCCCGCGGCGGGTCATTTCGATGCTGCCCGAGGCCTTGTCCAATGGCATCTGCTCACTCAATCCCGGGGTGGACCGGCTGTGCATGTGTTGCGAGATGGAGATCTCCTCCGCCGGCGAAATCACCGGCTACCGATTCCATCAGGCGGTGATGCATTCCCGGGCCCGCCTCACCTACACCGAGGTGTGGTCTGCCCTGTCGGAGCCGGACGGTGAGGCGGCACGGCGCCTGGCGCCCCTGCTGCCAGACCTCGAGGCGCTGGAGCGCCTGTACCGCGTGCTGGCCAAGGCCCGCGCACGGCGCGGCGCGATCGACTTCGAGACCATCGAGACGCGCATGATCTTCGGCGACGACGGGAAGATCGTCGACATCGTCCGGGTGGAGCGCAACGACGCCCACCGCATCATCGAGGAATGCATGCTGGCGGCAAACGTCTGCGCCTCGGACTTCCTCCAGGCCAACGGCCACCCCGCCCTCTATCGCATCCACGAGGGGCCTACCGAGGAGAAGCTCGGGCGGCTGAGGGAGTTCCTGGCGGACTTCGGGCTGCAGCTCGGCGGCGGGGACGATCCCGGGGCCAAGGACTATGCCCGCCTGCTGGCATCGGTGCGGAATCGCCCCGATGCAGAGCTGTTGCAGACGGTCATGCTGCGGTCGCTGCAGCAGGCGGTCTACAGCCCTGAGCCGCTCGGCCACTTCGGTCTTGCCTACGAGAGCTACACCCACTTCACCTCACCCATCCGGCGCTATCCCGATCTGGTGGTGCATCGCGCCATACGCGCCGTGCTGGAGGGGCGCGGGCGGCTGGCGGCGGATCTGGCGGCGCTGGGCCGGCACTGTTCGATGACCGAGCGCCGTGCCGACGACGCCACCCGCGACGTGGAGGCCTGGCTCAAGTGCTACTACATGCGCGACCGGGTCGGCGAGGTGTTCGATGGCACCGTCAGCGGCGTGGCGGGCTTCGGCATCTTCGTGGCGCTGGACAGCGTCTATGTGGAGGGCATGGTGCACGTGTCGGAACTCGGGGACGACTACTTCCATTTCGACGCTGCCCGCCACCAGATGGTTGGCGAGCGCACCGCCCGGCGATTTCGTCTCGGCGATCGACTGGGCGTGCGTCTGGTGCGCGTGGACCTGGAGCGGGCCCGTCTGGACTTCGTGCCGGCGAGGGCGCGATGAGCATGGTCGGCGACGCAGGGGGCGCGGCTCCCGGCCCGACACGTCTGGTGTTCGGCTTCCACGCGGTGGCGGCGCGTCTGCGCAGCCGCCCGGGGTCGGTCCTGGAGTTGTATGTGGCTGACGGGCGGGGCGATGCCCGGCTGCGGCAGCTGTTGGCCACGGCCGGCGAGCGCGGGGTGCGCATCGTGCACTTGCCCGCGGAACGCCTGGACCGGATGCTGCAGGGTCAGCGCCATCAGGGCGTGGCGGCTGCGGTGCGGATCGAGGCCATGCCCCGGCATCTGGACGATGTGCTCGACGGCGTTACCGGCCATCCGCTGGTGCTGGCGCTGGATGGCGTTCAGGATCCGCACAACCTGGGCGCCTGCCTGCGGTGCGCGGATGCCATGGGCGTGCACGCCGTGATCGCGCCGAAAGACCGGGCGGTTGGCATCACGCCGGTGGTGGAGAAGGTTGCGAGCGGCGCCACCGAGTCGGTGCCTTACGTCATGGTCACCAACCTCGCCCGCGAACTCGATGCCCTCAAGGACCGTGGGCTGTTTGCCGTCGGGCTGGCGGGGGAGGCGGAAGACGGCATCGCGGGCCAGAGGCTCGATGGACCGCTGGTGCTGGTGATGGGGGCGGAGGGCGGCGGCATGCGTCGTCTGACGCGCGAGCGCTGCGACGTCCTGGTGCGCATCCCGATGTTCGGCCAGGTCGAGAGCCTGAATGTCTCGGTGGCGGCCGGCATCTGCCTGTACGAGGCGCGGCGGCAGCGGGCGGCGCGGGAAGCATCAAGGCATTGATCCAGCCGCCTTGCGGCTTATAATGGCAAGCTTTTTCCTTGCTCCACCGGTACGCCCATGCCGGGGGGCTCAACCCACGAGGAGCTTTCATGAGGCATTACGAAGTCGTATTCATCGTCCACCCCGACCAGAGCGAGCAGGTTCCCGCCATGGTCGAGCGTTACCGCAGCATGGTGACGGCCAAGGGCGGCACGATCCACCGTCTGGAGGACTGGGGGCGCCGTGCGCTTGCCTATCCGATCCAGAAAATTCACAAGGCTCACTACGTGCTCATAAACATCGAGTGCGACCAGGGCGCCCTGGATGAACTCGAGCACGCCTTCCGTTTCAATGACGCCGTGCTTCGTCACCTCACCATGAAGAAGGACGAGGCCGAGACTGCACCGTCGCCGATGATGAAGGAGGAGAAGTCCCGGTCCCTGACCTCCACCACCGAGGGTGGCGAGACGTCCGAGGCCCGTCCTTCTCAGGCATCGGCAGGCTGATCCCGGCCTTGGAGAGCAACCGGGTCGACATCTCGGGTCGTATCGAAACCATCGATCCGATGCGTATGACGCCCGCCGGTGTGCCCTCCCGCCGTTTCACTCTGGCGCACGAGTCCGAGCAGAGCGAAGCCGGACGACCGCGCCGCGCAGAGTGCCGTCTCAGAGTGGTCGCCCTGGGGCCGGCAGCCGAGCAGCTGGGCAGATGCGTGGCGGGAGAGAGCGTGGCGGTGGCCGGTTTCCTGTCCCGGGCAAGTTATCGAAGCGAGTGGCCGGTGTTGCACGCCACTCAGGTGAAAGTGATTTGATCAAGGAATCCCGATCATGGCATTCGGAAGAAAAGGCGGTAAGGACCGCAAGGACCGCAAGAAGGACGACAAGGCCTCGCGGCCGCTGTTCAAGCGTCGCAAGTTCTGCCGCTTCACCGCGGAGAAGGTGAAAGAGGTGGACTACAAGGACGTGGAAGTCCTGAAGGAATTCATCAACGAGAACGGCAAGATCATCCCGGCCCGCATCACCGGCACCCGGGGGCATTACCAGCGTCAGTTGTCGGTGGCCGTGAAGCGCGCCCGTTTCCTGGCGCTGCTTCCCTACACCGACCTGCACGCCGGGAGGTAAGCCATGCAGATCATTCTTCTCGAGAAGGTCGTCAATCTCGGCCAGCTGGGCGATGTGGTGAAGGTCAAGGACGGCTACGCCCGCAACTTCCTCATCCCCCAGGGCAAGGCCAAGCGCGCCACCCAGGCCAACCTCGCGGAATTCGCCCAGCGCCGTGCCGAGCTTGAGAAGGTGCACGCCGAGGTGCTGGCCCAGGCTCAGGAGCAGGCCGGCAAGCTGGAAGGCCTGACCGTGCGGATCACGCAGAAGGCGGGTGTGGACGGACGGCTGTTCGGTTCGGTCACCAACCATGACATCGCCGACGCCTTCGCAGCTCAGGGGGTAGAGGTGCAGAAGGGTGCGGTACGCCTGCCTGATGGTCCGCTCAAGACCGTTGGCGATCACCAGGTCAGCGTGGTGCTGCACACCGACGTCGCCGTGGACATCACCGTCTCGGTCGTGGGCGAACAGTAGATCCCTCCCCACCATGCCCGGAGAGCTTCTCCGGGCGGTGACGGATGAGAAAAGCCGCCCTCGGGCGGCTTTTCTCATTTCCGCGGAACGGTACTCAGGGTGGCGCGTGCGTCACGCCGTGGGGAAGCAGCAGCAATCCGCTCAACTGGTGGTGACCCGTGCCTGCCTCTAGCGTGACCACGTCGGCCCGCAGGCCGGGGCCGGCCCCCAGCGTGAGGGTGGCCTGGAAGGCGCGCGGCCAGTCGCCCGGGCCGATGCCCAGGGCGCCGGCGGAAGCGGGGGCATCGGGTTTCAGCCATTGGGCCACGGGGTGGCCCACGAGGTCCTTATCGTTCGTGGCGCTGGCCAGTCGACTGGCTGCGGCGTTCGCGAACACCACCACGCCCGTGCCGTCGACCACGACGAAGGCGTCGCCTTCGCCACGCACCAGTCCGGCCAGGAAGGCGAGTTCCGGCGAGGCCGTGGATGCCGGCCCGCTGTCGGCCGGGTCGCATTGCAGCAGGTAGAGGTTGCCGGTGTCGGCAGTGGCCAGCGAGGCACGCACCAGCCAGGGTCTGCGTCGCGGCCCCAGATGCAGCAGCATGGCGGGAGCCCTGCTTCCGTGCCGGGTGCGCTCCAGCGCCACCAGGAAGCGTTCCTGGTCGGGGGCGTCGACCCAGTCCAGAAAGTCGTGCCCGCCATCGCCGCGAGCGCATTCGGCAGGCAGTTCGAGTGCGCGGAGCGCAGCGCCATTGGCTTCGACCACGCGCAGGTTGGCTGCACGCACGAGCAACAGCGCTTCGGTCGAATGGTCGAAGATCAGGCGGTAGCGGCTTTCGAGTTCGCGGATCTTCCAGGCCTCGCGTTCCAGTTCACGCTGGGCGTCGAGGAACTGGGCCTGTTGCTGCGCCTCCTGCTCCAGGCATCTGCCGACCGCGACGATGCCGGCCTCATCGCCCAGGCGCACCATGGTGTATTCGACGAGATGGCAGGTCTGGTTGGCGAAGCACTGATTGACCTGGCGGAACGCCGACACGTCGCGCTCCGCGGTGTCCCCGAGCATTCGCTCGGCCTTGCGGGTCGAGTGCGCATCCACGGTCGTGATCCAGGGACGGCCGAGCAGGGCATTGCCGTCCAGTCGCGCCAACTGGTTTGCGAGCGAAACGTGGGTGATCCTGCCCCGAGGGTCAAGCCTGAGCATGACATCTGGCTTGGCGATGCTGACGATTTCCATGATTTTGGGCAGGGCAGGCGCGCGCTGTACTCAGATGGGCGGGGGACGTGACCGGGAGGTCGTTCCACGCGCGCCACCGGCGGGTGGAGGCGCACCGGAGGCGGCAACCGGGCCGGTCCCCGGCGATGCGGCGGTCCGGCGCCCGAGGCCGGTAGACATCACGGGGCCCACCTGCTCGCGAGGTCGGCGAGGTGGGCGAGCAGGGCGGCACCCAGGGCCGCCAGGAGCCAGCCCGGCGATGCACCGACGAGTGCGACCCGCAGCGCCAGCACCAGGCAGGCGCCCGCCGCAAGCATCGGCAGCAACCTCCACCATGCGCCGGCGGGCGCGAAGCGGCGGCGCAGCAGCAAAATGACGCCTCCTTCGAGCAGCAACAGCAATAGCACGCCGTCCGCAATCCAGGTCAGTGAGGGTTGAGGCGTCATGATTCGCGCGGTGCATGTCCAGTGTCCTCGTTCGTCGCGGAGACCAGGTCTGCCACCGGGGGGGGATGCGGACTCACGGTGGCACCAGCCCCATGAGGTGGGCGAGGTCCTTGAGGAAGATGCGCATGTGCGCCATCGGCCGTGCCCGCACCAGGCGCTTGTGCATGTAGGACTCCCAGGTGAGGCGTTGCACGTCCGGATCGCGACAGATGCTGACGAAGCGCTCGCGTCGTTTGTCCGTGGAGTACCAGAAGCGCTGCATGATCCCCAGAACCCAGAACACCTTGCCGTGGGCGCGCATGAAACGGCGCCGCGCCTGGGCCAGCTGGCGGCTGTCGCCGGTGGCGAGGTAAGCCTGGACCGCCTCGGCGGCGAGTCGTCCGCCCGTCATGGCGTAGTAGATGCCCTCGCCGGAGGCGGGGGCCACCACGCCTGCGGCGTCGCCGGCGAGCACCACGTCCCGGCCGTTGTCCCATCGCGGGAGCGGCTTCATGGGGATGGGTGCGCCTTCGCGACGCACCGTGGCGCTGCGGGACAGGCCGGCGGCCTGCCGCAGGTCGTCCACTGCCCCTCGGATCGAGAAGCCGCGTTGCGCTGTGCCGACTCCCACGCTGGTGGTGTCGCCGTGGGGGAACACCCAGCCGTAGAAGTCGGGCGAGAGACGGCCCTGGTAGTAGACATCACAGCGGCTGGCATCGAAACGTGCCGACGCCGCCTCGGCGCCTGCTGGCGAACGCACGATCTCGTGGTAGGCGTAAACGTAGGAGATGCGCTCGGCGCCGGGCACGCACTGCCTGGCCACGGTCGAGGCGGCGCCGTCGGCGCCGATCACCGCCCGGGCGCGTACCCGGGCCTCGCCCGTACCCGCACCCGTGCCGCGGAAGTGCACCACGGCCACGCCGTCGGCATCCCGGGTGATGCGCTCGAACTGCCCGATGTGCCTGACCGCGCCACAGGCCGCGGCGCGCTGTCGCAGCCATGTGTCGAAGTGCTCGCGGTCCACCATGCCGACGAAGCCGCCATCGATCGGCATGTCGACCTCGCGCCCGGACGGAGCCACCATGCGAGCGGAGGTGACGCGCGCGACCAGCAGGGCGTCCGGAATCTCGAACTCGGAGATCAGGCGCGGTGGGATCGCACCGCCACAGGGTTTGATCCGCCCCTCGCGGTCCAGCAGCATGACGGAACGTCCCGCGCGCGCCAGATCGGCAGCCGCCGTGGCACCTGCCGGCCCTCCGCCCACCACCACGACGTCGTAGGTCTCGCGTGTGTCCATGCCGCATCACCCCTGGTTCATGTTGGAGGCCAGCGAGCCTGCAGCCACCGTCCGATCCGGACGGATACCGCGTCCGCGGCCCGGAACGGCCAAGGCCGCCAGCCTGATCGACAGCAGGAACAGTGCGCTCTCGATCGCAAACACCGCCACGTAGGCCTGGGCCGGGCTCTGGAACAGCAGGCGTGCGATGTCCGCGGCGACCGTGCCGGCAAAGCCCCCCACGCCGAAGGCGATGGCCTGTGCCGCGCCCCAGAGTCCCATGCGCAGCCCGGCTCGGGCTTCGCGCCTGTCGTCGCCCTCGCCCCCCGCCAGGGTCATCATCAGACCGATCGCCGCAACGGCGAAGGCGCCGTTGGCCGCCCCGAGCAGCGCGACGTTGAGGCGCAGCGGCCAGGCGCCGCCGAGCAGTCCGCCCGCCACCAGTCCTGCCAGTGCCAGCGCCGAGGCAAGGCACCCGGCCGCGATCCAGCCCTGCAGCGAACCGACCCTGAGGGCGCGGGGGCCGCTGCAGGCAATGGCGACGGCGATCATGCCGGCGAGGACGCCACCATGCTGCAGTCCGGCCAGACGGGTGGACTCGCCCGGTGTGAGCCCGAACACCAGCCCGGCAAAAGGCTCGAGGATCAGGTCCTGGAGGCTGTAGGCGAGCATCGAGACGAAAACGAAGATGGTGAAGCGCCGTGCCTGCGGGTCGGCCCAGACCTCGCCGAGGGCTGCCCGGAAGGGCAGCGTGGCCCGCGCGCCGCGTGCCGCTTGATCGGATATCTGGAGGCTGACACGGCCCTCGACGCCACGAACCGCAAGCACCGTGACGGTGAGGGCGATAGCCGACACAGCCGCGCTCACCTGCACCAGCCTGAGGGGTGAGAACGGGTCGAGGAAGTGCCCGGCGACACCGGCGGTCACGGCGAATCCTGCAATCATCATCAGCCAAACGGCTGTGGCGGCGGCGGCGCGACGATCGCTCGACACCCGCTTGGCGAGCAGCACGAGCAGGGAGGTGCCAGCAGCGCCGACGCCCAGTCCGATGAGCATGAACGCCAGTCCAGCGGCCACCAGTCCGGCCACCGGGGAGGTGTGCATCCAGGCGGTGGCGGCGGCGGCG
>Ga0169931_10004635_pt1 | contig 21298 bp, 16 predicted proteins | sample Kivu_15m_20L_FD_129675 | JGI IMG/M metagenome (GOLD analysis project Ga0169931, IMG submission 129675) | Freshwater microbial communities from Lake Kivu, Western Province, Rwanda to study Microbial Dark Matter (Phase II) - Kivu_15m_20L... | ecosystem: Environmental > Aquatic > Freshwater > Lake... | reverse complement strand
CGATACTGGGGCCAGACCGATTCCCCGGGGGACCTCTCCATGAACCTGGATGCAGCAACCGGTGCGACACGCAAGGTGGCGTGGCGCATCGTGCCCTTTCTGTGCCTGCTGTATGTGTTCAACATCCTCGACCGTGCCAATGTCGGCTTCGCCCGCCTGGGCATGACCAAGGATCTGGGCCTGGCCGACGCGGTAATAGATTGGGGCTACGGCCTGTTCTATGTCGGCTACCTCGTCTTCGAGGTGCCCAGCAACCTGCTGTTGCGCAAGTTCGGCGCCCGGGTCTGGATCTCGCGCATCATGGTCACCTGGGGTCTGGTTTCCATGCTCACCCTCGCGGTGGCGGGCCCGGTCAGCTACTACTGGGCCCGCGTGCTGCTGGGCATCGCCGAGGCGGGATTTTTCCCGGGCATCATCTTCTACCTCACCGCCTGGTTCCCCGCCGCCCAGCGGGCCCGCGTGGTCGCCTGGTTCATGCTCGCCATCCCAGTGGCCAACATCTTCGGCAACCCGGTCTCGGGTCTGATCATGGATAGCTTCGGCGGCACCGGCGGGCTGGCCGGCTGGCAGTGGCTATTTCTGCTCGAAGGCCTGCCATCCGTGGTGCTGGGGATTCTGGTGCTGTTTGTGCTGCCCGATCGCCCCCGCGATGCCAACTGGCTAAATGAGGAGGAAAAAACCGCCCTGGAAGGCCAGATCGACGCCGAAGGGGACCAGCGTCGGGCCGCGGGCGGCACCGACAAGCTGACCGCCTTGGCCGACCCGCGCGTCTGGCTGCTTGTGGCGCTCTACTTCAGCGTGGCGGTGGGCACCAACGCCACGGGAGCCCATCTGCCCAAGCTGGTGAAGGGCCACTTCGAGCCGATGCTGCAGGAGCAGGCCGTCACCGCCGGTCGCGACAAGGACCAGATCCTCTGGCAGGTAGGCCTCCTGAGCGCCCTGCCGCACCTGGCCTCGGTGGTGGCGATGGTGCTCACCAGTTGGCTGTCCGACCGCTGGCGTTCCCGCAGCCTGTTGGTGGCTGCGGCCCTGCTGGCAGCCGGAGTTGGCTGGGCCGTGGCCTGGCAGGCGGAAAACCCGTGGGCCGCCCTGGCCGGATTATGCCTGGCCCAGACGGGCATGATGGCCGTTTTGCCGGTATTCTGGGCATTGCCCCCGCTGTTTTTGGGCGGGGCCGCCGCCGCGGCTGGCATCGCGCTGATCAACTCGGTGGCGAACATCGGCGGCATCTTCGCGCCGCGCATCATCGGTGCCTGGGGCGTGGGGCCGATGGTGGCGTTCATGGTTTGGGGCGTGCTGATGGCGCTGCTGGCACGGACACTGGTGGAAAACCGACGGGACCGGACTGGGGACAAGGACAAGACGCATGCTTGAGAGCCTGTTTCATCTGGGTGGCAAGTTGGCGGTGGTTTCGGGCGCGGCCAGCGGCCTGGGCAGGTCCAGCGCCATCGCGCTGGCGGCGCACGGCGCCACCGTCGTGCTGCTGGACAAGAACGCGGCCGGCATGAAGGAAACCGAGGGGAAGATCACCCAGGCCGGTGGCAAGGCCGTCAGCCGGGTGCACGACACCAGCAGCACCGAGGCCTCGCTCCAACTGTTTGAATGGATCGACAGCGAATTCGGCCGCGTCGACTTCCTGGCCAACATCGCCGGCGACGGCCTGCTGGCCGACCCGGCCGCCATCAGCATCGGCCAGGTCAGGCAGGTGCTGGAGAATCTGGTGGTGGGCCGGTTCGCCCACTGCCAGCAAGCCGGCCTCCGCATGATCCGCCAGGGCGGCGGATCGATCGTCAACATCGGCAGCCTCGCCAGCCTGTCGGCACTGGGTCGCGGGCACATCGCCTACAGCATGGCGATGGGCGCGGTGGCCCAAATGACCCGCGAGCTCAGCACCGAATGGGCCAGCCGCGGTGTGCGCGTGAACGCCATCCTGCCGGCGCAGGTGGTGAACCCGTCGCTCGAGGAGCGGATGCGCCAGAACCCGGGCATCCAGGGAGTGTGGCTGTCAGGCATCCCCGCCGGCCGGCTGGGCAAACCCAATGACATCCAGGGCTTGATGGTGCTGCTCGCCTCCGATGCCAGCGCCTGGATCACCGGCGCGCTGATCCCCATGGACGGCGGCAACTTGGCCATGAACGCCGGCGGAACCATCGGCAAATAAGTTGGGAGTTTTTCACCGCCAAGACGCTAAGGACGCAAAGGGAAGAAAAAAATCTGGGTTTTCCTTGGCGTTCTTCGCGTCTTGGCGGTGAAAAATATAAAACGGAGATTCTGTGGTGGCAGCGCCTGACAGGCAGGGATTGGCGAATCTTTACCGCACCATGCTGGTCATCCGGCACACGGAGGAGGAGTTGGCGCGCTGCCACCAGCGCGGCCTGATCCATGGGGCCTGCCACACCTATGTGGGGCAAGAGGCCATCGCCACCGGCGTCTGCGCGCACCTGAGCCCTGCGGATGTGGTCTTCAGCACCCACCGCGGCCACGGCCATGCGCTGGCCAAGGGCATGCCTCCCTTCGAGCTGATCGCTGAACTGTTTGGCCGTGTCTCGGGCTGCTCCCGTGGCCGGGGTGGCAGCATGCACCTGTTCTCCCCCGAGATCGGCATGCTGGGCACCAGCGGCATCGTGGCGCCGTGCATCCTGCAGGCCACCGGCGGCGGCTACGCCTTCCAGTTGGCGCAAAACAATCAGGTGGCGGCCGCCTTCTTCGGCGACGGCGCGGTCAACAACGGCGCCTTCCATGAAGGACTGAACATGGCGGCTATCTGGAAGCTGCCGGTGTTGTTCATCTGCGAGAACAACCAGTTCGCCACCGAGGTGCCCTTCAGCCAGGCCAGCGGCATCCCCGATGTGGGCCGCCGCGCCGCCAACTACGGGCTGCCCGGCGAGGAAGTGGACGGCAACGATGTGTTGGCGGTCTGGGAAGCCGCCCGGCGGGCGGTCGAGCGGGCCAGATCTGGCAGTGGGGCCACCCTGATCGAGTGCAAGACCTACCGCACCCGGGCCCACGCCGAGGGGATGGGCGATTTCACATACCGCACCCGGGAAGATGTCGAGGCGTGGAAGGCCCGCTGCCCGATTGGCACGCTGAAATCCCGGTTGGTGCAGGAACATGGCTTCACCACGGAAGAGCTCGACGGCATCGAGGCCGCCGTGGTCTCCCAGGTGCGTGAGGCGCGGGAAAGGGCCGAGGCCGCCCCGGCCCCCGAACCGAAGGATGCCAGCACCCATGTCTACGCCGAGCCGGTGCGCGCGGTGACCGAGAAGCCCGCCGATTCGAACGCCCGGCAGATCACCTTCAGCCAGGCCACGCTGGAGGCGCTCACCGAGGAGATGGCCGTCAATGACCGCATCTTCGTGCTGGGCGAGGGCATCGGCGTGCGGGGTGGCAACTTCCGCACCACTGCCGGCCTGTTCGACAAGCACGGCCCCCGGCGTCTGCGCGACACCCCCATCTGCGAGCGCGGCTTCGTCGGTCTGGCCTGCGGCGCCGCGATGGCCGGCGCACGGCCGGTGGTCGACTTCATGTTCGCCGACTTCGTGTTGGACGGCTGGGGCGAGATCGTCAATCAGATCGCCAAGATGCAGTTCATGTCCAGCGGCCGGCTGAAAATGCCCGTGCTGCTGCGCGGCTGCATCGGCATTGGCCACTCGGCCGCCACGCACCATTCGGGCAGCTACTACGGCATGCTGGCCCAGGTGCCGGGCCTGTGGGTGGCGGTGCCCTCCACACCACGTGACGCCAAGGGGCTTTTGAAGCACGCCCTGCGCTGCGACAACCCGGTGCTGTTCCTCGAGCACCGTGAAATCCTGCAGACAAAAGGCCCGGTGGAAGAGGGTGACTTGGAAATCCCCTTCGGCAAGGCTCGCATCGCCCGGAACGGGACCCATGCCACCGTGGTGGCGGTGGGCCGCATGAACCACCTATGCCTGGCCGCCGCCGAAGAACTGGCGAAGGAAGGCAAGCAGATCGAGGTGATCGACCCGCGCACGGTCTCGCCTCTGGATGGCGAGACCATCGCACAGTCGGTGCGCAAGACCGGCCGCTTGCTCGTGGTCGATGAGCCGGCGGGCCCCTGCGGCTTCGCCGCCGAGGTGGCCGCGTTGGTGGTGGACCAGGCGTTCGACTACCTCGACGCACCCGTGCGCCGCATCACCGGCGTCGCGGCCCCCACCCCCTACAGCCCGGTGCTGGAACAGACGGTCCTGCCCGATCAGCCACGGATCACGCAAGCGCTGCGCACGCTGGTGGAGGAATAACCATGGCCGTGGAGATACGCATCCCCCGGCTAGGCTGGTCGATGGAGGAAGGCACCTTCGCCGGCTGGCTGAAAAAGCCCGGCGACCCGGTGCGCCCCAATGAACCCCTGTTCACGCTGGAAGGCGAAAAAGCTACCCAGGAGATCGAATCGATCGGTGAAGGGGTTCTGCACCTGGCCCCGAATTGCCCACAACCCGGCCAGGTGGTCCCGGTGGGCCAACTGATCGGCCAACTCTGCGCCCCGGGCGAGACACCGGCCTGGGGGAGCTCCGCGCCCACACCCACAACTCCGGAACCTCCGGCACGCAAGCCTGAACCTGCGCCCAAGCCCGGCGCCCTGCCCCCACTATCCGCAGAGGTGGCGGCTTCCCCCTCGGTACGGCGTCTTGCCCGGCAAATGGGTATCGACCTGAACCAGGTCACCCCCGCCTGGCCTGGCGGCCGGGTCATGGAGCATGACCTCGTGCCAGGCGCCCCGGTGCCAGCCACCAGCCACAACCGGCTGATCGCCACGCCAAGGGCAAGGCGCATCGCCCGCGAACGGGGTTTGGATTTGATGCAGGTTCGGGGCGGAGGCCCGGGCGGCCGCATTCGGGAACGGGATCTGCCGACAGGCATGCCGGCGGGCGCACCCCCGGCGGAAATCCCGGACAACGCGATCCCGGTCACCACCCGTCGGCGCACCATCGCCAAGGCGATGGTCAAAAGCCGGCAGGAGACGGTGCCGGTCACGCTGACCACCCGGGCCGATGCGACAGCGCTCCTGGCGCTGCGGGCCCGCCTGAAACGGGAGACCCCCAAGGGCGAGATCGCCCCCACCTTCAACGACATGTTGCTGAAGCTCATCGCCGACCTGCTGGTGGAGCACCCGCTCCTGGGCAGCCGGTGGGAGGAAACCTACATCGTGCCCCCGGGCGACTCCATCGACTTGGGCCTGGCCGTGGACGCGCCGACGGGGCTGGTGGTGCCCGTGGTGCGGGATGTGCGCCGACGCAGTCTGGCCGAGATCGCCGCCGACAGCAACGAACTGGTGGAAAAGGGGCGCCAATCCCGCCTCACCGCCGAGGAGATGCGGGGCGCCCTGTTCACGCTGACCAGCCTGGGACCCTACGGCGTGGAGTTTTTCAACCCGGTGATCCCCTGGCCGCAGGTGGCCATCCTGGGCATGGGCACTATCAAACCGCAGCCGGTGCCGCTGCCCAGCGGTCAGGACGGTTTCACCTTCCGCAAGGAACTGCCCCTCAGCCTGACCTTTGACCACCGCGTTATCGATGGCGCGCCCGCCGCGCGGTTCCTGCGCGATCTGGTGGAGCGGGTGGAGGTGATCGGGTGAACATCACCCCAGCCATTCGCCCACCAACTGGCTGACGCGGTCCACCAGTGCACCCAACTCGGGATGACTGGGCACCTGCACCAGATGGGGATGTCCCCGCCAGGCGGCACGGATGCGCTGGTCCACCTGCCGGGCCAGCTCGGGCCCCTCCAGCAGCGTGGGATCGTCTCCCCGGCCGTAAAGGTGCGGCTGACCCACCGCCAGCGACTCCAGGCAGACCACGCTGTGGTAGCGGTCCATCGCTTCGTTGAGCGTAAACCCGTGCGTCCGCAGGTAGTGTTCGCGATCCCCGGGCCAGTAGGCGGCACCATCGAGCAGCCCGCGATCACACAGCACCAGTTCAATGCCAGCCTGCTCGGCCAGATGGTGCACCTCGGCTTCCAGATGCTGCTGGAGCGCGATCAGCCTCGACTGGAACAGCATCCGCCATTGTCCGGGCGCCAAACCGGGCGGATCCACCGAAGGCTTGGGCACCCCGGTTTCCAGCAGCAGCGTCGACGCCTCCCGTACCACCGCCACGCGGCCGCTGAACCGGCCGACCAGCGCCTTCAGGCACGAGGTCTTGCCGGCGCAGGGACCGCCGGTAATCACCACCTTCCTCGGGTGCTTTCGCCGGCTCACCTGAAACCCCCGGTCAATTTTTGGGCAGCACCCAGATGTTGCGGAACCGCACCGGGTCGCCATGGTTCTGCAGCGCGAATGGGCCGGGCTCGGCCGATTCCTTCCCCTCGCCACCCGGAGTGTGCTTGGGCAGTTCCAGCTTGTCATGGATCAGGATGCCGTTGTGGCGCACGGTCATGACGGCGTTCTTCACCTTCTTGCCATCGCTGTCAAACCGGGGCGCGGTGAAGTCGATGTCATAGGTCTGCCAGGCCAGCGGCGGCAGGCAGGCGTTCACCTGGGGCCGCTTGATCTGGTAGATGCCCCCGCACTCGTTGTCCAGACCCTCGAGGCCGAAGCTGTCGAGCACCTGCAACTCGTAGCGGTTCTGCAGATACACACCGCTGTTGCCGCGCCCCTGGCCCCGCGAGGCCGGCATGAAAGGCGTGCGGAATTCCAGGTGCAGCGTGAAGTCGTTGAACTTCCTCCTCGACACCACGCCTTCTCTCAGCAGCTTCTCGGCGTCGATCTTGCCGCCGTTCCACTCCTCGGCGGTGGAGCCATCAAACAACACCACCGCCCCCGCGGGAGGCTTCATGCCCAGCGTGGGACTCTTGCGCTCGGTCTTCTCCAGCGTGACCTTGGCGGGGCCGCCATCCACCACCTGGGCCAACCCGCCTGCCACCTCGACGAAGCGCTTGGCCTTGCCCCGCAGAATCACCGCGTCGTTGAATTCTCCCCCGGCGATCTTGTAAGGCGGCTTGCCGTCCCAACCGGCCCCGGGCAGGCCACCCTCGTACAGCACCCCCTCGTACTTGCCGCCACCCAGCGCGATGACCTGCAGGCCCAGCTTGTCGCCTGAGTATTCGCCCTGCAGCGTGTAGGCCACCCCAGCCTCCTCACCCTTCAGGTAGGCCTTGGGCGGCTCGGGCTTCTTGGCGGCCTCCTGCGCCGGGGCCTGATGGCCCCACACCAGCGAGACGCCGGTCGCCCATGCCATCATCCACCGCGTGCGAGCCTTGGCGCTGTTCATCTGCCACTCCAGAGAGGTTGCATCACACAAGTAAAAAACTAGACCCCGGCAATTCCCATCAGGCGGACCAGCGCGGCCAGCCCCTGGCGGGCGGTCTCGGGGTTGTCGGCCTCGCCATCCACCACCAGCCATCCGGTGTACCCGGCGTCGCGCAGGTTTTCCAGAAGCGTCAGCCAATTAATCTCCCCGGCCCCCACACTCAACCGTTCGGCCGAGCGGCCGGCCCTGGCGCGCCGGGCATCGGCAGCCACCACCAGCGCCAATCGGTCCGCCAAGTCAGCCAGATCCCCCATCGGGGCGAACCCGCCGGTCACCTGGGCCGCCGGGTCGAACGCGGCACCGGCCCCCTCGGAGTCGATGCGACCCAGCAGCGCGGTCAGGTCGGCGCCCGATTCCAGGCCGCTGGGCAGCGCCAGCATCACGCCGCGCTTCACCGCCACCTGGGCCAGGTCCACCAACAGGCCGGACAACCTGGAACAGTCCTCGGATTTCGGATCGCCAACGGGACCGGCTTCCAGCACCACCCGGTTGGTGCCCAGGTCCGCCGCCAAGCCAATGACCTGGCGCACATGCTCCATCCGCTTTTCCAGGTCTTCAGGATGCGCAAGGCCCCGGCGCAACCCGCAGGCCACCGCCGCGATCTCCAACTGCCGCGACCGGGCCAGAGAGGCCAGCTCCCGTCGCCCTGTGCCCGAAAGATTGCCAGGGGTGAGATCTCCCCGGGCCTCGAACTGGACCGCGCGGGCACCCAGGGCCCCGGCCCGGTCGATGGCCTGGCGGATGGGCAAGGCCATCGCCTCGATCCGGACTGCGGGACCCATGCGATTGAGACCGGGCACCAGGCCCGGCATGGCACCACTCACCAGCCAACCCCCTTGAGACAACCGACCGACATGGGCCGCAAACCATCCACTTGGCCGAGAGGCTTGACCACCCGACGCGCCGCCCGGACCGGCAGATCCACCGTGGCCCACGAACGGCTGCGCACGCGCATGGCCTCACGGAACTCGCCCAACTGGGCGCAGCGAAACAGATACCGCCGGCCCTCGAAAACAAACAGGTCCGGCCCCTCGGGCGCATGGAAACCGTCATCCAGCCAGTAGGCAAACAGAAAAAGGCCCTGCCATCCCGGACCCAGGCGGGCCGACCAGCGCGCCAGGCCGTCGAGGTCATCCAGCGTCACCCAGCATTCCCAGGTGCCGCCCGATTTTTTCCGCGCGATCCTCTGCTGCTGCCACGGACCTGGGTTCTCTCTGGCGTGGTCCGGCTCACGCGGCGTGGCCGTGCCGGAAGGATGCCGCCGCCCCTTCACATCCACCACAAAGGAAGACCCGCCAGAACCCAGCAGCAAAAAGTCAGGACTTTTGACAGTGGAACTGTCTTGAGAACCCTCCAGGACTCCCAGGCTGGCCCGCTGCCGCTCATGCACCGGCACGAACGCGAGCCCCGCCGCCCTGAGCCAAGCGGCGGCGGCGCGCTCGTAATGGTTGTGCTCCAGCATGGGATACCCCCGCGCTCAGGCCCTGCCCAGCCGTGCCAGCGCCACCGCGGGCAGCTCGGCTTCGGGCACCAGTTGCTCCTCGCGGTTGGACAGGTCCTTCAGTTTCCAAAGCCCTTTTTCGCGTTCGTCCGGGCCGGCGAAGGCTGCCAGCCGGAAACCACGCTTCTCGGCCTGCTGCAACTGCTGACCCAGCTTGCGGGCCTCGGGAAACACCTCGGCTCCCACGCCCGCCGCGTGCAGCCGGCGCGCCAGACCGTAGCATGAACCCAGATGCCCCGCCTCGAACTGCATCACCAGCAGGTCGGCGGTGATCGCCTTGCCCCCCAGCAAACCCAGTTCCTCCAGGGCCGCCAGCAAGCGGTCCACACCCAGCGAGGCTCCCACGCCAGGCAGCGTCTGCTTGGTGTAGAGACCCGCCAGATCGTCGTAGCGACCACCGGAACAGACACTGCCAATGCCGGGCAATTTTTCCAAAAACGATTCGAAGATCAGCCCGGTGTAGTAATCAAGGCCCCGGGCGATGGAGAGGTCGAGCGAGACACGGCCTGGCGCAACACCGGCCTGGCTCGCGACCGTGAGCACCTCGCGCAGGCGGGTGACCCCCTCCAGGCCGCGGGCGCTGCCCTCCAGTTCTTTTTCCAGCCGGTTGAGGATCTCGGCAGGCTCACCCTCCAGGCCGGCCAGCGTGAGGATCGCCTCGGCCTGGGCGGTGGTGGCACCGGCTGTGCTGGCCATCTCGGCGATCACGGCGTCACGGCCCACCTTGGGCAGCTTGTCCAGCGCCCGCAGCACTTCGACCGACTTCGCTGCCAACCCCTGCTTTTCCAGCAGCCCGTTGAGCACCTGGCGGTGGTTGACGCGGATGGAGAAGCCGCCCACGCCCAGCGCGTCGAGCAGGTCGTGGATCACCAGCAGCGTCTCGGCATCGCTGGCGGCCGAGACCGTGCCGATGGTGTCGAAATCGCACTGCCAGAATTCGCGGTAGCGGCCGTGACCGGTGTTTTCGCCGCGCCAGACGGGCCCCATCGCGTAGCGTTTGAACGGCGTGCCCAGTTTGCCGGCGTGCTGCGCGGCGAAGCGGGCGAAGGGCACGGTCAGGTCGAACCGCAGCGCCACGTCGCGGTCGCCATGGTCCTTGAACCGGTAGACCAGCTTGTCCGATTCGGCGCCCCCCTTGCCCAGCAGGATCTCGGCGTATTCGAGCGCCGGGGTGTCGATGGGCAAAAACCCGTACCGCCGGTAGACCGTCCGCGCCGTGTCCAGCAGGTGCTCACGCGGGATCATCAGGGCGGGCGGGTAGTCGCGGAAGCCCTTGAGTGTGCGGGGCTCGATCTTCGCTCCGGTGGACATTGCAGTGGAAACCTTTCAATCCCGGACAAACACCAGTGAATCGTTTCTTCCGGGGCGGCTCAGCCCCGGCTTCCGGACTGCCGGTCGCGGCAGCGGCTGGCGAACAGTTCCATGAACCGGCGCTCCTCCGCGCTCAGGCCGTCGCGGCCCAACCGGTGCAGCTTTTCCAATAGCCCGTCCATGCGTTCCTCGTCCCGCCTGCGGGCCTCGACCTCCAGCTCCAGCCGGCGGGCGGCGGCGCGCTCACGGTAGCGGGTCCACCACGAGCGGGCGGGAACCGCGGGTGCCATCTCCAGCGGGACGGACCCCGGAAACGCCTCCGTCGGGAGGTAATCCGCGTCCACCGCCTCCAGCCGCGCCATCCGGTGGCGGGCGGAGATCCAGATCACCGCCGCCAGCACCAGGCCCAACACATCGTTGAGGGCCACGGCCGCCACGGCACACCCCAGCAGGGCGCACAGGCTGGCCTTCACAGCGGCCAGGGTGCCGGCCCGCTCACCCGCGCGCGACCCCACCAGCACGGCCACGCACTCGCCAGCGTCCAGGGGCAGCGCCGGCACCAACGCGTTGAACAGGAAAAGGATCCAGTTGATCCAGAACAGGCGTGATAGGAACAGCGCCCCGCTGGTCATTTCGGCCGGGGCCATCAGGGGATCGTGAAACGGGTCGAGCGGAGGCCTCAGGCCGGTCGCGAACAGGGCGAGGGCGCAGGCCACGCTGGCCAGCAGGTTGGCCATCGGACCCGCGGCTGCCACCAGGAACCGCGCGCCCGTGGGGCTGTCAGCATCCGGTTCATGGCGGACCAGCCCGCCCAGGGGCCAAAGCAGAATCAGGTCGGGTTGGCCACCCACCAACCGGGCGGTGGCCACATGCGCCAGTTCATGCAGGAGCACAGAGAAAAGGAGCATCGTCTGGATGGCTAAAGCGGCACACCAGATCCCCGGCTCATCCCCATGGGAGAAACCAGCCCGCAGGACCAATCCCAGCGCCACCACCAGAAAAAGGGCGTGCAGGCGAACCCGGACACCCAGAATACGGCAGATGGGGAGCGACCAGCGGCCGGGTTCGTCGAGAGCAGGACTGTCCATGCCCGGCCTCCCACCATGGCCCGAAAAAGCGTATTTCCCGCGGTCTGGCCCGCCCTTTTTCGTGGCAGGGCGGGACTTTGCATCATAACAGGGCGGCCCCCTCCCAACGAGGGCATCCCCTGGCTTAGCCGGGGGGGCCGGCCTCCGCCTGCCGGATCCGTTCCAAAGCCTCCCGGGCCTGCCAGACCAGCGGGTTGCCCTCGAATCCCTCCACCTCGCGGAAATGCTTGCGGGCCTGGCGGTACTGGCCCAACCCCTCGTGGGCCTGGCCCAGCTTGAACAGCGTGTTGGCACCCGATTTGGACGACTTGCGGAAGTCCTCGAGGCAGTCGATGGCGTCCTGGTAGCGGCCCATCTCCAGGTAGGCGTCGCCCAGCGCCTGGTTGGCGCGCTGCCACGCCTCGTCGGATTCCCCTTCCACCCAGTTGGATGGCTTGTCGGCCCGCACCTTCTCCCACTGGCCCACCGCCCCTTCGCGGTCGCCCAGCCGGGTCAGGGCCCTTCCCAGCATCTGCCGGCTGGGAAGGTGATCGGGCCGCACCAGCAGCGCCATGCGCAGCAGATGCTCGGCGAAGCGCACCCACTCCGGATCTGACTGGTTGGAATCGAGCACCTTCCTGGCCCGCTCCGCGCAGAACGATGGGTCGATGATGCCCTTGAATGTCTCGGGAGCCTCCTGCACCTGCTCGGGAGTGATGGACCACAGGTACCGCTCCCGCCGCTCGAGCAGGTCGGCGTCTTTTGACGAGTAGAGCAATCCCTTTTCCACCGCACGCAGCGCCTGGGCCGGGTCGCCCATTCTCTCGTGCAGCTCGGCCAGCTTGCGGAGCGTCTCCAGGCCGCTGCGGTCGTTCTCGGTGTAGAGCGACCAAAGGCGGGCGGCCTCGGGCCAGTTCTCCCGGTGCTCCTCCACCTCGGCCAGGTATTTCACGGCTCGCCAATAGAGCTCGCGGTCCTCGGCGGCCAGGTTGGCGGGACCTTGGCGATGCCCCAGGTGGACTGCCCTGCGGAAGTGGTCGATACCGGCCTGCTCGTCTCCGGCCGACTGGAGCGCACGCGCCACCGCGATCAGCGAAGATGGCGAGGTGCCCGGGTTGGCCCGCGCCGCCAGCCGCACCAGTTCGCAGCCGCGGGCCCGGCGGTTGGGGTCCTCCAGCATGCCCACACCCAGCCCCTCCACCCGCCGCCAGTCGACGGCGGGGCCACCCTTCTCCAGCAGCGGGCCATGACGGGTCTCGTCCAGTTTCTCCACCAGCGAGCGCCAGGCCGAACGGAGGCGGGGGTTCTCCGGATCAGCCTCCAGGGCCTGTTCCACAGCCTCCCATGCCTCCAGCAGCGCCCGGGGCTGTTCCCTCAGCAGCGGCTCGGCCACCTCGGGTCGCAGGCGGTCATTCCAGGCCAGGGCAAGCAGCCATATTTGCCGGCGGGCCTGCTCCAAGGCAGGGTTGTCCCCGGCCTCAGGCACTTCCCCAGTCTGCAGCAGCACACGGCTCCGCGCGGCGGCTTCCTCGGCACGCCCGGCATGAAGGTCCCCCACCACCCGCCAGTATTCGGCTTGGGGGATCAGGGGGGGATCGAGTTTTTCCACCAGGCTCAGCATCCGGTCGCACTCGGCCAGGCCGCTGGGCCCGGGGTTACTGGCCAGCCGCCGACCCACCCACTCCAGACAGCGCTCCGCCCGCACGAGCGACCGCGCCTTGGTGTCGGCCAGCAACTCGTCGGTGTCCAGCTTGGAGGTGAGGCGCCAGAAATCAGCAAGGGCGCGCGGGTTGCCCGGGTCGATCCCCAGCGCGCGGGACGAGCAACCCAGAGCCGCCCGCCAGTTGCCGGCAGCCATGTTCAGCCGGGCGCGCGCGAGGAGCTTGCCCAGGCGAATGCGCCCGGCAATCCCCTCGCCCAATAGCAGATACGCCAGGGTGGGCATGAGAAACCCGAGGCCCAGCCCCCAGCCCGCGGCACCTGAGGCCAGATAGACACCCAGGCCGGGCAGCGCCGTGGTGACGCAACCGAGCTCCGCCTCCGACTCGGGCTCCTGGCTGGCCACCACCAGGGCAATGTGCAAGATCGCCGCCGCCAGCAGCCAGAGACCGGCCACCACGCATCCGGCCGGGCGGATTCGTGTGAACCCCTCGGGGCCCCAGAGTCCCAATGCCAGGCCCATGCCTGCGACCAGCAGCAGACCGAGCAGCGCCCCCACGCCCAGCCGTGCCGGGCGGCTGGGCAACTGCTGCAAAATGGCGAAGACAAAACCCAGCATGGCCCCGGCTACCGACAGCCCGACCAGCCACCCGGCGGCGTCCGCGTAACCCACCGGGTGCGCGATGGCGAGGATCCCAGCGCCCAACCCCACCAGGAGGCCCGCCTGGGGAAGCCACCCGTCCTCCAGCAGGCCCAGCAGCAACCGATTGCCCAGGGTGCCTGGCCGCTTGCGCCCCAGGGTGGCCAAGGCTCCCGCCACCCAGCCTCCGGCACTGGTAGCCACCAGCAGGCCCAGTTCACGCCAGCAGGCGTGATCCGCCAGCCCCAGCAAACGGGCGGCGTGGAACACCAGGCCCAGAAAAACCCCTTTGACCAACAGTTCGGATGGAAGCATTCGGAACCGTCCCAAGGCATCGCCGGCAGGCGGGCGATACCCCGCCACCACCAGCCTGTGATTGTACTTGCTGCGGGGCACCTGGGTGCGGTGAACCGTCCGGGCCATACGCTAGACTCCAGCAAGGCGCGAAGCTGGCAGGGACGGATCATGGCAGGAAGATTGAAACTGGGTGTGCTGCTTTCCGGGGGAGGAACCACCCTCCTGAACCTGCTGGAACGGCAAAAGACCGGCACCTTGGCGGGGGAGGTGGTCTGCGTGGCCTCGGACCGGCCGGGAGTGCGGGGCCTCGACCGCCCGCGTGAGGCCGGATTCCCCCATTTGCCGGTGCGCGTGGCAGAGCCCCCCAAGGACCTTTCCCAGCGGGCCGAATGGGGTGCCGACTTGCTGGGGTGGTGTGGCAGCCACGGGGCGGAAGCGGTCCTGATGTGCGGGTTTCTTCGGCTCTTGCCGTTACCGGACGCCTGGACCGGCCGGGTCCTGAATATCCATCCCTCGCTGCTGCCTGCCTTTGGCGGCAAAGGATTCCATGGTGAAAAAGTCCACCAGGCGGCGCTGGACGCTGGTGTGAAAATCAGCGGCTGCACCGTGCACTTCGCGGACCAGGTCTACGACCGGGGCCCCATTTTGGTGCAAAAAACGGTGCCGGTCATGGAGGACGACACCGCCAAAAGTCTGGCGGCCCGGGTATTTGAGGCCGAATGTGAGGCTTATCCCGAGGCGGTGGCCCTACTGGCGGCCGGCCGGGTGCGCCTGGAAAAAGGCCGGGCCCGCATCAGCCCGGCCGCCGGTTAGGGAAAGTGGAATTCAGTTGACCAGTGCGGGGGACTTGGCCTCACCCTTGGTTTTGTCAGAGCCTTGGTGCAGTCGGGACAGCAGCACCGAGCACGGTGCCTGGGCCAGAACGGTGCGGGCCACATGGCCCATCGATTCCCCCTCGATGTAGGACCGGCCGTGGGTGCCCATCACGATCACATCGGCTCCCATTTCATCGGCCAAACGCAGGATTTCATCGGCTGGATCGCCCTCCAGCAGCACATGGCGAACAATGATACCGTCGTTCACCGGACGGATTTGTTCCAGTTGGGCGTTCCAGTGCTTGCGCTCGGCGGCCATCAGTTCCGCCTGGCGGCGGATCGAGGGATCAGGCTGGAACACATGGGCTATGGTCAGGCAAGCCTGGTGGCAGGAGGCCAGTTGGACCGCGTGGAAGTAAGCCTGGGTGCAGTGCGGGGAAAAATCGGTCGCGTACAGGACTTTCGAAATGCGCAGCATCCGTGTGTCTCGCCTGAGAATGGGGAGGATTTTCTGGAAATCCTTGCCTGAAACCTCGGGCAAACCCCGGGCCAGCCTCCCTCTCTTGCGTGTAGTTTAGGGCAATCTTTCGCCAAAAAACAAATAGAAGCTTGCTTTTTTGTAATAAACTTGGAAATTCACCAGAATTTCAAGACCGGGGTTTGTCCACTCCAGTTCGAATCAGTTTGCCTTCCCGAGCTGATTGGTAAATGGCCTCGATCAGCTCCACAGACCGGCGACCTTCCTTGCCGTCCACCAGGGGTTTGCCGTGGCTGCCCAGTGCCAGGACGAAATCGGCCAGTTGGCGGGCGTGGGGCTGGTGGGAAATGGCGGACGGGTCGCTGGAGCCGCCCGAAGCCCCCGTTTTTTTGGCAAAGCGGTCGCGGATCTCGGCGTCGCGCTCGTTCTCCTGCAGGAACTCCCAGCGGACCAGGTCATCCTGCTCCACGACCACGGTCCCCTTGTCCCCGTGAACGGCCAGGGTGCGCGGCAGCCCTGGCCAGACGCTGGTGGCAGCGTGTATCACGCCGAGGGCCCCCGAGCGGAACCGCAGGGCCGCCACGGCGGTGTCTTCCACCTCGATGCGCTCATGGGCAAGAATGCCGGTGAAGGCGCAGACGCTGTCCACGGGGCCCATCATCCACAGCAGCAGGTCCACCACATGGATGGCCTGGTTCATCAGCGCACCGCCGCCATCGAGCGCCTGGGTGCCCTTCCAGCCGCCGTTGTCGTAGTACTCCTGGCTGCGCCACCACTTGCAGGCGGCCTCGGCCAGCGTGATGCGGCCGAAGCGGCCGGCATCCACCGCGATCTTCAGTTCACGGTTGGCATCGCCGAAGCGGGCTCCAAAGATGGTGGCCAGTTTCACGCCGTGGCGCTGGCAGGCGTCGATGATGCGGTCGCACCGCTCCGCGGTGATCTCCAGCGGTTTTTCCACCACCACATGCTTGCCAGCCTGGGCGGCGCGCACGGCAGGGTCGAGGTGGGCGCCGCTGGGCGTGGTGATGATGACCGCGTCCACATCCGGCCGGGCCAGCGCCTCATCCAGGCTCCCGGTGGCGAAGGCCCCCTGCCCGGCTGGCTGCTTGTCCAGAAACGCCCGGGCCTTGGCGGCGTCGCGGCTGACAGCGCCCACCAGGCGCGCGCCCGGCACATCGGCCAGGGCGCGGGCGTGGAATCCGGCAATCATGCCGGTGCCGATGATGGCGAATCCAACCGTGTTTCCAGAGCTTTGGGTTGGCTCGGTCATGGCTTGTGGATCCTTCCAAACAGGACGGGACAACTTGCCCGGCTCAGGCCCCTGAAATCGGCCGGTGGGTCCAGGCGATCTTCCCCAGATAGTGCAGGCCGCTGGCTAGCGTGGCCAGGGCCATGGCCCACATCGACAGGTCGCGCATCTGGTTCCACAAGCCGGTGGAAACACCCCACAGGGCCTCTTTCGGCCGGGCCTCCTCAGCCACCAGCGCCAAGCAGATGGCGGCGCACTGAAGCACCATTTTCAGCTTGCCGGGCCAATCCGCCCCGAAAGCGACGCCCTTGAGCTCCATCAGTTCGCGGACACTGGTGATGATCAGCTCGCGCCCCACCACCACGGCCACCATCCACGGGGGCAACCAGGTCTCACCACGGGCCGCCGCCACCGGCAGCAGGAAGATGAAGACGCCGCTGATGAGAACCTTGTCCACCAACGGGTCGAGCATGCGGCCCAGCGAGCTGACCAGCCCCTGCAAGCGGGCCAGGTACCCGTCCAGCCAATCGGTGATGGAGGCGACCAGCATGATCGCCAATCCGGCCATCCACCACTGCCAAGCGATGGCCCCGCAGAGGAAAACCGCCAAAAACAATCGGGTGATCGTGAGCAGGTTGGGAAGATTCCACGGCGACACCTCGGGTCGGTCCCGGGGAACCGCGCGGTTGAAGCCTTGGGTTGCTGCCACTGGGTCGGTCATGCCTTCGCCTGCCTGGCCCGTTCACCGGGTGATCGCCGGATTCCTGGGTCATGGATTATTCTGGACCATCCGGAACGCCCCGTCATCCCGATTCGGGCTCATTTTCCGGGTCACCGGCCTCAGGCCGAACCCTTGGCCGGTTTGGCCACCAGGTCGTAGCCGTCGGCACCGGTCACCTCCACTTGCAGAATTTCGCCGGAATCCAGCCGAGCGGCGGTTTTCGACCGACCGGGCGCCTTGATGCGGACTACCGGATCGATTTCCGGGGCGTCCGCGACGCTACGGGCCAGCACCCAGCCGGGCATTTCCAGATCGGGGCCATCGACGATGACCGGGATCCGCTTGCCCACCTGCGCGGCCGCATGGCGGAAGGCGACCGCCTGTTGCACCTCCATCAGCCGGTCCCTGCGTGAGGTTTTCACCTCCTCGGGCAACTGCCCTTCCAGCCGGCTGGAAGGGGTCGTCTCCTCGTGGCTGTAGGGGAACACCCCAAGCCGCTCGATTCCGGCGTCCGCCACCCAGTCACACAACTCCTCGAATTCCGCCTCGGTCTCGCCCGGGAAGCCCACCAGGAAGGTGGATCGCATCACCAAGCCCGGGATGCCTGCGCGCAACCGTCCCAGGATCTCGTCGGTGGCGGCCCGGGTGGTCTTGCGGTTCATCCGTTTCAGCACCCTGTCGTTGATGTGCTGCAGGGGCATGTCGATGTAGGGCAGGATCCGGCCGCCCTCGCCGAGAACCCGCACCAGTTCATCGGTCACATGGGCCGGGTAGAGGTAATGGAGCCGGATCCAATCGATGCCTTCCACCTCGCGCAGTTCGCGAAGCAGCCGGGCCAGACTGGGTTCCCCGTAGAGGTCGAGCCCGTACCACGTGGTGTCCTGGGCCACGACCATCAGCTCCCTCACGCCATCGGCGGCCAGTTCCCTAGCCTCGCGGAGGATCTCCTCGACAGGTTTGCTGACATGCTTGCCGCGCATCTGCGGGATGGCGCAGAAGGTGCACAGGCGGTCGCACCCCTCGGAGATTTTCAAATAGGCGTAGTGGCGAGGCGTGGCGCGCAAGCGGGCGGTGTCATCCTGCGCCTTCACCGGGGCAGGGCGGAACAGCGTTCGCTGCTCGTCGGCCAACTCCACCCGCTTCCGCTTGCGACCGGCCGCCAGAACCCTGTCCAACGACAGTCCAACCGCCGTGGCGATCTCCTCCCGGCCATGGACACCCACCACCTGGTCTAAACCGGGCACCTGGTCGAACAGGGAGCCCTTGTCACGCTCCGCCAGGCAACCGGCAGCCACCACGGCACGGAGTTGCCCATCTTTCTTCAGTTTCACCAGGTCACGCAGAACGCCGAGGCTTTCCTGGCGGGCTGGCTCGATGAATCCGCAGGTATTCACCACCACCACGTCGGCATCGGCTGCGTCGGAAACGATCTGGTGGCCGGCCATGACCAGCTTGCCCAGCATCCGCTCCGAATCGACAGTGTTCTTGGGACAGCCCAGGCTCACGAATGCTAAACGGGCCCCTTCCGCGGGGAGGGTCTGGGCCATCTCCGCCGGTTCCGACTGGGGTTTTCCAGGTGTGGTCGTCTTTTTTCCACCCGCCATGACACCCCTCTTGTGGTCCCCACCAGGCGGGGCATTCAACCATTCGCCTAGCAGGCGCTATCACATTGGATTCGCAAGATTCCCCGCAGCCATCCCCAACATAACTGTCCGGGACCTTTTTCCCAACGGCTGGCGGGGCGAATGGGCGGTTCCGGTTCGACACCGATGCACAAAACCGGCGCTGTCTTTACAATAAAAAGCGGTTAGTGACCGTTATCACAACCTAACAAACTGATGACCTGTTTCCTCGTGATGGCAAGCGCCGGTTTTTCGGTGCTGCCTTCCGGCCGGGGCGGGTTCATTCCGCGGACCTGAAAACATGAGCGGCCAGGCTTCCCACCCAGCAGGATCGGACAAGGATCGGATCCTGATTTTCGACACCACCCTCCGCGACGGCGAGCAATCCCCCGGCGCCAGCATGAACCTGGCCGAGAAGCTGCAGGTGGCCCACGCGCTGAAGGAGCTGGGAGTCGACATCATCGAGGCCGGTTTCCCCATTGCCAGCCCGGGCGACTTCGAGGCGGTTCAGGCGATCGCCAAGGAAGTGATCGGCCCCACCATCTGCGGTCTGGCCCGGTGCAACCACGCCGACATCGACCGTGCCGGCGAGGCCCTGCGTGGCAACCCGAACAGCCGGATCCATGTGTTCCTTGCCACCAGCGCCATCCACCGTGAATTCAAGCTGAAGATGGCCAAGGAAGAGATCATCAAGCGCGCGGTGGACGGCGTGAAGCGCGCCCTCACCCATGTGAAGGATGTGGAATTCTCCCCCGAGGACGCCGCCCGCACCGAGCTGGACTTCCTCACCGATGTGGTGCAGGCCGTGGTGGACGCAGGGGCCCGCACGGTGAACATCCCCGACACGGTGGGCTACGCGGTGCCCGAGCAGTACGCCGCCTGCATCGCCCACCTCCGCAGGCATGTGCGGGGCATCGAGAAGGTGGTGCTGAGCGTGCACTGCCACAACGACCTGGGTCTGGCCGTCTCCAATAGCCTCGCGGCCGTGCGGGAGGGCGCGCGCCAGATCGAGTGTACGATCAACGGCCTGGGTGAGCGCGCCGGGAACTGCGCGCTGGAGGAGGTGGTGATGGCGCTGCGCACGCGCCACGACTACTACAAGCTCAACACCGGCATCCAGACCCGCAGGCTGTACGCGGCAAGCCGCCTGGTGAGCCATGTCACCGGCATCGCGGTGCAGCGCAACAAGGCCATCGTGGGCCAGAACGCGTTCGCCCACGAGGCGGGCATCCATCAGGACGGGATGCTGAAGGAGCGCTCCACCTACGAGATCATGCGCCCCGAGGATGTGGGCGTGCCGCAGACCGAACTGGTGCTGGGCAAGCACTCCGGCCGGGCGGCCTTGAAGGACCGGGTTGTCAGCCTGGGTTACCACCTGACCGACGAGCGTCTGGAGAAGGTGTACGAGGCCTTCAAGGTGCTTGCCGACCGCAAGAAGGTCATTTACGACGCCGACATCGAGGCCCTGTGCGAGCAGCAGGTGCACCAGGGCGAGGTGCAGAATGCCTGGACCCTGGAAGCCGTGACCTGCAACGCCGGTAGCGCGACGATCCCCTCGGCCGTGGTTTGTCTGTGGCACCGGGACGGCGGTGTGCACCGCGACAGCGCCCTGGGCGATGGCCCGGTGGACGCGGTCTTCAAGGCTATCGAAAGAATCACCGGCATCAATGTCGTGCTGAAGGACTACCGCATCCGTTCGGTCACCGTGGGCGAGGATGCCCAGGGCGAGGCCCAGGTGGAGGTGGAGTACAAGGGCAAAAGCCTGACCGGCCGCGCCTACAGCACCGATGTGATCGAGGCCAGCGCCCTGGCCTTCCTGCAGGTGATCAACCGGCTCTCGCTGCAATCCGCCGCTGAAAAGCGGATCCGGCCCACCGAAAACCCTGTCTAGGGGTTCCCGCGGATGGACTCCCCCTTCGAGGCGGGCGGGCCGGCCCGCCTGCTGGACGGTGGCATCGGCACCTGGCTGGTTTCCCACGATGAAACCTTGGCCACCGCCCCGCACCAGGCCAGCCTAGCTTCTCCGCAACTGGTGACCAGTCTGCACCGGGCCTACATCCAGGCGGGTGCCCGGGGCCTGCAAGCCAACGCCTGGCTGGCCCTTCATTTGAAGGAAGCCGAGGCCGAACGGGTGGTGCGGGCGTCAGCCGATTGCCTTGAGGACGCCATCCGCGATTTACCAATCTCAATTGCCCCCTTCCGCTTGCTCAGCCTGGCACCAGGACCGGGGGTTCCTCCACCGGGCCGGGTGGCCCTGGTGGATCAACTGCACCGCTTCGATGCGGTGGTACTGGAAACCCTGATCGATCCCTGGCAACTGGCCTGGCTGGCCTGGCTGGTGGAATGGTCACCGGTGCCGGTGGCGGCCACGCTGGTGCCGGACAACCGCCCGGATTCGTGGGATCCCGCTGATTTCGCCCGAAGGGTCCAACGGGCAGGTGCCCGGGCAGTGGGTGTCAATTGCGGTTACGAGGATGCCCCCGGGAGCGCAGCCCGTGCTGTTGGCGAGATGCGGATGGCGGCCCCGCGCCTTGCCGTGATGGCGCGCCCCGCCAGCTTTGATCTGGAAGTATGGCTGCGTGAGGCCCTGGCCTGCGCCCGGGCCGGGGCCCATTGGGTAGGTGGGTGCTGCGGCAGCGGGCCGGAGGATATCGATCGGCTCAGGGCTGCCCT
>Ga0169931_10004634_pt1 | contig 21303 bp, 13 predicted proteins | sample Kivu_15m_20L_FD_129675 | JGI IMG/M metagenome (GOLD analysis project Ga0169931, IMG submission 129675) | Freshwater microbial communities from Lake Kivu, Western Province, Rwanda to study Microbial Dark Matter (Phase II) - Kivu_15m_20L... | ecosystem: Environmental > Aquatic > Freshwater > Lake... | reverse complement strand
TGTTTATAATTTGTCTCTATCGTATGAAAGAATGATAGAATTGCACAATCTTCTTCAGTTTCTATAAATATTCCACCAGTATTGAAATAAAAAGTTTTCATCAAATTTTCTCTTGAGTTTAAAACTTCGATTTCATTGAATTTTTTCTTTTCAAATATAATAAGAAAATAGGAAAAGTCAATACCATCATCAAATAATTTCTTAATGTATTGATCAACATAAAAGTTGTTTCTGAAAGAGAACACCTCATTCTTTATTTCGAGATCAGATTCGAATGCGTTTTTCAGTTTTTGCTCGTTGAAATTTTGTAACAAATTAAACTTTTTATTATCAAAATATGTTTGAAAAAAGATATTTGTTTTATGAATATTGTCGATATAAAATTGAACAAAGAATACGTAGATTTTAAGATCAAAAATATTTTGATATTTTAATTTCAAATTTTCAATCTTTTTTCTTGAGATAATTAAATTAGAAATAGTATTCACAGGATCTATGCATAATAAACTTTTATAGGATTTCAACAAAGCTTTTATTGTCTCAATGTCATCACTGATCTGTATAAGTAGAGGAGAGAAAGTATTTTGAATATATTCAGAATCTGAATAGTCATTTTCAAAGTTTTCAGAAAATTCTTTTAATTTTTCATAATCCTCAATCAAATCCTTAAACAAATCTTCTATATGAATTACATTGCTTGAATTAATATTCCCTTCAAGAGATTCGTTAATTGTAATATAAATTTGATTCAATCTTTGAAATAATTCCATATTAGCTTTCATGAGTTCGAGGATATCTCTTACACATTCAATATGTTTTATTATAAATTCTAAGAAGATTAAATTCTTTTCATCTGAAATAGAAGATGTTATAGTTTTTGTCGAATTTGTTTCTGTTTTCAATGTATTTATTTTGAATAAATTCTGATTATTTAGATTATTGATATTTTCTATAATTGAATCTGTTTCTACATTGTAATATTTTTGAAAAATCTCTGGAAGTTTTGTCAAGATTTTCAAAAAATTGTTCATGTAAATTAATCCTTCGGGATATTGACTTCTTAAATAACTTACAACATCTGCTACTAGTTTGTTTTTGAAAATTACAGAACATTCTGTAAATTGAAGATTTGTTATTTTCCTACATAGATCTACAAGAATATATTGAGTCCAGTCTATGCACGAATATATCTTCAAATTTGTTTTTCCCTTTATGTCACCATAATTTAGTTCATTATTTAGCATTTAATTTTATTTTAAAAATTTAATAAAATCTATAGATAGTCATTATTGATGAATTAATAAATTCTAATATGTATTAGCAGATTATTATATAAATTACTATTAAAACAATTCCTATAAAATTAAAACTATACTGCTCTTTAATTTTAAAAAATTTAAAGAATTTCTATATATTAATTCCATTACTTAATAAAAATGTAGAGCAAACTGCAAAATTTTTTCAAAATTATAAATAAAACGCTCGCCATATTTATTTCTCGTTAGATGTAAGATAGTATTAGAAAATAAATGGGTAATCTTTTTACAAGGAGCATTTTCACTTTATTCTTACTTGCTCATTTTATAAATTCAATTAAGATAAAACAAAATGGTGCTAAATCATTACTATCTAGATTAACTGGAAAATCAACTGGTGTTTTAAATGTTAATTTAAAATCTGGAGAAGCTAATGCTATTGAAGAAAACAACTCGGATTCATCCCTATAGAATAGCAGAATTTCAGTGTTATTAGCAAATAAAAATAAAAGTGGATTATTATTAAGAGGAAATGCTAATGGAAAAACTGCAACAACATCAGATCATGAAGTTGAGATTGATGGATCTTTCGCAAAAACTAAATCTTCGAATTCAGCAGCTAGTATTTTAGAATCTTTAGGAGGTAAAGGTGCTGCAACATCGCTTACTACTGGAGGAACAAACTTAGCATCTGATGTCTCAGAAGCAACTGAAAAAAGAGAAGCAGCTACTATTTCAGAATTACAAGGGATTGGAACAACGTCCACCGCTACCGAATCAAAGGGTGTATTAACTGAAAGTCCGTTAGGTACATCTGGATTACAATCAAGCAACACTGAAAGTAAAATGAATATAGAAGAAGGCATCGGAAATTCAGAGACTGCTAATGAAAATCAAATGAAATTAGATACTCTTGGCGCTAAAGCAACTACTTTATCATCTTCATCTAGCTCTGTTGAAATATCCGGTAGTGGTTGTGCCGATACGATGTCTGACCTATGTAATAGTATTGATTTGTCCAAATAGATTAAAAAATTTATTATCAAAATGTTTACATAAATTATTATATTTTCCAATATTCTTAAATTTAAAATATTTTAAAATTTATAATTCATGTCGAAAAATACCAATATACAAAACAAAATTTCTAAACCAAATAAACGAACTAATTCTAATACTGCAGGTGTTAATAATCAAATAGGTTAAAATAAATTTAAAATTTAAAATTTAATAGGCTCTAATACAAGTGAAATGAATACAACTGCTTTTTTAAATAGTCAAGGATCGAACTCAAATAATACTAATAATCTAAATTTGACGCAGACAGGAGGAATAAGTCAATACAGCTTGTTTAATAAAAATTATACGAAGAGCAATACACTTGCAGAAAATAAAAACACAGTTACAGAAGAAATTAAAAATTTACAAATCAAAGTGGATTGTGTTGGTAAAATTCCATCAGCAAGATTCGGGCATACGCTTGTTCTTGTAAGTCCTGTTAAGGTAGTATTATTCGGAGGAGCTGTCGGTGATACAAAAAATTTCCAATTTTCGAATGAAACATATGTATTGAATTTGATGACGAAAATTTGGCTAAAATTAGAAGGTATAATATATGAGGTTAAATTTTAGTTGGAGGAACTAATATACCATGTCCAAGAGCAGCTCATGCAGGATGTAGTAATGATAATCTCCAAATGTTAGTTTACGGAGGAAGTACAGGGAGTAAATTAATATTTATTATATTATTAGGTGGCATGCTTGCAGGGGATGAGTTATTTTTATTAGATTTGAAAAATAAAGAAGAAGATGCTACATGGACGATGATCCCTACAACAGGAAAGACTCCAGGGAAAAGATATGGTCACACTTTATGTTATTCGAAACCACATATAATATTATTTGGGGGAAATCTGGGATCACAACCTGCAAACGACACGTGGATTATCAATTTAGAAAAGACTACATTTTCTTGGCTAAAATTGGAATTAAATGAAGAATCTATTCCTTCACCGAGATTATATCATGCTTGCGGACTTTGCACCAAAGGAAATGCACATGGGATGATGATTATTTTTGGAGGAAGAGACAATTCTGAGAATGCATTAAATGATACTTGGGGTTTAAGAAGACATCGTGATGGCAGATGGGATTGGATATCCGCACCCAGTTACAAAACAGAGGTTCCTAAACCAAGATACAATGTAAGAATATATAAATTGTAATAAAAATAAGCATTCTATGGCTTTTGTCGGATCGTTACTTATAATTTCTGGAGGTAGAGGAAGGAATATTCAAGACATATTAACTACAGAAGTATATGACACGGAATCATCTGAATGGAGAAAATTTAATGGATTAGGATTATACCGTCATTCTTCTTTTATCAAGGATGGTAATTTGTTTCTTTATGGAGGCTTCGAAAATTCCAATCCTAACATACCTGTTGATAAATTAATTAAAATAGATATGTCTCTTTATTTTCATTCCGCACAAAATATTGTTAGTAAAATAGAAGAAACTTTATCTCTTGGAAAAGGTTCTTACATAGACAGACGAGGAAATAGTACGAAAGAAAAAGAAAACAGCAGTTCAAGTCAGAACATTTTGTTGAGAAATAACAACCTCACTCAAATAACCACTAATTCAAAACCAGATAATATATTTAGACTAGCTAATCAAGCAGTAGTAGTGAGATATGGAGATAATTACTACGATGAAATAGGTCCAATTATAAAAGTTTCAATTGATAAGCTGAATGATGAAGCAAAAAGGATTGGATATGAAAACATCAGATCTCAAGTGCATCCTAGAAGAATCTATAATGAAGATATTATTAATAAATTTATTGAAACTTTGCTACGTCCATTTGATTGGTTTTCAGAAGAAGTAGAAGAATTACATCAAAATCTCCCATTTAATTATGATGAAGTTGATTATCTGATTAACGAAGCTGCTAAACTCATTACAAAAGACGATTCACTTGTTAAAATAAGATCACCTGCAAAGATTTTCGGTAATTTATATGGACAATACAATGATCTGATGAGATTTTTTGAATCCTACGGGCATCCTAGCGATGATAATACAATGGGGGATATCCATCTTCTCCAATATATATTCTTAGGAGATTTCTGTTCTAGAGGCGCTAAATCGTTAGAGGTCATTTTTCTTTTACTAGCTCTTAAAGTAATTAAAATTCTTTTTATTTTTAGGTGCGTTATCCAGATCACATATACATTATACGAGGACATCATGAAGATATTGCAATAAATTCTGTTCATGGATTGGCGGAAGAATGCGAAAAACGTTTAGATGATAACGTTAGGAGTGAAAATTCAATATTCATGAAACTCAATGCATTATTCGAATTACTTCCACTAGCAGTTTTAATCGACAACAAAGTATTATGTGTTCATGGAGGAATCGGAAATAGTGTTTCAAAATTATCAGATATAGCATCAGTTAGGCGACCTATTCAGGTGGTTCATGATGTCCATACAACTGAGCAGCAAATTCTTATGGATCTTCTTTGGTCAGAATATTCCGAAGATATAAATGAAGTAGCAATTAATGAAGAAAGAGACATAACTAAATCAGGTTTTATTCTTAAATACGGCAAGGATAAATTAAATAAATTTTTGAGTGATAATAAATTATCTCTGTTAATCACTTCTCATCAATGGATAAGTGAAGGAGTCAGATCCTTCAATAATGATAAATTACTTACTGTTTTCTCAGCAACAAATTATGCAGATAAACATAATAACATAGCTGGAATGTTAAATGTGACCAAGGTTCCTATCCAAATAATTCCCAAACTGATAGATGTCTATAAAACTGATAAAAAGAATTATTCATCTGCAAAAAATCTTTCACCAGTTAGGAAAAATAAGTAGAGTTTTTAAAAATTATTCATTATTGAAATTCATTAATTAGTAAATTAATTTTTTCTATTAAACACTCAATCATTTAATTATGATAAAATATTAATAGTTAAATAAAAATTAATATTTATTTCAATAATTTAAACAACACAACATAATTTAAATAATGGAATATTGTGATAAAACAAAAGACCAAACAGTGTTCAAAATTTTAAATTTCTATAATAAATTGAGTGAAAGAGATATTATAACATTGAAATTAGGAATGATTTTCATCCCTGCACTTATTGTTTACTTATCTAGCCATGTAGTCGAATCTAACACAATTTTAACTATGATTGGAATAAACATATTTAGTGTATTATCAATTATTTATGCCTTGAATATACTAATTGAAATTCTTAATAAAGATACAGGAAACGAAAGTATGATAGAAATAGCAGATGCAATTAAGGAAGGTTCAGAAGGATTTTTTGTTACACAATATTCTACGATACTCAAATTAAGCCTCGTATTTGGAATAGGAATATTCTTTTTCTATCTTGGTAGGGAGGTAACACCAGATAAAACTTTAACAGATATGTTAGGAACTACTTGGATAGCAATATTTATTGTCTTTTCTTTTTTCATTGGTGCCTTGTGTAGTGCTATGAGCGGATATGTAGGAATGTGGGTAAGTGTCAGAACAAATATTAGAGTCGCTGCAGCAGCATTAAGATGCTATAATGATGCTATTCAACTGTGTTTCAAAGGAGGATTATTTGCTGCAATTATTAATGTTTCTTTGGCTATATACGGAATTTCTTCTCTATTTTTAGGGATTTATTTTTGTATATGGCTATGTGTTTCTAATGAATACATCGAAATTCCATATGAAAATATCCCACTACTTTTAGTTGGTTTCGGATTTGGTGCATCGTTTGTTGCGATGTTCGCTCAACTTGGAGGTGGAATTTATACAAAAGCAGCGGATGTCGGTGCAGATTTAATAGGAAAAATAGAAATGGGAATTCAAGAAGATGATGCTAGAAATCCGGCTGTGATAGCAGATTTGGTAGGAGATAACGTAGGTGATTGTGCTGGACAAGCTGCTGATCTATTCGAATCAATATCTGCTGAAGTTATTTCTGCTATGATTTTAGGATGCTCGTTAGTCGATAAGCTTAATCACCAGAGTTCATTATCAAAAGGAGGATTTATTATTTTTCCGCTAGTCATTCATTGCCTAGATATAGCTGTTTCTATAATAGGTAGTAAATTTGTTAAGACAACACCTGGAATTCCTGTCGGAGGTAGTGATTATCAAGAATTTGAAGATCCTCTTAATGTTATGAAAAAAGGATATAAAGTATCTGTAATTCTTGGATTTATTGGTATAATTTTATGTTGCTTCTACTTACTTAATATTCCTGGTCTTACAGATGGTGAAATAAAAGAAAGAATCGACTACTCATGGATTTATTTTGCAGCCTGTGGTATCATAGGGCTTATCGATTCTTATCTATTTATTATAATTACTCAAATTTACACTGACTACAACTACCCTAGCGTAAAATCTATTGCCTTATCATCTCAAACTGGACATGCTACTAACATAATATCAGGTCTAAGTGTAGGGTTAGAAAGTACGACTTTACCTACAATTTTAATTGCTATTTCTCTTATCGGTTCCTATAATCTAGGACAGAAAGCAAATATCTTAGATGAAGAATATAATTATTTGTCTGGTCTTTATGGAACAGCTGTAGCAACGATGGGAATGTTTGTAAGTGGAGTTTTTATTCTTTCAATGAGTGGGTTTGGGCCAATCGCCGATAACGCAGGAGGAATAGTCGAAATGAGTCTTCAAGATCATTCAGTTAGAACGATCACCGATAAATTGGATGCAGTTGGAAATGTAACTAAAGCTAATACAAAAGGCTACTCCGTAGGATCAGCAGCATTGGCTTGCTTTTTATTATTTTCCGCATTCATGGACGAAATTTCTTTGATAATAAAAAAAGATTTCAAAATAGTTGACATTGCACAAGTTGAAGTTTTCATTTCAGGGTTACTTGGATCAGCCGTTGTGTTCTTATTTTCAAGCCTAGCCCTTAATTCTGTGAGTGTTGCAGCTCAATCAGTAATAAAAGAGGTCAGACACCAAATTAAATCTGACAGTAATATACTTATGGGAAAAAGTAAGCCTAATTACAAGCAATGTGTATCCATTGTTACTAAAGCAGGATTAAAAGAAATGATTAAACCTGGTCTTTTGTCTGTTTTATCTCCTCTAATTGTAGGGATATTCTTCAAAGTCCTTGGTCACTTAAAAAAGAAACCTCTTTTAGGAGCTCAGTGTGTTGCATCATTTTTAATGTTTTCTACAAGTACAGGTATTTTAATGGCACTATTTATGAATAATTCAGGAGGAGCTTGGGATAATGCTAAAAAATATATTGAAACAGGTGCACTAGGGGGTAAAAATTCCGAAACACATAAAGCAGCTGTAACGGGAGACACTGTAGGAGATCCTTGCAAAGATACAGCAGGCCCTAGTTTACATATATTGATAAAATTAGTTTCTACAATAACACTTGTGATGGCGCCGATATTTGTTTAATGTCTTATGATATTTAATATACAATATAAAAATAAATATTAAAAACTTCAATATTAATTTCCTCAAACAATAAAAAAGTAATTTTTATAATCGAATCGAATTTATAATGAATATGAATTGTTATATCATTATTTTAAATAAATTATTCATCATCGTCATCATTATCATTATTATTATTGTTGTCATCTCCAGAATCTATTTTAGCATCATTTGTTTGTTCATGAGGAGGTGAATTAGGCTCAGGATATTCTTCATTTTCACCAATATCATTAGGAATGATAGGAAATTCTTGATATACGAATTTTTCTCCTAAAGAATAATCTGCGAATTTTTGTCCCCATCCAAAATATAGGAAATAATTTTCGTTTTTAAAGTGAATGGTATAGGATCCCGGCCATCTTAATGATCTAATACAAACCATTACATATGACGAGGTAAAATCTTCAGGTTTCTTGTCTTCTCCAGGAAGGTAAAAGGGATTAATATAGGTTTTGTCATCATAAATGTATTGTAGTTTCCATGCAGGTAATTTTATATTTGGAATGGAAGATAATAAAGGGGTATCATCAAATATCTTTTTAATCCTACTTTCAAAAGGATCCTTTTCAATTAATTTGTTTTTATATTCCTCTTGATTTTCAATTTCTTCAGGTATTTCGAAATAGTGTGATACTCTTCCTTGTTTAAGGATCACTGGAGGGAAATGTATCCAATTATTTAAAGAAATTAAATCATTTATTTTCATCTTTTTTACATCTTCATCTTCATTTTTCTCTAGTGGCTTGTAAGGATTATCAGTATCTCCAACTTTCCAGTTATTGATACTAGGCTCAATTTTTGTTCCGTGACTAATTCTAGCGATTTGGCATCTTAAATATTCTTTTTCAGTTCCAGGGAAATGAGGATTAGTAATTATAAGTCTATTTAAGTTTCCAGAGAAAATGTATCTTATTTTTCTTGCGGCCCTTATTTGAGAAGGCTTTACGTCAAGTAATTCTATCCAATCTAAAGTGAGGTCATTAGTAACAAAATAAGTGTTTTTATTAACACCGTCTTCGTTTCTTTTCTCAAAGTCTGCAGGTAATTCTTCTGTTTTATCTAAATTAATATTTAAATAGAAATTTACCTGAATCTATCCCCATTGCCTCAGCTATATAATAATCTTTCTCTGTCCCGTATATCTTACCCCATAGTGTCACTCCGTTTTTAAGATCCCTCTTATAGGCTAAATTTCTTAACGAATTAGTCAAAAGATAAGCTTCTTTTTCTGAAATTGATATTCCTGCCCATTCAAAAGTTTGGAATAAATTGTGATATTCTGGAACATATGGTACTTGAGTGATTATTTCAGTTTGATCATCAACTTTTGTAATTGAACCTAATAAATTTTTCTTTCCTTTCGAATTTTTGTTGAATTCCTCTAAATATTTCATTGTTGACTCTCTTGATTTATCCTCGTTGTAGTATTTTCCTTCTACCTTTATTCTAATGCTTATGTCTTCTAACAAGTCCAGAAACTTTTTATCGTCATTCATTTCAATTTTAGTCTCGTACAATTTTTGTAAATGCTGATATAAGTTTTGATTCCCATCTTTGGATTTAATTACTTGAAGCAATTGTAATACGTCATTATCAGATTCCATTTCAGTTATTATTTAAATTTTTAGAAATATATTTTATGATTTTATTTAATAAATAAATAGTGTTTATGTAAATTTTTATATAAAATTTAAATACTAGGACTTAAATTTCAAAAATACTAACTTGTATTTTTGAATTATTATGCAGATCATGTAGAAATAAGCCATGTTCATTTAAAATCTCTTTACCTCTATATAAAAAGCGAATTTTGTATTTATTTAAGGGCAAGTTAACTTTTTCAGCATATAATTTCTTCAGTTCAAATGCTGTTATTTTGTTTGATACTGAAATCTCTGTTTTTTCCATTTTAATGAAATTATCGATAATTATCTATTTAAATTATGATGGGATCATACTGTAAATTTTACCTTTATATTCTTTTCTAAAATCTTGTGTGCTATTTGTTGTTTAGCAGAATAATCAGTTTCATAAACAGGATCTTCTATGCAAAAATTGGGAATTCTAAATATTTGATTAGGATTTATAGGATCAATCACATGTCGAAGATTCCTTCCTATACACTTTAATTCAGCTGCCTTTAAAAGTTCTAGAGCAGTTGCTAAAATAATTGTAAAATGTTTATATTTATAAGGATATGATTATACCAGCATCAGCTTTGCAAATCGTTGACAAACAATCCCACACAAGTCGATTTCCTCTCCTTGATGCTAATAATACATATATCAAAATAAAATATTCCTAATACAATTTTACATAATATTTTACTTTAAACTATTATGTACCCCAAAATTCTCCTCGCAGCTTATTTAACTCATCTGGATTAAGTCGACATTTATATGAAGGTATTTGTTTTATTCCTTCGCCTATCATTTTTCCATCTTTATCATTTTATAAAATATCATTACTATTATGTTCGTCCATATCTTTAAATTTTTCTTCATTCTCAAGGACTCTCTCTCTTTCAACGACTTGACTATTTGGGATTTGAATGTTTCTTACTGCATGTCGATTATTCGTTACACGTTCCTGCTGTACAAATGAAGATCCACATAAATTTCCCATTAATTTATTAAATTTACATTTTTATTTTTTATGTTGAATTATGAAATAATAAAAAATTAATAATGGAGAAAATCCAAAACGATGAAATTCAAAATAAATTGGCGAATTCTAACTTAAGTAACGCTATGATGTTCAGAAATTTGAATAAAAGTTCTGGTCTATCTATAGAAAAAAATATTGGGATATTTAAAGTTTTAAAATTATCAAAAAGAAAATGGACGACTAATCAGAGAATCCTAGTCGTCACGGAACATGCTATTACCTATTACAATTTCCCACCTAGAAGGACTACTCCTAAATTTCTTGAATTATTCGAAAAAATATATTCATCTTCAAATATAAAGATATCCAACGCAAAAATAGAAGAAGAAGAGAAAATCATAAACGAACTTTCAAAAGAATTTTTCGATAATAAAGATGTATTTGATCTAATAAAGAAAGAAGAAATTGCATTAGATATGTGTGACATAGTTTATGAAGTAAGTGAAAGAGACAATCCAAAAAAATTTGATAATTGTGTTCTTATTAAACGGTCTTCAGAAAAGAGAAACGAGCCTTTGATATTTGAGGATATAAGGAAAAAAACAAAGGGAGAAACTAAGACCAGCGGGGATAAAAATAGCAAAGACTTTATGTGGGTAATGTCATTCTATGATCAAGTTTATTTAGACAAATTCAAGAAGCTAATAGGAGAAATTAAAAGAATAAAGAAAGGAATTATTGATCCTCCGCAACAATTAAACATGCAGAGAGATGCCAACAACTTAAAACCTCAAAAAAAGGAAGTCGAAACTCCTATTAAAGAAGAGAAGAAAAAAGATGAAAACTCAAAAGAAGTCGAAGCAGATATTATGCAATTAACATATACAAATGAAATTTGTTATCAACTTCTGTTCAAACAATATTATTGGATGTCAGCTCAAAAGAAAAATCCAGCTCTAAACATCAAACACGAATTCGCAATTTTACAAATGACGACAAAATTCAAAGAAACTTGTCAAATACTAGTTAAAAGAATAGTTTCTGATCTATATGCAAAAAATATCTTCTCTCACAATCAAACAAATAACAATTGGTCATACTCGCTTTTCCCAATAGTATTTCCTCACCCTCAAAAATTGAAGAAACCTGAGCAAGCTGTATTTTTATATTTCATAGGAGGTATTAATTTTACATTAACTTGGCATCAAACTATATTCAAAATGCGAAATGAGAAGATGATGATAGAAGAAGGTAAAATAAACGGTGCTTGGAATCACCTAAATATAGAATTTAAAAATCGAGATTTCTTTCAAGATTTGATGATTAAATTAAGCAGAGAGCATAAATTAAAATATGACATGCCTAGATATCCCATTTCTTGTTTGATTGATTATTGCGGGTTCAGAGTTTTATGTGAGGCAGACATTTATGTAGATGATGGAGGATCAGCAGTTTTAAAGAGAAATGAATTGGGAATGAATATGCAAATGAGAGATGAATCGTATGATTTTTACAAGACTCTTTCACAAATTTTTTCTAGCGATAAATCTCAAGGTGCTGCTAACAGTATGGCACTTTCAATGCATAATCTTGCTGGCATCAAAAACGATCGGGACTATGCATTTCAAAATCCGGAGTCTCTATTCTATGTGTCATATCAACGTGAAATACGTCAAAAACAATTATCCTATTTTCAAGGAGCAATCAATTACCACAATAGACAAATCAAAGATCTTGACAGCTACGTTTTTAAAAATCCAGATATATTTAAAATTTTGATGAAGGGGTTTATGTTAGATAAGAAGAAGATTCTTCAGACTAGCGTAATACTTACTAATATGACAGGAGTAATGCAAGAAGGTGATACATCAGTTTTAAATAAAGAAAACAAGGATTCAAGTATAACTAGCAGTAACTATGAAATGACTCTTGAGAATAAAAATACGAATTCTAATAATAAAGAAAAAATTACTGAAATATATGATATATTGAATAATTCTAACTATCAATCTTCTCAAGGTTTAAAAGATCTTAAAGACATGGTTTATATAATGGATCTAAAACTCCTTAAAGAAATCGAAGAGAAAGTCCTAGAAGATAACAAAAAAAAGCAAAGCACATCAAACAACCAAACATCAAATCAAAATTCTAGTAAGAGAAGTGTATACTTCAGACCAGAATTTTTATTTAAATACCTTGAAGAGGAAGTTGTAACAACAAATACAATAGAAAAAGAATTAGACAACAGTGATAAATTCATAAAAAATCTAAAGAAGATTCTTCAAATAGAAGGGGAATCAGGTAATCCTCATTTTAATAATACTAATTCGGCAAGAACATATTTTAAAGAACACCATATAAATTACTTTATGAATTGCTTAGACACAATGCATTTCAAGCCTTACGACTCAGCTACTTTATCTGAAGTTTTTCATCAATATGGAGTTAACATGTTCTATCTAGGTCTAGTTGCAGAGTCCACAAGCGCTCCTCATATAAGGGAATTGTGTATGATTGAGATGATTGCCAGAGAGTGTAAAAAGATTATATTTGATTTAATTGCCTATAAAATGATTGAACGTGCAAATGATGAATATTACATAAATGAACAAGGGAAGAATTATGTAGAATATGATTACATTAACAGCACTACTGATCAATACCCACAATTCGTTCCTGTTTCATTCTTCTTAAGATATTATAGAGATTATCTTAAGAAAATCCAGATACTTAACACAGACCTTTTCAAATGCTCATACATAGATGAATTGAATAAAGCAAACATCGTAGTCTCTAAAGGTTTATACAGACTCTTCTGGGTAAAGCGTACTGGGTACAGCGACAAAGATGTAAAATTCTTTTTGCAACCGAAAGAAGAAAAGTCTGGAAAAACTAGTAAGGACAACAATAATGAAAAGCTAATGCTGAGTGAAGTAAATAAAGAAATAGTAAAATTTTTCAATGTGCTTATGAATTTCGAAGATAAAATCGAATTTATATTTTTGGGTGAAAAGTATAAAAATTCAACACTATGGGCGAGTATATTTGAACGAATCAAAATTCACTACAATATAGAAAATAAGGAAATATTTTCTTTCTGTGAACCTCAATATATGTCAATACCTGCATTACTAAATTCTATTCAGTGTCACACAGGAATTGTCTTAAATATTCCTTTAGTAAATAATACTAAATTCACGAACGATAATTTTATTAATAGGGAATTTTATGAAGACTGGATAGTAGAAATAAAGCCTGTTACAAAAGTCTATTCATACAGAACCTTCCATGTAAATAAAAATAAATATGATACTATCACTAATGACTATTCCATTACATTTAACGAAAGTATGTATCAAAAAACCATGCTTCAATTTTTGAATGAAAAATTTCAGAAATCAGTGAAAACATACACATGGACACATTTGCTATATTTTAGTCTCCTACACAAGATGGATACGAAATCAAATGATAATGCGGTAAATTGGATTTTTAAAAATGATCCAGAATTGAAAGACAAGGTTAAAAATGAAACAGAATATATTGATTACTTCAGAAATCAATTTTTACTTAATACTCAGAAATTTGAGAGTGTATTTTTCCTCATCCTTTCCTTAATTGAGCCTTTTGCAAATTATATCAAGGATGAATTGCATAACACAAATCAATTATCGCTAAACCAATCTAAGAACGGGGGACTTTCAATTTTCGCAGACTTGAACACAGCCATAGAATACATCGGTGAATATTGGGCGAATAGAAAGCATCCTTATCTTTGTCTGTTATATATCTTAATTGCAAGATTGTATTCGAAATCTAAATCCAACACCTCAGAAGAAAAGATTGAAGGCTTTTATGAATCAGCCTTAAACATTGCAAAAGATGCATTTGGCACTAATAATATTTTCGTAGCCAATCTATGTGTTGAAATCGGGATATTTTATATAAAAAATAAAAACTACTTTGAAGGGACAAAGCACCTTCTGATTTCGCATAACACATTCAAAACATTAAAAGAAGAATTTTTTGAATGCTACATAAAAATTTTAAAGAAGATTACCAAATATTTTATAATTCTTGGCTATTATAAAGACGCACTAGAATATGGAAATGAACTTGTAGAAAGTTATCTTAGCTATATGAAGATTAACAACAGCCAACTAGCTATTCTTGTGGATATTAAAATTCTCCTCTTCAATTTGATTTTAATATGCAGATCAATGTCTAAGTACGAAAAAGGTTTAGAATTTTGTAGGAATTTAGTTTATGATTTAAATGGAAATAAACCCGATGTCAATTACGAAATAACCAAATTTAAAGATTGGAGATACATCGCATCACCTAAGAAAAAAATTAATTTGATTGCAAACTTTAAATTAAGTACCACAGAACAATCAGAAGAAGATAAATACAAGAAAGTTCCTTTATTTAGGATTATTAAAATTTATTTACAGATGATAATAAGAAATTTGAAAGACATGGACAGATTAATTTATATTCAGGCCTTAGTAAAATTAATCGAAAACAAAAAAGAAAAAGAAATTCTTGAAAGCCTTCCTAGTGAACCTGAAATTCTATTCGAAAGCTTTTTTACTCAGATTAAAGACGATGGAGAATTAGGAAGAATATTTGCAAAAATCCTTTACACCATAGGGCCCAAATATGAGCAAGAAAAAATTTTAGACTCCCTAAACGAATTGGACAAAAACCAAAAGGAAAGTTGGAGAAAATTTAGAATTTTGTATAAAATTTATTCAAAACATAAAGTTTTTACTTCGCTGATAGATACTGATATATATTCTTATGGATATGGAAAATAAAATTGATGATTGTGCTTCATAAGAAAATTGAATATTTATTTATAATTAATCATTTGCGTTTTTTTAAATTAGAAAATTCAATAAATTAATACTGTATTATATATTCGTAAATTTAAGTTAGAAATCTATCTCATTTAAAATATTTCTCTTTTATTTCTAATAAATTTCTTTTTATCCTTGATCTAATTTATATTTTTCAAAAATAATTTAAATTTTTATATTTATAGTTAAAATTTAGTAAAATATAATATACTAAGTATGAGGATAATAAAAGATTTTCCAAATACAAACATAGAAGACAAATTCTATGACATTAATTCCCCAATAGGCATTTTTATTACCAGACTCAAGCAATCTGTAGGAAATTCAGAAAAATTTCTTGAGCTTTTGAAAGAAATCGCTCACTGGGATCATCCAAAAATTTCCTTATGGGCATTTGACCAAATTTTGAATTACATAGACACGATGCTATCCACAATTACAGATGAAAAAAGGCTAATCACAATTCTTAATTTTCTAAAAATTCTTATTACTAATTGTCTTCACAAGGACATCTTCAGCTCTTTTGACAAATTAGAGCTAATCTTTAGAACGACCTCGTCAATCAAAGTCAGAAATCATATCATTGAAATTTATCTGTTGTTTTCTGAAATTAAAAAATCTGTTATGAACAATTACATCGGATTTATCGGACAGTGTTCATTTGTAATTCCCTTACGCCCAATATATACGGACTTCCTCTTAAATTTAAAATCATGTGAAACAGATGAAGAGAAAATGAAGGCAGCTGATGAGTTTTATTTTGCATACGAGAAGCTTTTCACTCAAATGATAAAAGATGCTAAGACGATGCTGGATAGCAAAGACAATTCACAAAAGATACAGAATAATTTAACTGAAATTCAGACGGATTCAATCAAAACCAAATACACTCTTGATGAAGCTCTAATGAAAAAGGAACTAAAACGAATTTTGCACGAGAATAATACTGACAATTTCGAGAATTTGAATGAAATTAAAAACCTTCTAGAAAATTCTTTTAATTTAAATGCAGAGAAACTGTCCAATCCTCATAGTTTATCAAAAGAAGACGAAATTTCTTTTAAAGTTTACAATACTTTCCTAAATTTCTATGTGTGTTCTCTATATCTAAATCAATGTTTCCTATCTGGTTTTTCTTCAGAGAATTTAATTGATTTTTCAAAGTTCACGTTGAACATGCTTAATTTGCTTATCTTCACACAAAAAAACAGTAAAATTCCCTTGATAAGTGAATACTACATCGAAAAGTATTTGAAGGATGTTCTTGAGATGCTCACAAGCAAATTCCCACTTGAGTTGAAATCGGTATTTCTATTAGCTACAATTGGGTTTGTTACTTATTTTGACGGTTATGAGAGCATACTATTTCAGAATGGACTGTTTCATGCAATACTATCAGACATGACAACACCAAAATTACACAATTTAGAAATAAATCATGAACTAGAGGTGTTAAGCTACGAAGAAAGCATCGATCAAGACTTTTTTAATTCTGTTCTTTTATTTCTTTATAAGACATCATCATTCAAAGAAATTCCTGTCCAGTTTCTTGACAAAGTATTGGAATTGCCTAAAGACAATGTATATCCTTATAGAATAGACAATGTTATATTCTCACTTAAAAAGAAAAGGACCTTGGACGAGAACACACTAAATGAACTTGTAATTCCTCGACTGATCTACGAACTGAACAACTTTTGTATAGAGGAAACTGAATTGAAGTACATGACAGCTAAAAAGAAAGATATTCATTCAAATCATGAATTAATAGGAGTTGATTTGAAATATAAAAAATTCCCATCTATTTACGAAAGATCCTATTTTATTCAAAAGCTTTTTAAAATCCTTTGCTCCATCTTTGAACACAATACGAATTCAAGCAGTCTAAGATATTATGAAAGTAAAATAATAACAGCTATCGATCAGTACATTAAAATCATTTATTCCAAACTTGAGGAATTGGATGAAATCAAAGCAAGCTTGTTTGAACCTCTTCTCACAGGATGTATAGACTTTATCTCAAAAATATGTTACTTCCTTCCTTCTAAAATACCTTCTTTGATTGAGATGACTACACTGTCTACTATTTTTGATTATTTAATAAAAAGAATTCCATCCCAACCTAACGTCATTAATTTGGTATTCCATTTAATTGCAACAGTTCAATTAACAGAAGACGGTTCTAAATTCTTAAAGGAAAATAGTTACGGTGAAAGAGTCTTTGATAAACTATTCGACACGATTATTGTAAAAGATGAGTATTTCCTTTCGAATGTATTTAATCAACATGGATTCTACTCAGATGATTTTTGCAATCCTTACACTTATTTCTTAAGAGTAGAAAACGCAAATAATATTCTCACACATTTTTTCAAAAAGGTTCATCATTCTATCGACTGGTTAAAGAACAAATTAGAAAACATCATGAAATACGAAGATCAGGAAGTAAACCTAAACGATATTTTAGATTCGAAACATCCCAATCTAAATATATGCAGATTTTCTAAAAGGATTCACCTTATTGGACAATTTTTCATGAACATCTCAGTTGAAGAAAAGGAACAACTTACAAAAGATAATCTCATTCCGTTAGAGGATCTAGTTTTAAACTACTTTGAATTAGTTTTTCATCCATTAAGTCTCTTGATGCTAAATTCGACAGTAATTTCTACAACTATGGTTAAGGGAGTTTTTATGAATAATCCAGAAAAGCTCTTGGATAAGTTGTTTAATTTAATCACCATGAATCTAGATGCCCTTAATATTCAAGGGGATATAAGTAAATTTCAAAGAAATGAAATAAATTTCGATAGAATGCTAATTGATGAACCCCAAAGCAATCCGCTCCATTCCCTTCATAAAGATAAAATCCTTTCAAAGTTAGTTCATCTGGTTGAATTTACGATTAAGAAACTTTTAAATCTGCTCAAGGATAAAACTTTAATTCACAAATTCATCACAAAACTTTCAATAATTATGATTCATTTAGTAAGAAGACAGTCGAATGTAAGTATTTACCTATCTCCTATTAATGGCTGCGGTCTAATAATCAACCGTATGTGGTATTACAAATTTCTCTCTTCCAAATTAAATTCTGATTTAAGGAACATTTTAATAGAAAATACCAGGAATAAGGAAAGGAATTTTTATATTGTGAATTCTGATAATGACGAACTTAATGAACACGGAAACGGTCCTTCAAACATTTTGATATTCGACGAGAAAACTTGTCTAGACATAAAATACAAACAAAGTTTTCAAACTAACATGCGAGTAGAAATCGTCGACGGAAATAATCCCTTCACTACTGAATTGATAGACAATTTTTCAAAAATTATCATAAACTCTCATATGCCAGTCCTTGATTTTTATGTGACGATCGGAAAAAGTATTAAAAAGAATCTCAAAGGTTTCACTCAAAGTGATCTAAGCGTAGTCAAATGCTGGAACACCTTAACCCAATCACTCATTTTTGTTTTATCTTCACTGGATTTGGACAATCGTCTCCAACTATTCAAACAAATTTTCAAAAACAGAAAAGAAGATAACCCGGACTCTTCTGAATTTAAAGAAAACCTACAGGAAGTAATAGAAACCTTTATCTATTATATAAATATCTTAAATAACATCAACATCATCATTGCAGATAAAGTAATTTCTTGCTATGTAATAATAAAATTTGTAAAACTCGGCGGTATCGATAAGATTTTCGAAATTTGTTCCTTCTTGTTGAAATTTTGTGAATATCTGGAAAATACAGCAGATAACAATGAATATCCCCTCCTACTTTTACTTCTAACAAAAAATCTTTGGAATATTATAACTTCAATTATAACCAGGATAATGAAAATCAATTACGAGAATATCCAGAATTTAAATTTGATTCTTATAAAGGAAGGATTCTCAAGCGCTTTTGATTTCTCTTGTTATATAAAATCTCAGATAGCTTGGATTGTTTATAATCGTTTCCTTAATTCAGATATGCCTTTGAAGAAAATTGCTACTTTGTCTTATTCTTTTCATTCTTTAATTTATACTATCATTGATTTCTGCCTTATGCAATGGAAGGAGTTAATAACACAAGAATCTGATGATGAGAAGATAATTGAAGAAGTAACATCGATGGGGTTCAAAAGAGAAGAAGTCATAGCTGGATTACTAGAAGGGAAAAAGAAGACAGACGATATTGTAAATTTTATTGTAACTTCTAATAAAGTCAATGAAGAAGCCAAATCTAACCAAGAAATTAGTAATGACAACAACGCAGATATTAATAACCCAATCAATCCAAATACCGCAACAGTTTTGAAATTGAATGATTTCATTCAGCTAAACGATTTCGATGAGGAAAACTTTGAAAGTCTTAAAAGTGAGTTTTCAGAATTTCTTAAATTCGATTCAAATGATTTGAAAAACAGACTGATAAATCAAAAGAATCAACCATCCACAAATTCTAAGAAAGTTTTGAAAGAAAAATATTCAGATTTATTTAATAAGATTTATAGGAAACTAATCGAAGAAGATATTTCGAATGTAAAGATTTCTCAGCTAAGAAAAATGAATATACTTTTTAGAATCAGAGAGGTTCAAAATCAGAAAAATGAAGTTAATGAAAAAATATTGATCCCCTTTTTAAAAGAAGTATTTGTTTTAGAAAGAGAAAACTGTTTAGAATTACAATCGTTGGAACTTAAAGAGAATTTAGATAGTCTAAAGAAACTTTTGCATAACAGAATGCTCATTAATTATGTTATAATCAAAGACATATCAAAACCTGCGGATATTTTCGAGTCTTTAGACCTCGAACAAATGAAAGAATTTTTGGAAGAATTCAAAGTAATTGAAAACAGTCTTATGACAATTAAATTCATCCTAAACGCATTTGAGATAGAATATAATATAGGCAATAATAGAGAACAAAAATCTTTCGGCGACGAATTATTTAAGAATATTAGGAATATAATTTACGAATGTCTATTTGTCATTCATCTTTGCTTACAATTCTTAACTTTTTACAATAAAACCAAAGAAAATTCAGGCTTGGACTTCAATAAATACAAGAAGGAATACTATGAAGTTCTGCTAGAAATTATTGAGAATCAAAATAAATTCACAACAAACATTTCAAATAGCTCCGATATAATCCTTCTAGATGAACAAAATTTGATAATAATCTTCTCAACCATCGTAGAGAATTTCGAATCTGATCAGACAATGCAAGACTTCATTGACAAAGGAGGCTTAAGAAATCTTCTTAAATTAAGAAAAAGTAAGAATACAGTCTATGAATCTTTCAACGATGCAAGGTTTAAATACAAAGTTGTGCTTGATGAGGCCTTCAGACTTTTCTTATTTAAAATCTTCGAAGACGAGAAGATAATTGAAAAAAATATAGAAATTATAATAAAATACGTGTTTGCCAATATAGTGAATTCAAAAAATGAAACTTCTTATGCAAGTGCATTTAGAAAGAAAAAAGGGAAAGCAAAAATTGAAGAAGAGGTTAATAAAAATGACAATCAAACTGGTAATAAACTTGAAGATAACGAACATCCCGAAAATAAAATACAATCTGATAATGAAAATAAAAATAAAAATAAAAACGAAAGCTCATCAATACAACAACAAGCTCAGCAATGTGAGACAAATCAAAATAATAATTTTAGTAATTTCACTTACAATAATAACAATACTAATTACAAATCAAATGTCGAATCAACCGCTGACGCAGAAAAATCTATCGAAATTAATTTTGATGATTTTATGAATTTAATCCAACCTATCATTCCTAAATCAAAAGATATATTAATAACAGTATTGAAGAAATTCTGCATAATTGACAAAAAAATTGAAGCAAAAATAAAATCAAGTAAGAAAAGAAAAAATGCATCCAACACAAGTGAGGATTTGCAGATTGTAATTAAATTGAAGCAAGAATATTATTCAAGCATAATCAATATTGCAAACGAAATGAAGAATCAAATTGTAAGAGAAAAAGATTTAAATGAAAACGAAGATAATAACAAGGATAAAAATATTCCTAATATTAT
>Ga0169931_10004633_pt1 | contig 21305 bp, 11 predicted proteins | sample Kivu_15m_20L_FD_129675 | JGI IMG/M metagenome (GOLD analysis project Ga0169931, IMG submission 129675) | Freshwater microbial communities from Lake Kivu, Western Province, Rwanda to study Microbial Dark Matter (Phase II) - Kivu_15m_20L... | ecosystem: Environmental > Aquatic > Freshwater > Lake... | reverse complement strand
GTGAAGGGTGGTGTGGTGGAGGTGATGAACAACACCGTGCTGGTACTGGCGGAGTAGGATCGTGCACGCTTGGACACCATTGTGAACGGCGCTCTGATGGAGCGCCGTTCGCGTTCCGGCGGATCGGCCTCGGGGCCTACCCACCGCGTGATCGCATGCGGGCTGCGAAGCCGCTCCTGTGCCTGATGCCGATGGGAAGCAGGGCGTCACCCACCATGACATGGGCCGCATCGTAGGAGGTGATGGCCGCGATGGCGACAAGGTGCGAACGATGGATGCGAATGAAGCGCTCCGAAGGAAGCATCCCCTCAAGCGCTTTCATGGTGATGCCGGCGAGGAAGCTCTCCTCTCCCGTGAACACCCGGCAGTAATTCTCTTCGCTTTCCACCCGGCTGATGCCATCCAAAGCGACCAATCTCCTGGTGCGGCCAACGCTCAGCAAGATCCGGCCCGCCAACGGGTCCACACGCTCGCCAACGGAAGGTTGTTCATCAGCAGGCTCGAAAATGTAGACGTGCACTCTCCTGGACAACTGCCAGTTCCTTCCGAACAGCACCTGGCCGGTCGCAGGCTGCCACAGCATGGATCCGTCAGCAAGGCGCTGACCGTCACCCAGGATGCCGGCTATTACCTTGCCCATGCTGGTATTCAGGGGTGGGGGGCACTTATCGCCGATGGCGAGCACTTTCCCATATGCATCCACCAGGACAGCCCGCGGTTGAAGCCTGACCAGCTCTACAAGCGGTACGGTTGCAACATCCTTCGCCATGGTGCTCCCGGAACGGCCCAGGTACTCTGCAGTGGACAACGATCGCCACATTCATTCATGACCGGTGCCGGCCGACGTTCAAATGTACCGGTCCATAGCCGTTACCAAGCGGATCGAACAACAGGGCAGTGGGCTCCGCTCGCATGCCCCGTTCAGGCAGTAACCACCCGCAGCGGGCCCTTCAACATGCTCTCGCGCACCGCCGCAGCCTCTGGATGATGCTGGTACAGGCTCCAGTTCCCGGCCACGTATTCCAATGCACTGAGGTTCTCGATCCAATCGCCTGAGTTGAGGTAGGTGATGGCTCCTCCGTCACAGGAGATGCGATCGATGCGCGGCTGGTGGATATGGCCGCAAACGACCACCTCGTGGCCTGCGTTCAGGGCGATCTCCGCCATGGTGCGTTCAAAATCGCTGATGAAGCTCACGGCCTGCTTCACGCTGTTCTTCACCTTGCGAGAAAGGCTCATGCGCGGCCTTCCCATGAAGAGCAGCACCGCGTTGAGCAGGTGGTTGATGCGGATGAGCAGGTCGTAGCCGAAACCACCGAGCTTGGCAAGCCACTTGGCGTGGGTCATCGTGGCATCGAAGATGTCGCCATGCAGGAACCAATAACGCCGCCCATCGATGGTGAGGCTGAGTTGGTCCAGCAGGCGCAACCTGCCGAGGCGTGCATCGGAATACCGGCGCAATGCCTCGTCGTGATTGCCGGTGATGTAATACACGGGGATGCGGCCGCTCCATTTCAGGAGCTTCTTCACCACGTCCATGTGGGCCTTGGGAAAGTAATCCTTCTTGAACGCCCAGATGTCGATGATGTCGCCGTTGAGGACCACCATCCGCGGCTTCACACTACGCAGGTAGGCCAGCAATTCTTCGGCCCGGCAGCCGTAGGACCCGAGATGAAGGTCGCTGAGCACCAGGATGTCCAGTTCGCGCTTCATGCACCAAAAATGAGGGTGCATGTATTAACCCGATGTGAAGCCCGGATAACCCTTGGGGAGCTTGTTCACATTCCGATGTTCAGCAAGCGCGTATCAGCTGCTGAGATGCTCAATCTCCAACTTCAGGAACCTGATGAGGTCATCGGTATCCTCGATGCTGATGCGCGACTTCTTCTGGGCCTCGCGCTGCTTGACCATGCGCTTGAGGTACTCCTCGCAGGCCTTTTTGCGGGCGGGACGTGCGGTGATAGCCTTCAATTTCAACTTGACGAAACCGGAGGAGAGGAACGGAACGGATCGGGTGCTTTCTGCCATGGACTGCGCTCCCTTGACCGGGAACAGGCGGAAATGTATGCTAATTGGACGAACTGCCCATGTTAAGCTATTTGAACGAGATCATAAATTCTTGGCGAACAGCATTTTATAAAGACCGGGCAAGCATGTGCTCCGGAGGTGCGGGCGCATCCCGCAGTATCTTTACGGGAACATCACCCCACACCCTTGCCCGACGTTGAACCGCTGGTGTTCTATGACGGCCAATGCGGCCTCTGTGACCGGAGCGTTCGTTGGCTGCTGCGCAGGGACCGCGGCGGGAAGTTGCGTTTCGCACCACTACAGGGAACAACTGCGGCCGCCCTCCTGCAGCACGATATCCGCGCGGACATGACCAGCCTGGTACTGCTGGACGCGGATGGCGTTCACGTGCGCTCCGAAGCCGCCATCCGGGTGGTGATGCACCTTGGCGGAGCGTGGCGCCTTGCCCGCGTCCTCCGATCGGTGCCGCACCGCATGCGTGATGGCGCCTACGACCTGGTGGCCCGTCGGCGGCACCGGTGGTTCGGCAGCGTTGAGCAGTGCCACCTGCCGGAGCCGGACGAAGGTGTGCGGTTCCTGCCGTGATCAGGGCCTTGCCCGCCCGTCCTGCTTCAGCCGATCACGGCCCTCCCTCTCCTTCTGCTTGAAGTACTTGCGAAAGAGCCAGTTGCCCTGGAGCGCTTTGAGGTCCTCCTCCAGGAGGATGCTGCTGCGCTCAAGCTGGTCAAGGGTACGTCGCACATCACCGGCCACAGCGGTATCGCGGGTCAAGGCGTGCCCCAGGCTGCCCGGGCTGTTGAGCGCCGTGGTGAACCGGTCCATCTGCGTGGATGCGGAGGCCAGTGAATCCGCCAGTGCCTGCATGGACCCCAGCCATTGGCGCACTTGGTCCTCAGCTCCCGGATCGCCCACCAGGGTGCCGATGGCACCCCTGCCCGCGCGCACGTCGGTCATCACGGACTCCACACTGGCGCTGGCGTGGCGCGCGTGCCCCGCGGCCTGGCGGAGGTCGTCCAAGGAAGCCCGCAGGTCGCCGGACAAGGTGGTGTCGGACAACAGGTGTACGAGGCTGCCCGGTGTGTTCAGCCGCCGGGAAAGCACCCGCAGGTCGTCGGTGATCGCTGCGAGGTTCGCGTTCGTGCGGTCCAGGGTACGCATCATCAGGTCCGTGTCCAGCGGCACGGAAGAGCGCAGCACAACGCCATCCTGCACCGTTGCGCCCGCTCCTTCACCGGGGCCGATGTTCACCAATTTATTGCCCATGAGGCCGTCGCTGCCGAGGCTGGCGATGGCATTGTCCCGAATGTGCGCCGCCTCCTCCATGCGCACGGCCATCTCCACCAACACCGCCGTATCGCTGATGATGGTGATGCGCTTGACCGTACCCACGTTGATGCCGGCGTAGCGCACGTTGTTGCCCGGCCGCAGTCCGCCCACCTGCTGGAAGGTGGTGCTCACGGTGATGTTGCGGCTGAACAGGTCCTGCTTGCTGCCCAGCATGTACAGGCCGATGATGAGTACGGCGGTGCCTGCGAGCACGAAAAGACCGAGCCGGATCTGGTCATTGTTCTTGTTGGCCATTCACATGAAGATAAAGAACTGCCGGACGACCGGATCGGTGGATGCCAGCAGGTCCTGGTAGGTGCCCTCGACATGGTTGCGGCCCTCGTAGAGCACGGCGATGCGGTCCGCGGCGAGTTTGGCCACGTTGAGGTCGTGGGAGATGATGATCGAGGACGTGTTGTAGGTACGCTGCAATTGGAGGATGAGCTCCACGATCTCCTTGCCCGTAATGGGATCCAGCCCCGTGGTTGGTTCGTCGTACAACATGATCTCCGGCTTGAGGATCAGGGTGCGGGCGAGGCCGATGCGCCGGCGCATGCCACCGGAGAGTTCGGAGGGGTACATGGCGCGGGTGTGTGCAAGCCCCACCGCGTTGAGCACCTCCTCCACCAGCGCATCGGTGCCTTCCTGTGACTGCGACAGCCAATGTCGGCGAAGGGGGAACTCCAGGTTCTCCTGCACCGTCATCGAATCGTAGAGCGCACTGCTCTGGAAGAGGAAGCCGATCTTGACACGGAGCCGGTCGAGCGCTTCCTGGTCGAGGGCCAGCACATCCTGGCCGAGCACCCGGATGGTGCCCCGATCGGGTGCGAGCAGGCGCACGATGCACTTGATGAGCACGCTCTTGCCGGATCCGCTCTTGCCCAACACCATCACGTTCTCGCCGCGGAAGAGGTCCAGGTCGAAGTCGCGCAACACATGGTTGCTCCCGAAGGACTTGCCAAGCCCGCGCAGGCTGATCACCGGTCCGCCACGTTCCGCTACGTGCGTGCCCATCAGTTGAGCCCCAGGATATCGGTGACCTGCACGGCCACCAGGTCGATGATGAAGATGATGAGCGATGCCATGACCACGCTGCTGTGCGCGGAGATGCCAACGCCCTCGGTGCCCTTCTCCGTGCGATAACCCTTGTAACAGCCCACCAGGCCGATGGCGAACCCGAAGAAATAGCTCTTCACGAAGGCCGGAATGAAATCGCTGAACTCCAGGCTTTCGAACACCTGCCGGTAGAAGAGGTCCCAGCTTACCACATCCTTGATGTTCACCCCGATCCAGCAGGCCCAGATGGCGATGGCATCCGCAAGCACCACAAGTACGGGCAGCATCAGGGTGGTGCTCCAGATGCGGGTCACCACCAGGTAGCGGAACGGGTTGGTGCCGCTCACCTCCATGGCATCGATCTGTTCGGTCACCTTCATGCTTCCGAGCTCCGCGCCAAGGCTGCTGCCGATCTTGCCCGCGCAGATGAGCGCGGTGATCACCGGTGCGATCTCGCGGACCACACTGATGGCCACCATCGCCGGCAGCATGCTTTCGGCACCGAACCGTGCAAGGGTGGGCCTGCTCTGCACGGTGAGCACGAGCCCCATGATGAAGGCCGTGATGGCCACGAGGGGCAGCGAGCGGTAACCGTTGTTGGTGGCCTGCCGCACCAGCTCGCCCCACTCGAAGCGGGCGTGGAACGCATTGCCGAAGAAGCGCCCCGTGAAGGTGGCGAGCGCGCCGACCTCATCCAGCGTGGTGCGCATTCCAGTGCGTGCGGCCATGGTCGTTGGGATAACGTGGGAAATATACCCAGCGCAACGTGATCCGCCAATGATGGTGCGCAGGGAACGATCTGCGCACCATTCGAACGATGGACACCCGATCACCCGCATCGTTCCCGGCAGGATACCGTGGCGTTAAGGATCCCTTAGCACACTGCCCCGCCTATTATCATTTCATTAAATGCAGGGCCGTGCGATCCGTCAACTCGACCGACCACCGTAGCCTTGTAGGCGTCATCGACACAATATCTCACTTGACCAGTATGCACGACACCCAACGCCCATCGTCCACCATGCGCCGTTCGCTAACCATCCTGGCCGCACTGTTCATCGCGCTTTGCGGCGCGGTCCACGCACAGACCACCTTCACAGGAACCTACACGCAGAATTTCAATGCGCTCGGATCGTCGGGAACGAGCATGCCGGCGGGCTGGTCCCATCATGGAGGCTTGAGCGGGAATAACGACTCTTGGAGCACCTCCATCCCTGCATCTGGGAGTCTGAGCGCCGCAACGGCAGGCACCATCAACAACTCGCTGATCGTGTCAACCGGCAGCAGCGGGAGGAGTTCGAGCCGGGCCTACAACTTCGGTTCCTCCGGCAGCACGAACCGGGCGTTGGGAACATCACCCACCTCCACTGCGGGCAACATCCTCCAATTGCGGCTCACCAACAATACCGGCGCCGCGGTATCATCGGTCTCCATCAGTTACAAGGTGCGGCGGTTCCGTTCCGTATCCACTGCGAACGAGCTGCCGGGTTACTGGCTGTTCGTGAGCAGCAATGGCGGCAGCACCTGGACAGAGGTCACCGCGTTGCGTCCGAGCATTTCCACCGTGCCCAACTCCACTGGTGTGAGCACGTTCGGACCTTCCACCATAACGCTGCCTGCATCCGTTGCCAACGGATCGGAGCTGCGGTTCCGCTGGGTGGACGACAATGCAGACCAGACCTCTCCTGACCAGACGATCGGCATCGATGACCTGAGCATCACAACAGGCGGCACCGGCGGAGGATGCACCGCACCCACCGGTCTCACGGCCTCCTCCATCACCACCACGGGTGCCACGCTCGGGTGGGCTGCCGTGGCAGGTGCCACCGCCTACAACCTCCAGTGGCGCCTCGCATCGTCCAGCACCTTCAATACGGTCAGCAACCTCGGAGGCACCTCCTATGCCCTCACGGGCCTTACGGCAGCGACCTCTTATGTCTTCCAGGTGCAGGCTGTGTGCGGCACTACCACCAGCGCGTATTCGGCCACCAGCACCTTCACCACGGGTTCCACCGGCGGTGGATGCACCGCACCCACCGGTCTCACGGCCTCCTCCATCACCACCACGGGTGCCACACTCGGGTGGGCTGCCGTGGCAGGTGCCACGGCCTACAACCTGCAATGGCGCCTCGCATCATCCAGCACCTTCAATACGGTCAGCAACCTCGGGGGCACCTCCTACGCCCTCACAGGCCTTACGGCAGCCACCTCTTATGTCTTCCAGGTGCAGGCTGTGTGCGGCACCACCACCAGCGCGTATTCGGCCACCAGCACCTTCAGCACCTCCTCATCGGGCAGCGGACCCGCCAATGAGGTGATCTATATCTGGAGCGGCGCGCTTCAACCCACCTCGGCCACGGTGGTGGCGAAGATGACGAGCGCCTCAACGACGTGCCGCACGGTGGTGAGCACCTCCCAAACGCTCAGCAACCCGGTGATCTATTCGGCCTTCGCGAGCGCTTCGAGCAGCAACAACTTCATGGCCAAGATGAACATCACGGGCCTGACACCGGGAACCACCTATTACTACGGTGTTGAATCGAACGGCTTAGTGGACAATTCCACGGATGATATCGGAAAGTTCACCACACCTGCCACCGGGCCGTTCTCTTACAGTTTCACGGTGGGTTCCTGTTCAGAGACCGGCAACCACGGGGTGTACACCGCCATGCAGAACAAGAACCCGCTGTTCTTCATGCAGACCGGTGATTTTCATTACGCCGACCCCAACTCAAGCAATATCAGTACGCACCGCACCCCTTACGAGACCAGCATCCTGAGCCAGACGCCAAGCAGGAACTTCCTGAAGAACACCGGCCTCGCTTACATGTGGGACGACCACGACTACTGTGGCAACAACAATGTTGGAAGCGGGCTCACGGGGACCGCGAATGCACGGCAGGCCTACCAGGAGTACATTCCCCACTATCCCTTGGTGGCGGGCAGTGGCAACGTTCCCATCTACCAGGCCTTCACTATCGGTCGCATCCGCTTCATCCTGGCAGACCTGCGCAGCATGCGCACCAGCACGAGCATGTTCGGCACCACCCAGAAGAACTGGTTCAAACAGGAATGTCTGTTCGCCCGCGACAATTGCCTGATGATCGCATGGGTGTCGGGCACCTCGTTCGGAGGCAACCAGTCCGACAACTGGGGCGCCTTCACCACGGAGCGCACCGAGTTGGGTAACTGGTTCCGGGACAACAACATCCAGAACATGTTCATCATGAGCGGTGATGCCCACATGCTCGCCATCGATAACGGCAACGGGCATGACTTCTCGACCGGCGGCAACAACCCGAACAAATACCCGGTGCTGCAGGCGGCCGCCCTGAACAAGAGCGGATCCAACAAGGGCGGCACCTACAGCCAGGGTGCCTATCCCAACCCGAGTTCTTCCAATGGCCAGTATGCGCTGGTGGAGGTCACTGACACCGGTGGTTCCTCCATCGGCATCTCCTTCAAGGGATACCGCACCACAGGCAACAATACCACTGAGTCGATCATTGTGAGCTACTCCTTCAACCGCACTCTGTGCACCCCGGCGGTCAGCTGCGGAACGCCTGCCGGCCTGGCCGCCACTGGCGTGACCGGCACCGGTGCCACACTTGGATGGGCCGCGGTGACAGGAGCAACCAGCTACGATGTGCAATGGCGGGCCTCCTCCGCATCCACGTTTACGACCATTGCTGGGGTGACATCCACGAGCACCGTGCTCTCCGGCCTTACCGCAGGCACCAGCTACGTGTTCCAGGTGCGTGCCAATTGCACGGGCGGCAGCAGTTCGTACTCCGCATTGAGCACCTTCACCACTACTGCGGCCGCAGGCCCCCTGAATGAAACCGTTTACATGTGGAGCGGTGCCATCCAGCCCACCTCTGCCACGATGGTGGCCAAGATGACCAGTGCCTCCACCACGTGCAGGGCGGTGGTGAGCACTTCGCCCTCGCTGACCAACCCGGTATACTCCAGCTTCGCCACCGCAGGAACGAGCAACAACCGCATGGCCAAGATGAACATCACCGGCCTGCAGCCCAATACGACCTATTACTACGCGGTGGAATCCAATGGGTTGGTGGACAGCTCAACCGACGACATCGGGCGCTTCAAGACACCGGCCAACGGTGCCTTCTCCTTCAAGTTCGGGGTGGCATCCTGCTCCAACACGGGCAACCACCCGGTGTATACGGCGATCGCCAACAAGGACCCCCTGTTCTTCCTGCAGACCGGCGACCTGCACTACGTGAACCCGAACTCGAGCAACATCAACGTACACCGCGACCCTTACGAATCACGCATCCTTTCGCAATCGCCGAGTGCCACCCTCTTCCGCAACCACGCGCTCGCCTACACCTGGGACGACCATGATTACTGCGGGAACAACAGCAGCGGTAGCGGACTCACCGGTTCGGCCAATGCGCGCCAGGCTTATCAGGAGTATATCCCCCACTACCCGCTCGCTGCGGGCAGCGGCAACGTTCCGATCTACCAGGCCTTCACCATCGGGCGTGTCCATTTCATCCTGATGGATGGCCGCTCCGCGCGTGTTCCCGGCACCAGCATGATGGGTACCACGCAGAAGAACTGGTTCAAGCAGCAGTGCCTGTTCGCCCGTGACAACTGCCTTATGACCGTGTGGGTCACCAGCACCATGTGGGGCGGTGATGCAGGCTACACGGACAATTGGGGTGGATACCTCACCGAGCGCACCGAACTGGCCAACTGGTTCCGCGACAACCAGATCGCAAACATGCTTGTGCTCAGCGGTGACGCCCACATGCTCGGTATCGACAATGGAAGCAACCACGACTTCACCACAGGTGCCGCCAATCCCTATCCGTTGGTTGTAATGACCGCTGCCTCACTGAACACGAGCGGAAACGATGCAGGCCCCAACTTCAGCCAGGGCAAGTATGCCAACCCGAGCAGCTCCAACGGGCAATACGGAATGGTGGAGGTGACCGACACGGGTGGGCCGTCCATCTCCATCACCCTGCGCGGCTACCGCACCGGCAGCAACACCTCCACTGATTCACAGTTGACGAGCTACACCTTCACGCGCACCATCTGCCCGACGGCCGGCATGGCGACCAGTTCCCTGTCTGTGCAGAACGCCGGTGGTACGAGCGGCATCCAGCTTGCATGGGATGTGCGCAACGTGCCGGAGGGTGTGCAGTTGCTCCGCAGCTCCGACGGCACCCATTTCGAGACCCTGCGGAGCGCCGGTGAAGGCATTGATGCCCACCTGGACGCAGCACCGCACACGGGATGGAACCACTACCGACTGGTGAACGGAGCCGGCGATGTGCTGGAAGAGAAGAGCTTGTTCTTCAAGGGAAGCAGTTCAGTGCGCCTGTTCCCCAACCCGGCACAGGAGGTGGTGAACGTGGAACTGGTGGGCATCGATGCAGCCATCGAGGGACGATATCTGGTATACAGTGACCGGAAGTCAGTGCTCCAAGGTGACATCCAGATGGAGCGTGGTCGCACCGGTTTCCAGATCAACATTTCCGAACTCGCTTCCGGAAGCTACACAGTAGTGATGCAGCTCAACGGAATGGAATTGGTGGAGAAGATCATCGTGGCGCGCTGATGCACCCCAAAAGCAAGGCCCGACACGCTGCTGCCATGGCGTGCCGGGCCTTGCTTTTGAATGGGACCAAGGCGGCCATGCCGTTCTACAGGCGAACGTGGGCCTTGTCGCTCCTGGTGCTGTCGTTGACCACCGTGAAGGCGCAGCTGGACACCGTGCACTGGATACCGCCGATGCACGGCAATCTTTTCGGACCGCAGTACGATCATTTCATCTACCTCTCCACACCATCCGCGGAGGCGGTCCCTTACACCATCAGCACGCCTGACGGAACGGTACTTGTGTCGGGTGCGGTCAGCAACCTGACCTCCACGAAGCATGCCCTTGGCAGCAATGACCAGGCGCCGCTCTTCGTTCCTGTCGATTCACTGGGGGTCGTGCTGCGCCAGAAGGGTGTGGTCATCAGGGCACAGTCACCCATCTACGCCAATTACCGCAACGCCTCACGCAACTTCGCGGGGCTGCCTTCGCATGCCACCATCCTGACATGCAAGGGGAATGCAGCGCGCGGAACGGAATTCAGGATCGGTGGGGCACCGAACACCACCAGTTCGCCGAGCGCCACAGCGCAGCGCTCATCCTTCTTCAGTGTGATGGCCATGGAGGATGGCACCGAACTGAACGTGACCGGCTTTCGCAACGGTACCGTACTGATGGGTTCCGCACCACAGGCTGCAACGGCATTCACCATCACGCTGGATGCCGGAGAAAGCGTTGTACTGAGCGCTTATGTGAACGCGGCGCAACCGGCGAACTCCGAGCCCTTCCTCGGTGCCTTGCTCACCGCCAGCGCACCGGTGGTGGTGAACAACGGATTCTTCAAGGGGTTCTGCTGCCCCGGACCGACCACCGGGCATGACATCGGCATCGACCAGAGCGTGCCGGTTGAGCGCATCGGCACGGAATACATCCTGATCCGCGGCGAGGCGGCCGATCCGGGCCATGAGCGCCCCATCATCATCGCACATGAGGATGGCACCGAGGTGTTCGTGAACGGTGATGCGGCACCCCTGGCCACATTGAACAGTGGTGGATACCTGATGCTGCCGGGCTCCCTGTTCTCGGTTGAGGGGAACCTGTACATCCGCACCTCCCGCCCGGCGTACTGCTACCAGCACTTGCTGGGTGCGGCGAACCCGGTGTCGGCCGAACTGAACTTCATCCCTCCCCTCTCGTGCAGCATGCCGCAGCTCGTGGACCGCATTCCCAGTGTGGATACCATCGGTACCGTGGCGTTCAGCGGGGGCGTCACCATCATTTCTAAGGCCGATGCGGATATCGTGGTGACCGACCAGGTGGGTTCCACCATGTTGCCGGCATCGAGCGGTTCACCCGTCACCGGCAACACGGCATGGAGGACCTGGAAGCGCTACGGCTTGCGCGGTGATGTGCGTATCAGCTCCACGCGCCCCATGGCTGCTGGTATCTTCGGCGGTGTGAACGATGCCGGCTACGCCGGCTACTTCAGTGGTTTCGACCCCATCCCCAGGGCGGCCATGGTCGTTCATCCCGGTACTTGTGCCATGGATAGTTCCCTTGTCATCTTCGACGGCACCAGTCCGCCGAATACCGCTGTTTCGTGGGACTTTGACGGTGCGTCCGTGCTTGCGGGGGAAGGGCAGGGCCCCTATCTGGTGCAATGGCAGGAACCGGGCACCTATACCATCACGCTCCTGCTGGAACTGGAGGATTGCCGTGACTCGGTGGCACAGGACTTCGTACTGAACGATTGCACGGTGCTGCCGGTTACGTGGATAGGCCTGAACGCCACATCGGGGTTGGAGGGTATCACCATTGCATGGACGGTGGCTCAACAGCCGGGCGCCGAAGCCTTCGAGGTGCAGCGCTCGAACGATGGCATGAACTTCCACACGGTCGCCAGCCGCCTGCCACCCGCAGCCGGACCGGTCTCCACCTATAGCTGCACCGATCGTGCACCCGCTCGGGGCGCCAACTATTACCGGGTGACATGCATCAACGGTGATGGCACGACCGAATACTCCACCACGGTGGCCGTACAATGGTCCCCATCCTCGACCGGTGTTCAGGCCTGGTTCCATCCGGAAAGTGGCGAACTCATCATCAACGGATCTGCGAAGGCGGATGACCTGGAACTATACAACGGCCTTGGCCAACTCGTGACGCATGGGCATGGACACGGCCTACGAGCGGAGGCCACCTCCGCCCTGCCCGCAGGCTGGTATCTCCTCCGGCGCGGCAACCTGCGTATCCCGCTCATCAAGCGCTGACCCTGTTACCACAGCAGGGCGCGCGACGGTGCACTTCCATTACGAGGAAGCGGACCACATCACCGTGCCTGCCCTGTCGGGCGGTATCCATCGGTGAGCGTCCTCAAGAACGCGACGATGGCGTGCTCCTCGGCTGCCGTCAGTTGCAGATCGCCAAGTTCCTCATCGTTCACGTTGAGCGGGACCTCGGGTGCGGCGATACCGGGGTCCACATCACGCGCATTGTAGAAATGCACCACCTCCTCCAGGCTGGCAACGGAACCGTTGTGGAAATAGGGCGCCGTGATGGCCACATTCCTGAGCGTGGGAACGCGAAACTGTCCCTTCGTCCCGGGGTTCCCGGTGGTGGCCTCAAGACCCACATCAACAAGCCCGCTGCCATTGTGTGCGCCGATCGGGAGCAATGCATCCGCAATTCGCGGCACACCGATATTGTCATACGTATGGTCGGTGAAGAGGACCCTGCCATGCACCGGATCGGGATCGATCGTGTGGCAACTGGCGCATTGTGCCCGAGCGGTATCCTTGAACAGCGCCATCCCTTCCGCCTCGAGGGGGTCGAGCATCACCTCCCCGCGCAGGTAGGCATCGAACTTCGAACTGAACGGGTTGACCTCCGCTGAGCGTTGGAACGCCTCAAGTGCATCGAGCAGCTGCTGCAACACGCGCTCATCGTCATCCGCCGCACCATAAAGCGCAGTGAGCTCATCGTGGTACCCCGCCTGCTTCACCTTCGCCACCAAGTCGAACACGGCCTCATTGTTCATTTCCCGGGGATCGAACAGCGGCATCCTGGCCTGCTCGTGGAGGGTATTGGCCCTGCCGTCCCAGAAGAGGCCGCCCACGTGGGTCGAGTCAGCGACATTGTAATGCAGTGCTGGAGTGAACATGGCATAGCTGATGGAAGGCGCATTCCGGTTGCCGAGGACATCTTCCTTGCTGCCCCTCGAGATGACCGCATGAGCCGGATCGGAGAACGCGGTGTTCGGCGAATGGCAACTCGCACAGGAAATGCCTTGCGGTTCCGACAATCGTGTATCGAAGAAGATGCGCCGCCCAAGCACCTCCTTCCGCATCAGCACATCAGGTGCGCTCCGCACGCCGGTATCTGCGGGAACCGCCTGCAGCAGGGAAAGAACGATGACGAGGCAGGAAATGGGGACCATCACAGCACCAATGCGTCGACGCGGGGGTGAGCAGCGACCTGTATGCGCATTCCCACCACGGATGCTATGCGATACACCGGACATGGGCCTTGGTCGCATGGTCGCGTTCACCTTGCAGACCGATCGGTACTCCAACTCCAACCGATGGTAGCAGATAGCGTCATCGGTCCTTGATCACCATGGTGGAAGCATGCACGCCGGCGGGACCTTCCAGCCTGAGCAGATAGCCACCCGGCGCGAGTCCGGACAAGTCCATATCCACCCGTGCATTGTCAACGGGCACGGTCATCACGGTGCGCCCGGTGAGGTCCAGGAGGCGGATGGTACCAGGGGAACCGCCGGCCCTGCCGATCATCACCGTCAGCGGTCCGCCAGTGGGGTCCGGGAACACGTGCATACCAGCATCGGAGGGCATGTCCAACGCAATGGAGGTGGTACCCTGGTAGTAGGGGCCGAACTCCGTGGTGCAGGGGCCGTGTACGACCACAACGGTCCAGATCCCCGGTGCTGCGCCGACCACGAAATACTGGTCCTCACCGGATACAGGCTCCCCATTCAGGTACCATTGGTAGTTGTAGCCGGGTGGTACCTGGATCGTATCGCCGTTGGAGCTGATCTCCGCCAGCAGGGGCCCCTCCACCTGGACCGTGAAGCTGGTGCTGTCCACCTGGCCCGTCAATTGGTCCGTGGCGATCAGTGTGTATGTGGTGGTGATCTCCGGCGCCAACTGTACCGCCTCACCCGTCAGCCCCCCGGGCGACCAGGTGTACAGCACATCGTCAGAGCCGCCTGTCCGCGCTGCAGTGACCGGCACGGAGGCTCCCTGACAAATGGCAGCGTCAGCGAGCGGCATCACGTGCATGTTACGCTTCACGATCGTGAACCGGTCCCCGATGGTGCCATCCGTGAGCAGATAACGACCATCCAACCGGTTCCGATGGATATCCATGTAGAACGAGCCATAGACGCCATCCCCATTGAGGTTGGACACCATGATGGGATGGTCCATGCTCCCATCCGAATTGCCGCTGCCACTGTTGCCGCAGACCACGTAAACGGTACCATCCGGCGTTGCCGGGTCATTGTCCTTCGAATACGGGGCACCTGCATCCGGGTCACCGCCGCTGCCGTCCTTGAGCATGGTCGCTGGATCCCAGCTGCCTGAATTGCCATAGTGGCCATGTATGAGATGGCTCCGCTCGTACACATGGCTGTGACCGCAGATCACCAGATCGATGTCGTATTGCTCCAGCAGGGGGATCACACGTTCCCGCATGGCGCGCATCACCAGCTCCAGCGGCCCATCACTATCGTGTGAGCCCTTGGAATAAGGTGGCTGGTGGAAGTAGGCGATGACCCAGGGCTTGTCGTTCTGGTCAAGGTCCTGTTCGATCCAGTCCTTCATCCGGTCGATGCCGTTGGAGGTGTTCAGGAAATCGTAGACCTCCGAGTTGAGGGACAGGAAATGAACATTCCCGTGATCGAACGAGTAGAAGACCTCCAACTGGGAAGGATGGCCGCCGGCTTCACCCACTTCGGGCACATCAACGATCTCGTAATAGGGGCCCTCATGGTTCTCCAGCGGGATATTGCTGTAGGGCAGACCGAACAATGCGCTGCGCCGCCAGACCTCGTTGTAGTCGTGATTGCCAGGCGACGGATAGAAAGGCAGCCAATTGAACACATCACTGAAGCCTGAAAGCCCGAACACCTTGCTTTGGTACTCGGTGTCCTTGCCATCGTCGTAGACGTTGTCTCCAAGCCAGATCCATACATCGGTATCCGATCCGCCCGGGTGGGCGAGGTAGCTCTGCTTCACCGCCACCTGTCCGGCATTCCCCTTGCCGAAATCACCAATGGCCCAGACCCGGATGGGCTGCTCGCTACCCGGCATCGGATGGGTCCTGAACCGGAACTGTTCGCCCGGCTCGGTCATCATGGTACCGCCCTGACCCACCGCGTAGTAGTATGTAGTGTATGGTTGCAGACCGGTGACCGTCACCGCGTGGTCGGTCACTGTGGTGGTGTTGGCCGTGTGGAGCGTAAGTGAGCCGGGCTCGGAACCGACCCACAAGCTCGTTCCCGCAGCTGCGCTCGTACGCCACATGATGGTGATGGCCTCATGGGTAGGGGTCTGCAGATAAGGGCCTCGGACAACCGATTGGGCACTCACCGCTGCAGCGGCGATCGACATCAGAACGGGTAACAGGATGCGCATGCGTTCTATCTTAAGGGCTCCCAAGGAACAGCGACAGTATTAATCCAACATGGCCTCTGGTTGAACATTGGGTGATCGTTCGCGGTATCACCGATGGACAATACCATCATGAAGAAGCACCAATGTGTACCGCAGGCTGGAACGCAAGCACGAGGTGGACATCGGATCTAATGTGCCATTCCGTATGAACAGGGCGCAAAATTGCGGTGCATGGACCGTGGGCCATGTGGCATTGACATCAAGAAACCTTCACGGGGTGGTTAAGGCCCTGGTCATTACGCCGCTGCGCCCTATGGTGCCATGCGCATAACCTGCAGGGACCGCCGTTGGGCCCTTCGCCATGATCACGATGTTGAAGCTGGGTTAATGATGCCGTAACCCTGTCCGTGAAAACTTGCGCCCCGGAATAAAGAACGGAACCGACCGCTTGGCCGCCAAGGCGGACCGATCGCCGCACCGAAAATAACCCACCCATTGAAGAACCCGACCCGCATGCAGCGCAGCGCACACACTGTACTCGGCCAAGTTGCCAACCTTGGAACCACTTGCACGGAACGATCTGTGGCAATGCTGCGCCCGGTGTTGATGGGGGTGTTGATGATGCTTGTGGCTCAGGGGTGGGGGCAGACGACCATCGGCATCCACGATTTCGAGACCACCAACGCCTCGCCGGCGATGACCCGCTCGACAGCAACGACAAGTGGAACCCCGGGTTTCTCAAACGTTGTTTCCGGCAATTCCCCATCGTCCAGCGCTTCTCCGGCAAACTCGCCATATTTTACCAGCTCAAACAGAGGCTACCGCCACGCGGGGCCGTCGTCGGCAACCGCCATCGTTACTCATACCTTCGGTGCTGTAGACACCCGCAACTACACCGGCATCTCCGTGAGCATTCGCGTCGCCTCGATGTCCATCGGCAGCGGTTCAAACGGCATTGAGAGCGATGACTACTGCGAGATCGCCGTCAGCCCGGACAACGGCACGACATGGTATCAGCAGTCGCGCTTGGTTGGAGGTAGTACTGGCAACTCGCGATGGGCATTCACAGGCACTGGCTCCGTCACTCGCTCCTACCTGACCAACAATACTTTCACCAGCCATGTAACACCTGGAAGCGGCGGACTGCTGACCGGAACCAACGCTGTCACCACCATGACGGTCACCGGCCTGCCAGCAGTCCAAAACCTGCGCATCCGCGTGCAGACGCGCAACGACTCCGGGAACGAATCCTGGATAATCGACGACGTTCGTGTTTCGGGCACCCCTATCGTTGTTCCCACCGTCACCACCACTACACCCGCCACTTCCATCACCGTTTCCGGCGCTACCGCCGGGGGCAACATCACCGCCACCGGCGGAGCCAACGCCACGATCCGCGGCATCGAATACAGCACCACCAACGGCTTCGCCAACGGCACCGGCACCCAGGTCACTGAATCCGGCAGTTTCGGAACGGGTGCCTTAACCCGCAACATCACCGGCTTGAGCGCTGGCACCACCTACTACTTCAAAGCCTTCGCCACCAACTCCGCAGGCACCGGCTACGGCGCGCAACAGAGCTTCCTCACTGTCCCTGCCGCACCCGCCACCCCCACGGCATCAGGCGTCGGTGCCACCGGCTTCACGGTGAGCTGGGCCCCGGTGACCAGCGCCACCGGCTACCGCCTTGATGTCTCCCTTGCCTCAGACTTCTCAAGCTTCGTTGTAGGGTACAACAACCTGAGCGTTGCCAGCACCGGCCAAGCTGTCACCGGCCTCAGCCCGGAAACCACGTACCACGTCCGGGTCCGCGCCGTGAACACCTCCGGCACCGGAGCCAGTTCCGGCACCCTTACCCAGGCCACCGCTGCCGCCACATCTCCCACGCTCACCGCTGCCACGCTCTCCGGCGCCCTCTCCACCACCTATCCCTCCGCCTCCACGGGCGTGAGCTTCACCGCCGCCGGCACCAATCTTACCGGCAACATCACCGTTACCGCGCAATCCGGTTACGAGGTCTCCACCTCCCTCGGCTCCGGCTACGGCGGGTCCGTCTCAGTGGCCGGCGGCACCACCGTGTATGTCCGGTTCGCCGCCAACCGCAACGCGGGTAACTACAACAGCGCCACCGCTGCCGTTCTCTCCAGCGACGGAGCATCGAACGTGAACATCACCACCTCCAGCTCCGGCAACACCATCAGCGCCGCTACTCCGCCCACGCTCACCGCCGCGCCATCGGCCACAGTGGATGCGCCGTTCGCAGTGACCTTCGCTGACAATGCCAACTGGCGCAGCAGCATCTCCATCGTCACCGTGGACGGCACCCCGCTGGCCACGGCAGCTTATTCCGTGTCCGCCGGCCAGATCACCTTCACGCCGAGCCAATCTGTGCTTCTCCAGTCCTCCGGCACCAAGGTGATCGCCGTCACCTCCGCCAACTACAGCGCTGCCAGCGTTAGCCAGGCCATCGCCGCAGGTGCCGCCACCCAGCTCGCCGTCACCACCCAGCCTGCTGCACCCGCCAGCAACGGCGCCGCCCTCGCCACCCAGCCGGTCGTTACCCTCCGTGACCAATACAACAACACGGTAACCGGCAGCAGCGCCAGTGTCACCGCGGCCGTTGGGGCCGGCACGTGGACCTTGGGAGGAACGACCTCGGTGAACGCCAGTTCCGGCGTCGCCACCTTCTCCGGCCTCACCGCCACCAGCGCCGCCGCCGTCACCGGAGCCACCATCAACTTCACCGCCACCGGCGTCACCGGCGCCACTTCCGGCACCTTCAATATTGCGGCACCCGACTTCGTGGCCCTTACCGCCATTGGCATCGCTGCCGCGGAGAATTTCAACACGCTCGCCAACTCAGGCACCTCATCCACGCTGCCACAAGGATGGGCCATCTCCGAGAGTGGATCCAACGCTAACACCATCTACACTGCGGGTACGGGGAGCAGCAGCAGCGGGGATACCTACAGTTTCGGGGCCACTTCCAGCACTGAGCGGGCGCTCGGTGGGCTGCGGTCTGGCTCCCTCATTCCATCTTGGGGCGCGAAATTCCAGAATAATACCGGGTCCACCATCACCACTCTCGTCGTCTCCTACACCGGTGAAACTTGGAGAGTGGGAACGGCCAGCCGAGTCGATCAAATCGACTTTCAATACAGCACGGACGCCACAAGCCTGACGACCGGCACTTGGACGGATGCCAACTCCTTGGATTATGCAAACCCTGGTCAAGCAACGGGCAGCGGTTCCATGCAGCACAGTTCCGCAATTTCCGGAACCATCACCGGCTTGAACATCGCAGCCGGCGCCACCATCTGGGTCCGGTGGACGGATGTCGATGCCTCTGGCTCCGACGACGGCATGGCCATCGACGACTTCAGCATCACCGGCTTGGGCAATGCCACGCTCACCATCGGCGGATCCCCGGCCAATGCCACCTCCGCCGACTTCTCCACCACTTACGGCACGGCCTCGGCGGCTCAGACCTTCACCATCGGCGGCAGCAGCCTCCAAGGGGACATCACCGCCACCGCCGGCACCGGCTTTGAGGTTTCCAGCGATGGCACCACCTACGGCCCCACCGCCACCTTCACGCGCAACGCCACCTATGCCGCCAGCGGCACCCTCCATGCCCGCCTCGCCGCGACCGCCTCGGCCTCGGCCACCTACACCAGCGCCACCGTGGCCACCCTCACCAGCACGAACGCCACCAGCCGCACCATCTCCACCGATGGTGCCGGCAGCGCCGTTGCCGCTGCCAGCCAGACCATCACCGGTCTGCCCGCAGCACAGACCCGGTTGGTGGGTGCCCCGGCATATACGCTGGGGGCCACCGCCTCTTCCGGACTCACTGTTACCTACGCCAGCTCCAACACGGGGGTGGCCACCGTGGCGGGCAACACCGTCACCATTGTAGGCAACGGCCAAACCACCATCACCGCCAGCCAGGCCGGTAACGGCAACATCGCCGCCGCAACCCCGGTCACCCAAACGCTCACCATCCTCCCCACCACCTGGACCCTGATCGAGAACTTCACCGGGTTGAACACCGGCAACCTCAGCGGCCAGAACGGCTGGACGAACTCAGCGAGCGCCTCCGGCACGGTGGGCGCAGACCCTGTGAGTACCGGCAACCTCGTTGGTATCCTGCAGGCGGGCGACCAGATCCAGAACTATAAGAACCTGGCCATTGCCGGATCGGGCCAGACCGCCACCGTGTTCATGCGGTTCCGCATCGGCAACATCGATAACAGCAGCGCCAACAACAACGAGACGAATGCCTTCGCGGGTATCTCCGATGCGGCCGCCCCATCCACCTTCGCGAACTTCCGTGCACAGTGGGGCACCAATCCGCTCTTCAGCACGACCAGTTCTCCCAACCCCACCACACCGTTCCACCTGGTGAGCACCGGAACGGTCACCAACAGGTTCCTTGACCAGCAACCTGGCGTTGGCAACTGGTTCCATGCCTGGACGGTGCTGGATAAGGCCGCGGCCAAGTACCGGGTGTACCTGCAAGGCGGGCAGTTCACCATTCCCACGCTGGTCACCGAAGTGGGAACCGGTACGTCCTCCTTCGACTTCCGCAATGGCGGCAACCTGTCCGACACGGTAACGCTGAAGCTCTTCCTGCGCTCTGCGGTAACGGCCAACCACAAAGCGCCGTTCTATGTGGACGACATCCACCTTGCATCCGGGCAGAACCTTACCGCGCCCATTGCCACGATCGGCTATCAGTCAGCGCTCACCGCGATGAGCTCCATCCTCGGGCAGCCCTCGGCATCACAGGCGTTCAGCGTGCAGGGTTCGGCCATCGCCACAGGAGGCATCACCGTGTCCGCGCCGGCAGGGTTCGAGGTGTCGCTGAACGGGACCACCGGTTACGCCCCAAGCGTGGTGGTCGGCACCGCCGGTGAAGTGTCCCCGACCACGGTGCATGTGCGTATTGCCGACAGCGCACCGCTGGGCACCGTCAACGGTGTCATCACCCTTTCGGCCACCGGCGCCGAGCAGAAGACGATCACACTGCCCAACGGCACGGTGAGCACGGCGACCTACTACGCCCGTGGTTCGGGTAATGTGAACGGCGCCATCTGGAGCACGGAACCCACGGGCACCCCCGGTTCGGCACCCCAGTGGAGCGTAGGCACCAACATGTTCATCGGTGCGGGATATACGGTGACGCTGAACGCGAGCATCACCATCAACGACCTGACCACGGAAACCGGATCCCAACTGGAGCTTCCCTCGGAGCGCTTGCTGACGGTGCTGGGCACCACGGTCTCGCTCGCCGGGGCAAGCATCACCTCCACCGGAGGCGTCCTGGAACTGGCTGCCACCGCACCGGTATCGCTGACCTTGGGTGGAACCGTGGAAATGACCGACCTGGTGGTGAACACACCCGCTGGTACGGTTGTGACCGGGACGCTCGCGATGCGGCAGACCTTGACACTCGCGGCCGGGGTGTTCGATGCCACCGCTGCCAACATCACCCTGGTGAGCAACGCGGCCGGTACGGCACGCCTGGGCCCGGTGGGTGTAACGGCCGACTACGTGGGCAACACCCTCACCGTGCAGCGCTACATCCCTGCAGGCCGCACCAACTGGCGCCTGTTGGGCAGCCCTGTCGCTGGCCAGAACGTGGATAGCTGGGACGATGACTTCTTCACGGCGGGCTTCCCCGGTTC
>Ga0169931_10004632_pt1 | contig 21305 bp, 23 predicted proteins | sample Kivu_15m_20L_FD_129675 | JGI IMG/M metagenome (GOLD analysis project Ga0169931, IMG submission 129675) | Freshwater microbial communities from Lake Kivu, Western Province, Rwanda to study Microbial Dark Matter (Phase II) - Kivu_15m_20L... | ecosystem: Environmental > Aquatic > Freshwater > Lake... | reverse complement strand
CTCAGAGGGGACATACCATTCGTTGGCAGTCTTAATTTAGTCGACTTTTTGCGGAGCCTTTCGACCAACTCCGGCTTGCTCTTCATGAAACTACTCACCAGTCTATACCTGTTCAGGCCCGAACACTGAAAGCATATTTCAGCTTCCAGATAAAGTCAAAGGGCTTACTCCGTTGCAGGAATTAGCCCAGTGGTTTCAAAGAAGTTCCACGCCCTACACAGACTGCAATCTGGATCTCGGCTGAGACACTTAGGCCCCCAGATCCTCTCCATCGCCTGCAGGGTATGATCCCTTGGGCTACAGCATTCACAAACATCGTGCCCAAAATCCTGATCCAATTTAGACATCGGCTCTGCGCACACTACACATCTCATGGCTTACTCCAGGGTCAATAGATAGCAAAGTCTTATGCTTTGCAGTCATTTGTCTTTACCTCTCTAAACTAGTTTCACACATCGTATTTATCTACATTTTCAATGTTATACGAGTTAGCTCCTAATTTATTAAAACACCAAAACGCACAACTAAGGCCATATATGACTCCCATTAGGCCAGCAATCCAATAAGGCGAAGATCCTAAGAGATCGTGGAAAACCCACATCATTCCTACGCCAACTGCAAATGAAATTCCAGAAATAGCAAATATGTAAAAGCACGCAAATCCATATTCTAAAATACTGTATCTGTTCATTTAAGTTTTTCCTTTAATTGCTTGGATGTCTACCTTGACTAACATTAAAACCGCAGACCTGGGGAAGAAGAGACGCTTCCTGCCCCAGGTCTGGGTAATACGCCCGCACGCACTCAGCGGGGCTTGGTCGGAACATTATATTTCGTGTCTGAAATATTCTGTTCCAGGTCTGAAATATCCTGTTCCAGGAATTCGATTTGAAACTGTATCTCATCAATGCGCTTACTAAGAGCTTCTGCTTGCTTGACTGCTTTGGAAACCTCACGCCAATAGAAAACAGTCGTAACAACGGTGCTGCAGGCGAATGTAATTATAGCAATTTCATTTATGGTCATGTATGTTCTTTTCTTATGATTGAATCTTGCAAAGTGCAGCGCTTTGCGCTGCAATTTAACGAAGAAGCAATCGGTGTCAAGTTAATTCGTAATTTGAAGCCGCAAGCCTGGGTAACACGCCCGCACGCTCTCAGTAGGACTTAGTTGAGCAGTTGTTGGCGTTGCGGCTGCAACGCTCCGCCATCGTGTCGATATGTCGTTCGACGTTCTGAAGGTCCTCACGAACTGATCGCATATTATCCAAGATATCTCGCTCGACCTGGTCAAAACGAACGGTCAGTTCCAGTTCCTTATTCTTTGACATGGAGTGCCAGTAGAGTGCTGCAAATACTCCTGCTACTGCCGCCATAAACGCAAGTGCCCAAATTTCAATCGTCATTTTGTCTTCCTTTGTTGAAGTGTTAAGGTATCCTGGGACACGGCGTCCCCGATGCGCGGATTCTATCCAAATCTCCCAAGTTGTCGAATAGCCTTATGGAATTCACTTTTAAAGCGTAACCCTCCATGCTGGCACAGGTGGGGCAAAGAGTCCTTACCCACGCATCTCTTATATGCAGTCTTGCAGAATATAACCCGCAGTCCTGACAAGTCTTGGAAGCTGTGCTGCAGAAGCCAAACACCAAGTTTGACACAACAGGCACGTTGGAGAGATTGTGGTCGACCACCATCCTACCGTAGCTTTCATGCATGCCTTCAATCATTAGATCATGTGGCATGAGTTCCGCGCTGTAGAGATCATGTAGCTTATAAAGCAGGTCGCAACCTATCCTTGACCACCCCTTTGAAAGTCTTATGTTCTCTGTTTTAACAAACCTGTAGTTAGGAAAACTATGCATAATTTGGAGATATGTTATTTTAACGCATTAGATGCTGTTATTTGATGATCTTTCCAAATGATAAAAGAGTAATGTAAAGTGCCAATCCTAATATCCCACTCCATTCGCCTTGCCACACTAAATATATAGGTAGCACTATTGCAATGATTAACAAAATCACTATAACGCAAACTAGTCCCGCCATCTTTACAAAAGACAACATTGAGTTTGTGTAAGATTTATATGACTCAGAGCTCATTCTTTCTCACCTCTTTCCATAGCCGAGCAAAAAGTTTGTATCTTTTTTTTCATGTAGCGGTTACCAAATTCTGAAAAAGAATACATCATCTTAGTTATCTCCTGATACTCTTTTATCAAAAATTGCAATCTCTCAACTTCTTTCATTGATTCAATGTTCAAATCATGTATCTTTGCATTTATTTTGTTTACCTGCAAAATCTCAGTTTCATAGTCCGTGCCAGTTGTTGTGGGTATTTTGGATTTATTTTTTAACATTGTCACTTACTTATAACATGAATTATTTGAATACAGCCCGCGATACTCTAAGATCGGCGGATTTGTTATACCTATCGTAGATGGAGAGAATGAAAGAAGTTGTAGATAATCAATGACTTTTATGAGATACCTCCAATCTGAGCTTTCCATGGTTAGTTTGTAGGAGCCTGGGCCGATTTGTTCCATGTCAACGAAGCGAGTCCGGCCCCAGAGAGGCCATGAAATTCCTAGTGAGCCATCATTGGATTTGGATGTGACAAAAACTGTCATTCTAAATGGCTTTTGTTTTTTAGTTTTTATTTTCATAGTGCCCTGAGTGGGACTCGAACCCACACGCCTTTTAAGGCGGCAGATTTTAAATCTGCTGCGTATGCCATTCCGCCATCAGGGCAATGCGCTCGCTGGGGATCGAACCCAGGACCCAGTGATTAAAAGTCACTTGCTCTACCAGCTGAGCTACAAGCGCAATATCATTTACCTGTCTTTAAAAACATCTTGTCAAGGACGTAGTAGTAGCAGGTCCAGAAGACTCTAGGTTGCACGAATCTAGGTGTGTTGTCAAGCCACCATTCCATTACAGTTTCTATTTTTCTTAGCATTGAACGCTCCCGGCTGGATTCGAACCAGCGACCATCAGATTAGAAATACGATGCTCTACCCGCTGAGCTACAAGCGCAATAATATACTATTTTGTAAGTAATAGGGCAGGTGGGAATCGAACCCACATGAGCGCAATTATAAGTCACGACCTTTTACCAATATCAGGCACTGCCCGTCACATTCCTGATTGGATTCGAACCAATGACCCACAGATTAGAAATCTGTTGCTCTATCCAACTGAGCTACAGGAATTAGATAAACCATGGAAAGTTAGAACCCATATCACTGACAATATCTTCTGAATCATAGTTAATAGTTACGAAAAAACAAATTCTCATTCCTTAATCTTGCTTATTAAAGCCCCGCCTACATCTATTTTATTGATGCATTTGTGGGCTCTATTTGTTTCTATTACTATCACTTAAATCACTAAGTGACGAGGTATGTTATTTTAACCCGTATACAGGCTTAATTTAGACAATAAAACACCCCCTGTTTAAGGGGGTGTTTTATTGGTTGATACCTAAGAAAGCAAACTATATTTGCTTTCTTAGCTAAGAAAGCAAACTATATTTGCTTTTGTAAAGCGTCCATCAGCTTTTGCTTATACATCTGGCCCTTTTCACTCTCAACCAGGCTCTTGGCTTTTTGGCTAGTGGTAAAATTGTCAGCTACAAGTCCTCCCACAGTTCCAAGAGCTGCTCCTCCCAACATGCTAGGGAGTACGCCAACGCCGCCTGTTAGGACTCCAAGGGGAATTCCTGCCAGTGCGCCTATTCCTGTTCCTATTCCTGTTCCTATTCCCAAGCTGGCCAAGGTTTTGTTTAGCTTAGCCCTATCGATGTCCCTCAGCAATTTCTTCAACTCTGGATCTTTAGACAGCGCGTAGCCTTCGGATGTTCTAGGCTTAGCCAAGTGCTCCAAGGCGGCAGGAGTCAAGTAGCTACCGGCTAACAGTCCACCTACACCACCAATAAGTCCTGCTGGCAGAGCCCCCACTCCAGCAAAAGGAGCTCCTATGGCTGTACCTGCGAGGCCTCCTGTTAAGCCTCCAACAAGTCCTCCAATTACTGAATTTCTATGCTTTCTTCTTTTTGTATCAGTAACAGCTCCTGGATTCAGTTGCTCAAGCATCTGCTCCTCAACATATGGAACTTCCAAAAAAGCTTGCTTAACGCACATCTTATTTAGATTGCTTGCTATCTTAATCATGAGATTTTGCCGCAGACTCTTCTAGAGCCGTATGTATGCCTTTGCCCATATTGACCGTGCCAAGACCAGCACCGGCAAGTCCACCCAGGCTCATGCCCTGCAGAGCTCTACGTAAGTATTGAGCATTTTCGGGTTTGGCAGAGAAGGCCTCTCTTAACAGACCACCACCAGCACCTAACCCAAGAGCTTTAATTGGTACTGGAGCTGGTGGTTTAATAGGTGCTGGGCGTTGGAGTCCATTGGAGTTAGCATCCTCAAAGTAGGAACGAAGAGCGCGACTGGCGAGAGCGCCGAGCGCACCGGCGCCAGGAAAGCGTGCTTGCTTGTAATGCTGAACAGCTCCTGGATTCAGTTGCTCAAGCATCTGCTCCTCAACATATGGAACTTCCAAAAAAGCTTGCTTAACGCACATCTTATTTAGATTGCTTGCTACTTTGATAGTAGCGCTCTTTTTTTCCTGCGAACTGTCCCCTTTGTTCTTTCTTTCCTTGTTTTCAACAGCCTTTGATCGAGCCTCAAAGTGAGATACTACAGGTGGTACAAAGCCTACTCCTGGAAGAGCATAATTTAGAGCACTGCCCAGGCCGGTAATTACAGCTTCATCAGTCAGCACTTTGCTGGGATTCTCTCCGCTTCCTAACATGGCTCCAATGGCTCTTTGTCTAGCTCTATTGTGGTATCCTCCTAATAAATCAAGAATATGGGGATCGTGAAGCTTGGGATCGATAGACGGAGCAGCTTCATATGCATTAGCGATACTCTTCATTTTTTTTCTTCTGAGAATATTGCTAAGAATAGCTCCGCCTAATGCTCCCCCGGCCGCGCCGATAAGGCGACCGATGCGACGGCGGCTGCGAGTGTCATCTCCCGTAGCATATGTTAATCCGGCACCAGCCTGGTCTCCAAGTCCTGCACCTGCTACACTGCCTAAAAGTGCACTAAGTACACCGCTGGTGGTTGGATAGTTGACTAAAAAACCAGGATCCATTCCAATAGCGTCAGCCATTGCAGTGGCTCTACCGGCTCGGCCTTGGTGGCCTATTCTTGGCGTTATACCTGTTGGATCGAACGGAAAAATGTCTGCATAAGCTCCGCCAAAAGAATCCATGTCCAAAAGTTCTTTAGTGGGAACCTTGGTCGCAGCTTTAGTCAAATTGCTTGCTATCTTAATCATGTATTGATTTCCTATTAAAGATCTAATGGTTAAAATTAACTGTACTTGTTGATTATATCAGCAAATCTTTTTTCTTTCTTTGCGTTTATTTTAGCAAGATGCTGGCCTAAAAGACTTCCAATCATTTGACCTGTAATGGCGCCACCTAATCCTACCAATGCTGGAGTAGCATACGGGCCAAATCTATCTTGCTTTAGTAAAGCTGAAATTCCTCCAGCGCCAAGACCGGCTGTAACTGCGCCCAATATTCCGTAGTTTCTAGAACCTTTGGATATCCTATTTAGGAGTTCTCGTTCATCCTTGTTAAACTCCTGCTTGGCTACCTCTTGTCGTGCTTTTTCTTTTTTTAGATAATACAGTCCGCCTAGAATTTTACCTAAGACCAGTCCGGCAGAGGCTCCAGCGGGACCAGAATAAAGGCCTCCTGCCACAGCACCAGGGATAATGTACGAGCCCTGATACAAAGCCGAGTCGCCTAGTTCCCAAAGCCTCTGCTTGTTAAATATAGTAGGTCCAAAAAATTGAGCCTTTAAGTCATCGTAGTTTCTGAGAGGGGTACTCTCCAGATCCTTGCCTGTATCTGTTATCTTGTCTACAGTCTTTCCAGGGATATCCAATACAGAGACTGCCCCATCCGACACAGATCGGGCTATAGGCGCACTTGACGAACTATATAAATTCAACAAAGCGCCAATGGGTATTGCAGTGGCATTAAACATCTTTGTGCTTAGCCAAAAGTTTCTTTAGTTTTGGCGTCAACTTTGGATCAGTCATGAATACAGATAAATTGTTGTTTGGATTGAAGTCTAATAGCTCTCTTATCTCTGGCTGTATTCCGTATTTTCGGAACCATCGATCATAAGTGTTATACGCTCTGCGTAGTTTTAAAGCATTGTTTTTTAGCTTCTTGAGATCCTCTGGAGACACGTCCTCTGATTTATTAAACATCTGTTTTGCAAGAGCGTTTACAGCCATGTTGCTGGCTAGATACTCTTGATCCAAGGGGCTTTTTCGTTGATACAGCCTATTTGCAAGAACATGGTCTTTAGCTGTTGCAAAATCCATAGCGTGCCCCAATTCGTGAGCCAAGATGGCAGGATCAGAGTGGAATACTGAAATGGTGTCTGAGCTGGGATCGTAGTGATCTGCGCGACTCATAGCCGCTGAAAGTGCCCTTAATGGAAAGTTAAGTGTACTCATAACTTTTGAGCCAAATCCGTATCTAGGATTTTTCCAAGTTCTATATAGTTTATCTAACAACCTTTCAGACCCAAGATAAACCCCTATATTCTTGAGAGCCGAATGGTCTTTAACAGCGTCCAAGTAATCTTTTATATCTGGATTATCAAGACCGGCAGTTTCATGAGAGGTGCCAAGGTGATCCATTGCCGGCACGGATAAAACTTTGCCTATAGTGCTAGAAACGGGTCTAAGGATAGCGGGTTCCCTATCGTAGACATCAAGTGCCTGCTTCTGAGACTGTCCAAACATTGGAGCATATAGAATATCGTGTATTTCATCTTCTGAAAAACCCTTTGCCTTTAGCTCGTCTGCAGTTGGCTTGTAGTCAAGCAAAGTTTTATCCTTAAGCTCTTTATGTATTCTGCTGCTATCTGAGATTCGACCAATGCGCATTCCAATCAGTGTACCTATCAGACCTCCTGGCAGCGCTCCAAATCCTCCAGAGGGAAAGGTTACTCCTCCACCTATTGCGCCACCTGCGAGAGCCCCCAGTAAACCTCCTATAATCTTGTTCCTATTGTCCAGTGCCGGAGTGGCTGAAAGTACCGCAGCGGATTTACCTACTAAAATAGGCGCATATCTAATAAGGTCATCGCCGAGATGATTTTTTATTAAATTTACTTTAGATTTCTTTATATGTAAGTAAGGGTGTTGAATTATTTCTCTCTTTCTAGTATTTTTACCGAATCAGAAGCACTCAGTTCGCCTCTATTAAAGGCTTTAATGGCGTCGTCCTTGGTCCTGAATACCTTGGCGTTGTTTTTATCGGCTTTGGCTTTACTCGCCAGGTATAATCCATATAAAAACTCATTCTTTATAAAATTCTGAGCCTGAAAGGTAGAGGCGGACAGCAAGTTTCTGCTGGGCAGCATTCTTTCATAGGCTTCAGAAACAGCGGCCTGAGTGCTCGGCACGTGCAGTCGCATCTGGTCTCCGTCAAAGTCTGCATTGAACCCTACCACTACGGAAGGCGATAGCTTCAAAGTAGATCCGGCTGTAAGAATAGGCTTAGCTGCCATGAAATTATACTTATGCAAAACCGGGGCACGGGTTATCATAACCGGCCTCTTGCTCATTTCAGACAGTAAGGCCCTTCTTGCAGTCGGAGTGCGCCCTTCTACTTGCTTCATAGCTTCCAGAGGAGTGGCTCCCGAGGACACTAAAGATCTAACCACATAGGGCCTAAAGACAGAAAATGCCATGTCTTCAGGAACGCCTACGTGATCCATATCCAGGGAGGGATCCGGAGTGATAACCGCGTTCCCTACCCCTTCAACCGTGGAAGACAAAACCTTGCGCTGAAACATTGAGAACTTGGGATTGCTGCCAAGTATATGGCGAATCAAGCCGTTGACATTCTTCTGCTTAAGCTTTGCTGACGCTGGATCAGCAAGTCCTACCGTGGCCTTGACCATCTTGTAAAGTGCTAATCTTTCCTTACCAGTATTGTCTGCGCCTAGTTCAGAACTCAGCTCTTTGAGATTGCGGTTCATACTAAACAACTCTTTATAGAGATAGTTCATGTCGGAAACCATTTGCATGTTTCCCGTATCTGTTATTGGCCTGAATCTAGGCGGAAGAACAGGCATATTGTCCCAAAGAAAATCAATGGGTTTTACTTTTCTTTTTTTCATCGACTCCAAATAAGCCAATTTGGATATAGAGTTGCTGCGAGCTTGACCCTTGGAAGCCGCTATCTCTCTACGAGCACTCTCTATCTCAGAATTAATATTTATCGAGGCCAACTTTGCCTCAAGGCCCCTCATTCCGTTCATTCCCTTTACGTTTTCCCCGGCAATCACGCTCTCAAAATTCTTCTTGGTTAATCCGGTCAAGGATCTAACCACGTCTTCCATCACGGGGTTAACTATTTTTGTTGCAAGTGGAAAGTGTCCGAACGAGGACTGGTTAACTCCAAAAATCTTATCGTCAAAGAAACCTCCGTCATATGCCTTTCCTGTCTTAAAATCAATATCTCTAAAATCTTTGACTTCTCCCTTAGACAAGTTTTTAACGTCATCACCAGTCATACCGTATATATTGACAGCTCCACCTTGTCTCTCTACGTTTACTCCCGCTCCCTTGAGCTGCCCGACAAACTTGTCCCATACAAACGGCACGTTTACAGAAGGAACTGGAGTGCCCATCTTAATAGCCCTCCAGTATTCATCGTTCTTCTGACCGCGAACCAGTCTGGCATCTTTAAGTACCTCAATGGCTCCATGGGATAATATTGCGTTAATGTCAGATATGGATATTCTCTTCGCCCCTTCATCTCCACCTTTTACCGGCGCTTCCTCCGTGCTATATCCTCCAACATCACGAGCACTGAGCTTCTTTTCAGCTTGATGGTGCAAGTTTAGAAAATACCTGTTACCAGTAAATACGTTATCCACAGCTCTGTTCAATCTGGGATCGTAGATGGTTTCGGTATCGTTGAGTCCAGCTTTCTTAAGCTCTCTTTGAGCGTAGTCTATATAGCTTTCATCCATAAATGCCGGCAGCTTGATAGGTACGCCGGCCTTGGCTGCAATCTTGCCCATGGCTGCCTCGACGGCTTGAATAGGGTTAACACGGCTTGTAAGAGCAAGAGGATTATAAATAACTTCATATGGATTGCCATCTTTATCTTTTGGCATATCTGCATCAGAAACAACTACAGATATGACTCCTTTGTCGCCGTATCTACCAACGAGTTTGTCACCCACGGCCATAGGTTTATAAGACTTTATGGCAACCTGATATCCACTACGAGTCTTCGTTACATTGGTAACTACACCTGGCTGACTATGATCCCAGATTTGAGCTCTGTCACTAAATATCGGACGAGTCTTTTTCATCAATCCAAACGTATCTCCCTTTCTCTCACCTACGCCAAGTATTATGGGGTCTCCGGGATTCAGCAATGTTCCCGACTTAATGACTCCAGATTTATCCATGTTCTTTAGCTGTTCCTTGCTGTACTTTCCAGGAAATAAAGATATGAATTTATTGAAATCTGCTCGATAATCATCTTTATTGTCGTAGCCTACGGTATACATGTGCTCCGAAGACATTTTTTTTGCAGCTGTCTCGGATACGACAACCCCGTCCTCGAAGTTAGATCCTCCAAGATCGGAATCTCCCCATATGGTATATGCTACCTTTAGATTCCTGCCCATGGCTAGTCTTCCCTGATCATCGGTATAATTAGACTTAGCCAATAACTGACCTGGCTTAATCTGATCGCCTAACTTAACCTGAGCAGTGTTGTGGATATAAGTTTTTCTATTGAAAGGAAAATTATTGTATAGTTCGTATCGCTTCTTTTCCTTGCCGTGCTTTACTTCAACGTAGTCAGAGGTAACGTCTGTAATAAGCCCGGGGCCAAGATTGACATCTGCGGCCACCGCTCCAAGATGGGGAATAAGCTGCTCTTCAAATGATTTTCCATCAGAACTATTGGCATCTAATCCTTGCACCATAGGAGTCTCGGCATCTTGAACAGGCAATGCCTGAGTAAAATACTTTGAGCCCATCATCATACGTCCGCCCTTAAGTCCAGACGCCCCTGGAACCAAGTTTGAGTTAACATTGAACATGTTTGAATACGAGGGCAGCACGTAATCCACCTCTGAAGGATCGACGTATGAAATCTGTCCACGAACCATGGCTCTTACGGGATCCTTGCTCTTTATAGCCTTAGCTAGTTCTCCGGGGAATGCCACAACGGAGTCTGTCACAACTCTTGCGGCAACGGGCCCCGTCTTTCCAGTTTTTAAATCTCTCAACTGAGAGTATATTTGACCATCGGCTCCTTTTGAAGAACCGACGGTCAATCTGAGATCGATTCCTACTTTGTCCGATTCAGGAGTTCTGACAGGATCCATAAAGCCAAAATGCGAGGGCTGTACGGAACGACTATCAACTGGAATTCCGTGAGCTGCCGATCCAATTCCTCCTTCTCCAGTTCTTGTAACTCTGAGGTTTTGATCAAGGATCTCCATAGGATTAACTTCCTCAATGGGAGCCCCCAATCCGGATCCAAGTAGCACTCCATTCATTATAGGAGTAAATACTCCATTTTTAAAAGCTTGCAGACTTCCTTTGTTGGTAGCCTTGAATAAAGCTGTCCTTAATGCTGCTCCTGCATCCTTTTCGACTCTTTCGGAAAAGAAATCCTCTGGGCCTAAAAACTTTTGATAGGCCAATGAATCACGATCATCCTGCTCCTCTAACCCTCTTTGCGCATTCAATATTTTCTGAGACACTCTCAATAAAGTGGCTCCAGACACTCTTTGATAGTCATCATTAATCAGGTTTATCGGCTCATACTGCCCTTGATCAAGACTTGGAGGTTTTGTTGCAGATTGCTTAACGCTGTCAAGAAGAGATAAAAGATCTAATGCTTCGGACATCTTTACGCCTACGGCTAAACGAAAGCCTCCTCTAGGCTTTGCATCAAGCAACAGGCTTCTTCTGAGCTGCTCAAGCTCCGGACATTCAATTTCTATACAGTACTCTCCGTTTAATGGAGGTAAGACATTTCTGAGCATGTAGGTGAATCTTCTTCCAGATCCACAAGTTGTTTCAAAGTTTTTTTTAAATACTTTTTTAAGACTCTTTATTTCATTGGCATCTATAACTACCAATTTAGCTTTGTCTCCGACTGGAGATATTCCTGGAGCTTTATCTGAATCTCTCAATGCATAGAAAACAGCATCTGTAAAATCCGATGGAACTGTTATGTACCCTTCGTCCTCTATCTTGAGAGTTCCTCTTACTGGCACATCTGATTTTTTAATAGATGGGTATGCCAAAGTTCTCTTAGTGACCTCGGGATCAAGCTGAGTGTTATAAAGGGCTTCTCCAATTCCCTTGTATATACTGCTTTCATCTAAATCCTTTGATGGACTATTAGTAAGCCTCTCGTATATTCTAGATGCGTCATACGAAGATCCAACCTTATTAGCAGCAAGAAGTTCTTTACCCCACGCCTTTTCCAATAGCTCGTCACCTATTCCAAGCGCCTTAAACATGGGATATGCTGGAGCAACAGACTGTCCTATTTCTGTTACAAATTTTCCAGTATCTGGCATAAAGATCATTCTGAATCCCCTGCCCTTTCCAGGCAAGGTATTAAAGTGAGCCTCATACTCACCAGATTTTCTTTTGCGGACATATGGACCAGGCAACAGCCTAGACTGGTTGGTAACTACATATTCATTGCCAAAATTTATAAAAGTACCCCTATTTGTCAGATAGGGGACTCTTGCCAAGGTAATAGATCTGTCGGTTTTATCTATTATCTCATTGGTGGCGTTGTCCCTCATCACCAACTTTCCTCTTAAAGGAAAAAATAAACTTTGATTTTGCATCAAAGCTTCTTGTTGTTCTTTTATAGTGTAGTCTTCCTGTCTGCTATACGACAGGTCTGCCACTTCAACTGTATACCTAGCATTCTTTAAGGGAAACTTGGACGCAACAGCCTTGGCCACTCCATTAAATATATTTTTACGAGTAGCCGAATAGTCGTTAAAGCTTCTCAAGACAGGCGGCGCAGGTGCCACTAGTTTGTTTAAGTCTTGTGATTCGGACATTGATAAACTCTATCATAGATCAAAAACGGTCTTACCTTCTTCGTCTCTCTCAATATCTATTACAGAGCCTTGAGCTTTTTCTGCAATTTGACGTTGCAGCAGCTTTTGCAATTCTTTAAATTCACGCTTTTCAGGCTCGTTTTTCATTTTTTTATTCATTAAGGCAGCCCCCATCAATACCCCAACACCTACAGGAAGACCTGCAATATAAGATAAACCCCTTACGCCTAATCCTGGGCCAGAAGCTGCTATTGGCGTGTCTGGACTCTGTATTTCTTCGCTGCCTCCAAACAGGCTGTGCCACAGTCCCCCCTCTTTCCCATAAAAAGCAGGTTCAGTCGCAAGATTATCTACTTGTTCTTGTAAGTCACTAGAAGTCTTATTAAGAACTGCCTCAAATTCTTTTTTTGCTTTTTCAAGTTCTTTATTTAATTTTGATTTTCTATATTTGTCAATTAAATTTTTACCAAAATGATAAGTTGCTACACCGGGAAGTACCATTGCAATAGGAGTAAGTGCCCCGGCAACATATGGATTAAAAAGAAACTTTTCTCCAAGAGTTCTATTGTCCTCTGAAGATTTTACTGGGTCTAGTATCTGATCCATAATCTCTGGAGACAATGAAGAATCGTCATCTGATAGCATTTCAGATTCATTTTGAGGAGCACTCATAACTATATCGGACTTGTCTTCTTTTTTTAATTTTTTACTACCAGGAATTGAAACTCTGGTTTCATATCTTTTTAATCTATTTTTAGAAAGATTAGTTTTATCGTGTAACAATTTAAGAAGACCGTACACTCCAGTTGCGCCAAGTCCGGTCCCAGCACTTATTGCAGCATATTGAAGTAGTTTTTTCTTGTCCGAATCAGAAATCCAGGTTGTCTCAGGATTAGCTTTCTTTTCCATAGCGCTTTTACTTTCTGGTAATTTCTTATGTTTTGTCTTAGCGTAATCTCGCACACTCTCTTCAGACATGCTGGATGCGGCTTCTTCAGCCTTACCAGAGCCAGTAGCCTTGCCCTCTTGGATGGCCTTAACTAAACCAAAAAAGCGTTGTTGCTTCTTGCTCTGAGCAGGCATGGGTTAACCTCCAAAGCCAAGCATACCCTTGGCAGCATCCGTCTTCTTAGAGAGTGTGTCCTTGAGGGCGGCTAAAAGATCCTGTTGCGGAGCTGCATTGATTATGCCTACAAGTCGACGCTCCAATTCACCAGGCGTAACGCCTGTATTTAAATTCTGTAATTTGTCAAGACCTTCAAGAACCTTAGCTAGAGTGCCGCCACCCATACGCATGGGGGAGTTTGTTCGCAAAGTAGATAAGTCTTCTTTATATCTTTTCATCTGAGCAACTTGATCGCTGAGAGCATAATTACCGAGAGCCTTTACACCGGCACCAGCACCAGCACCAAGGCCGCCGCCAATCAGAGCACCCTTAAGTTTAGATTTACCTCTGAGTGCGTTTACAAGAGCGCCGATACCGGCACCAGCAAGTCCGCCGCCACCTGCATAAATAGCATAGTCCTTTAGAAGACTATCAGTTGGATTCAACGCTGCAAGAGCATCCCCAACAGTGATATTGGATTGTTTAAGAATTGGACGATAGTGAGAGTAGGGCATTACTGTGGTTCCTTTGTTGAATTACCATTTATGTTAATACGCATTATATTCATTTCATAGAGATACAGGTGCATATCCTCAGCTGGGACTTGCAACAACGTGTAGTATTTTATCCAGGATGTCCAATTTTCTTTAGACTCTACCCACTCGGATACCTCTGTAAATTCACACCAACCTCTATCTCTCCACTTTACCAAAACATCCACTAGTTTGTTGTATTCCTCTAGATCTCCGTCATTCCACAGTCTAAATTGACGAGAGTTAAAAAAAGGAGTCTCTTGAGGAAGAACTTCCGGTTTGTCGCCGGCAGTGTAAATGGGGGTCACCGATCCAAGAAATGGAGGATCGCTCAGCCCTAAATGCTTAACATTAAATAATGGGATGTCAGCGGGTGCTGTCAATTAAGAACCTTGCTCTTCTTTTTGTTTTTTGGCAATTTCATCTTGAAGTAATTTTTTTAAAGCATCGTAATTACGTCTCATCAGTTTCATGTATTCGTCATGCTTATTTATACCGTGGCCTCCCAATGCGCCAAGTCCGGCCCCAGCTAGACCTGCAGAAATGCCACCTATAGAAGTGGGGTTATTTGATAGCAAATTATAACCGCCATAGCCAAGCCCTCCGCCAACAGCTGCCCCTAGCAAAGGAAATAAGGCCTCTTGCAATTCCTTGGACAACTTATACATTATTTTACCCCTGCCTTCAGTTGACGAACTGCATCTCTATACTTAGCCATTAAATGTAATTTTTTTGCCTCGGTGGAGGCGTCCATTCCGTCTATGATAGATCCTTCCGGATCTAGATCAAATTTTGCCTTATTATATAGATAAGAACCGAGTGCTCCAACTCCAGCGCCTCCTAGCAACCCCACTGTACCCGTCAAAATAGCGTTATCTTTAATCAAATCTGAAATTTCTTTTAAACCCAGAGCCTTTTTCTCCATAGAGCGGTAGCTTAAAAGCTCCGATGGACACAATCCAAGCTCTGCAGCCTTTTCACAAAAACCTTCTCTAAACGCATGTAATTGATCGCTTGTCATGGCGAGTATTCTACCTTTATGTTACGTTTATTTAAAATCCTAATTTACCTAAGTTAATTAAAGTTCCAAGAGCTGCTCCAGTGTTGCGTATAGTTTTTTGCTCATTAGGACTTAAATTCATAAACATACCTATACCTTTTGCAGCCACAGTTCCTGCAATAGCTCCTGCTCCCGCTCCAACTGCAGCTCGAGTAATATCCCTTACAGTAATCCAAGGTTTATTGTTTTCTTTTGTAGCTCTTGCCATAAGTCCAACAGCCTGACCATAATCTACATATCCCGAGGATAGCTGCTCCGAAAGAACATCTGCAAGATGCGTTTTAGCTATATGCATATCCATAGGAATAAATGAACTAGATTTTTGATTTAAATTAGTAGAATTACTCTTGGAGGCATACATTCCTAAAGTTGGATCTATACCAGTGGCCTCCCTTGTTTTAACTATGAATTCTTGTTTTTTTGCATCCGTCCAATCTTCATTTTTGGTGGCAAACAGCCTATTTAAATCGGCTACAGTAGAAGGCGTATTTACTAGCCATGGGGCACTGAATCCACCTAGTACTGCAAGAGCTGCCAAGTTTTTTCCTTTTCCGGCAAATCTATCAGGAAATAACTTTTTAAGAACTGGAATGGAAAGTAGCCCTAATCCTGTTAATCCTGCGCCAGTAACTATGTTTCCAAAACGAGTTTGAGCGTTTGGACTAAAGTCACCTTTCTGATACCACAAACCAGGACTATACCCAAGTCCCCTCATTATTGCTCCAGAAGTTAAATTCGCCTGTTTGCCTTGCAATTTACTATAGTATTCAGCAGTTGCCGGAAACAATCTTTCCTGCAGATTTACAGGAGCGGTACTCTTGGACTTCCTCATTGGAATACGATTAGTCGCTTTGGTCAATTGACTTTTCAAAGCTCCTAATGGAGATGGAACTTTTTTTATTGATGTATTAATTTGGCCGAATCCCGAAGGCATCGGAGCAAGCAATTTTGCCGCCGCCTTTGATGCTGTGGCAAGAGATTTAGTTTTTGAAGGAATCTTGCTTTCTACCCCCAATCCGTCAATCACACTTTTAGGTATGTGCATTTTAAATCCCGTCGATGCGTGAGTTATGCCGACTATGTCACCGTCCTCTGAATCAATATAAAATTCATGAGGAGTCTTCTTCACCATATCGTAGACTAACTGATGTTTTTGATCATACTGCTTGGCATCAGAATACTGCTTAGCCTTTTTAAGCTCATCAAGAGTGGCCATCATTACTCCAAATTGAGAGGCTTTGCTAATCGTCTCGTCGTTATCGGACATGTTATAAGTAGAAGTCATGATGCCCCTTGTTGTTGCTGTTTTTCAAATATCGATTGCAATATTGGCTGCATTGCCCTTATGGCTTCCATGCCTGGATGAATTTCCTGCGATCCATACGAAGGAGGAGTTTGGTACGAGTTCTGTAAATGGCTAATTGCCCTCACTAAGGCGATAAATTCGGGACTCACTTGTCCCGTCTGAGCCATATTCTGCTGTATGAGCGGCATTGCCTGTTGCAATCCATATAGAGTATCAGCGGCCTCTAAAGTCAGGTTTGGGTCTCCTTGTGCAAAAGCTCCTAATGAAGTGCCCATCAACTCTGAGGGATCCTGAGCTTCTAATGCAGCTGAAATCTGAGTAGGCGCTAAGCCCGTCAATGCCGGTAATGCCTGACTGCCGACCATTTGGGCTACATCAGATGCCAATCTACTTTTTGCAAGACTAGAAGCGCCACTCATGGCTTGCTGCACTTTTGCGTTCTGCATGGGATCTTGCCCCATCGCAATAGCGGCTAGATAATTATCGCTGGCATCCATGGCTGCTTGCCTATCTATCTCATCCTGCTCCCTAAATCCAACTGCCCCGAGGGATCGCAGTCCTGGTCTAGAATAGGGGGCAGCAGTAGACGCTACGGAGCCAATGGAGTCAATAAATCCCGATCCTTGCAAACCGGGATTTTCTTTTTGAACACTGGCAATATACTTATCCATCGCCTCTGGATCAGCTTGTAGTTGAGCGTACTGTTTAGGGTTAACTTTCTGCAGCTGACTCTTTATGTACTGCTTTGGATCTAACATAGATAATCTAATATTGTCCTCAAATGCCTTCCTCTGCTGAGGATCCATAGTCAACTGAGCATAGCGATCCGGATCTGTAGCTCTTAGCGCTTCGTAACTTTGTTGAGTCCTTAATTTTAAATTATTATCAAATGATTGTCCGACTGTGCCTATAAGTAAGGACGGACTCATTCCTGTGGCGCTTATAAATCTACCTATTCCACCAGGTGCCAATGTAGATGGGTCAAACGATACGTTGCCTAGTAAGGACTGTCCAAATCTACCTAAAGTATTCATCGTGGAAGCTTCAGGATTTACCTCGTTATAATGAGAGGCATCTCTTACAGCATTGACGTATGCGTTGGAGGATTGCTGCGCTAAAAGTGGCGTCATCGCCGACATTACTCCACTTCTAAGCAAATTACCTGCGTTAATGATATTGCTTGTGGGAGCAAGCGCTGCCCTTAATATATTCGCACTCTGAAGAGGGTTAATAACGGAGGTGGCAGCGTTGAATACCCGTGGGATAGCTGCGCCTGCATATCTTCCAAGCGCACTTCCTGAACTTTGTGCAAATGGAGACATACCTCTTACCAACATTTGCCCCGCCTGACTAGCTCCAGGTATTCTACTAAGAAGTTGAGCTGTTCTCAGAGCTCCCGGCACTTTACTTGCCACATTCATTGCCTGAAGAGCAGTAGAACCGCCTCCAGTCGCAGCACCTAGTAAAAGCGATGGAACAGCCTCTAAAGCATAACTGCCGTAATCCAGAAAAGGATCGCCCTCATGTTTAAGCTCAAAATTTCCTCCATATCTATTTGCGACTCGCTTTAGCTGGTCATTAAACATACTAAGATACTGCTCGTGCTCACGCTGAGCTTGAGAAAACGCAGAGTTTGCAGATTCAAGAAAACCTCTGCCCTCCGATACTCCCTTTGCAGTGTCGTATACAGCCATAGCACTTGGAGCAAACGACCTGGCAGTAGCCTCACCCCATATGCTGGCATCTCCACGAGGGCCTTGAAGAAGCTTTAAATTTTTATCATTAACCTCCATATTTCCAGAGGCCATGCTTTTATATAATTTATAATTGTTTCTAGCAGTAATTTGCTCTTGATTCAATTGTGCGCTAATGAATCCGTCTTTAGAATCCTGCGCTCTCATTTCAGGAGTGAGTAACCTATTGTAATCGTCCTCTATACCCTTTGATACAGCATTTAGACGAGGATCTAATCCTGGAGGCCTTCTTGCAATCGAAGTGTGACGATTGTGCATCTCTACGGCCTCTCGGCTATCCGGAACGCCTGCCGTCACTCCGCCCATTCCAGTGACAGCGTTTGAAGGAGATTTAAATGCAGGAGTAGAAGGAGAAGTAGGTTGAGCAGGCGCTAGAGCGCCTACAGCTGGAGGACGAACAGGCTGAGAGCTAGCTGGAGCAGGAAGCGACACTGAAGATGTCGTATTACCAGGAGCTCCCGGCATGTTTGAAACACGAGCATTTGCATCTGCAGGAGATCCCGGCAAAGGTAAATTAGTGTCAGGCTTAATAGGTTTTATAGAAGGCAGTTCGCCTACCCCATCATCAAGCTTAGCGTACTTAAGTAGAGCTTGCTCTAATCTTAAGTTCATGTTTGTCTCTTATCAGTTAAAGATAATAAATTATGATGAGAATAAGGCGCTGCTGTACGAATAATCCTGGCACTACCAACAGGCGACTCCTCAGGATGTCCTGTTATCAGAGTTTTCGGATCTATTTTAAAATTTTTTGGAATGCTTTTAAAAAAATTAGAAAAAGTGTTATCTTTAGTAAGAGGAGGAGGGGGAACTACCAAGGGTTCATCAGATGATGAAAGTTGATTATAAACGTAGCGCGTAGCTCTAGTTAAACCTCTTGGCAAACCTTTTGCTAAAAGCTTTGCAAGAGTACTCATTACGTTATCAGAAGCTTTTTTTTCAAATATAATTGTCTTATAAATAAGTTTATATTGGGCTATTTTGTTTGTCAGTGAATATCTCATGTAGCTGCCTCGATCTGAAAAATTATATCAGATTTTATGAAGTAAGTACTGTATCGGAGTGGTTTGAAAAAAAGCTGCCAAACGGCCTATAGAACATGTTATTCTCTAATATTGATACTAATTAATTTGATTAATAGTTATGAGGTCAGATACTATAGGCCGTTTGGCAGCTTTTTTTATTTGACCATTTGTTAGGCGACTGATAAAATGCATATTTGCAATACAAATTGTAAGTTAGCTTGAATTATACGTCAATCCAAGACTTTTATAACAAATTGCTATTCTTAAAAATAACCAATGAATAAATATGCTCAATACCATCTGTTACATCAACACCTCCTGCAAAAGATTGCAGAGGAGTGCGCTGCTTGCGATATAGCTGAAGCAGAGTGCGACTGCGAGGAGTGCAAGACTGCCTCTGACGCATGGACTCGCTCTGAGGGTAAGAACCCGGAGGGTGGGCTTAATGCTAAGGGTAGATCCAGTTACAACAAGGCTACTGGAGGAAATCTAAAGCCTCCAGTGAGCTCTGCGGCAGCTGACAAGAGCCCTGCTAAGGCCAAGCGCCGTAAAAGCTTCTGCTCCCGTATGTGTGGCATGAAATCTAAGCGCACAGGTTCCGATACTGCCAACGATCCCAACTCTCGCATCAACAAGGCGCTGCGTAAATGGGATTGCAAGTGCTAAAAAGAAAGTAAAGCCATGTTTTCAACTGAACTCATAAGTCTCGTTGGTGGCGGCCTTGTAGGTTTTCTTTTTAGGTATATGGCACAAAAAAGTGCCGATCAGAAGGAGATGTTTAATCAGCTTATTCAGATCAACAAACAGACTACCGATAACCAGAATCAAGCTGTTAAAAGAGTTCCGATAGATACAGGTAGAATAGTAAGGCAGATCATTGTTTTGACTATATTGTTTGGAGCTTTTGCGGCTCCTTTCATTTTGCCTTTTTTTGGTGTGCCTACATTTGTAGAGGTTGATGTAAAGAATCCCGAAGCCATCTTTGGTTTAATTCCTGCCACAGTAAAAAAGGCCTTTGTAGAGATTAATGGTTTTTTCTGGACTTCTGAAAATAGAGAAGTGCTACTAAGTATCGTAGGTTTTTATTTTGGCACCGCCGCCGCAACCCCTAATAGATATTGATATATACCGCTATGGCAATTTTAATTTTTATAATTTTGATGGCTATGTCTTTTCTGACCGGCTGCTCTAGCACTCCAGTAATGATTCCTAGCTCTGCCTCTGATAATGGCGTGATGCTGGAGCTTAAGCACCGTATTGCCCAGTCAGAAATTTCAGGAGTTTATAGTTTTAGTTACGGTTGGCTATTTTGGTACATACCTTTAGCTATATTGCTTATTTTTTGGGGTTACCGTAATTTAATTAAAAAGCCCCTTGATTGCATTGAAGAAGAGCCTGATTCTGTTAAAGTACAAGACAAGATTGACGGAGATATTAAAACTTAAATTGAAAACAAACGAATGAACCAACAGGCTCAATACCATCTGTTACGTCAATACCTTATGTAAAAAATTGTTTTTGTTTGCAGAAACGCATACAGTCTGGTTAACGTGCGGCAAACAAAAGCAACTCATCGCGCCCGCCGGAAGGCGGAACCAATCGCAGCAAAAAGCAAGAATCTTCAATAGCTAAAAAAGACAGGAGGGCAGGCCCTGCCCCCCTGCTTTTCTACTCCGAGAGGCAGAACCCGTTAAAGAACTACTGCCGGGGTAGTCGAAGTAAGGCTGTTTTGCGGGAAAGTGCAGATGAAATTCCCGTCGATGAAGATATCTCCGCGTTTCTGGAGGACATACAAGACTTGACCAACTTGATAGGAGGTAAGCCCCTTTTGCTTAGCCCAGCGCCGAACATCCGTACGGGCAATGCGCCCATCCTCGGTCGAATGGATACTGATGATATTTCGCACCACTTCATTCGCTGCGATAGGCGACTTACTCGGCTGGGTCGTGTAGGTTCCGTGAATGTTTCGAAGAACCGTCTTAATCTTCAAGCTATTCAGCAAGTGCTTTAGAGCCTTATTGCCGATACCCATTTGATTGGACACCCATTTCAGGCTGCGAGCTGGATAATGCTTCTTTATCCACGCTGCCTGTTCCGAGGTGGGGTAGAGTTTAGCCCTGCCCTCTCGACGGATAACACCGGGAAACTTTGAAGAGCCGGAGGCGGACTTGGTTACGGACTGCTTAGGGGTTTCCTGGTTTGACCCCAGCAGAGTGCGCAGGCACAGGCCTGCATCTCGACATCTCTGGTCGAGGCGCTCAATGTCGTCTAGTAACACACGAAACATTTTAATTCTCATAACGGGTTCTTTCTTTCTTTTGAGCAAAACTTTTAAATACTGCATACACACGTATGCTGCAT
>Ga0169931_10004631_pt1 | contig 21310 bp, 19 predicted proteins | sample Kivu_15m_20L_FD_129675 | JGI IMG/M metagenome (GOLD analysis project Ga0169931, IMG submission 129675) | Freshwater microbial communities from Lake Kivu, Western Province, Rwanda to study Microbial Dark Matter (Phase II) - Kivu_15m_20L... | ecosystem: Environmental > Aquatic > Freshwater > Lake... | reverse complement strand
CCCACATCGCATCTCGAACTGTACGTCCTGCCATTGCAAAAGTTCCTTTCAGTGAGTTGGAAACTAAAAACCAACCCACTAAACTAACTGCAACGTCAAGAATGCCTAACTCGGACGCTTACACTAGTACCGACAGCATGATATTGGATATAACGAAGCCACCTCGGTATAGCGATGAAATCGCATATTCGAAGACATTGGGAGGCTTAGGGGTGGTGACGAAATAAACTCTCGTTTCCAGCGTCGCGAATGTACCGCAAGCGATCAGTAATCCCAGAAGATATAGCCTAGTTTTTCCACGTTGAGTCAGAGAAATCTCCAGATAAAAAATCCGTGAGATGGTTGCGTATACCCCCATAGAAAAGTTCTCGGGTTGCTTGCACGGAAGAAATAGTTATTGCTGCGTCGGTTCGGATATTTTACGGAGTCTTCATTCTCCATTCGGTATATTGCCGAAGTAAGGCTTGTTCACCGCGGCGTTTCGCTCTGCATTCGGCAATTTCCAACACTTCTACCGATTCCTGAATCCCGGTGCGCTGGGCTTGTAGCAAGCCTTGATACGCTCGCGCTTGTTGCTGTCGATTGCCTACGATTATGGTTCTGCGTAGATTTTCGATGGTAACTATGGGAAACATATTCAACATGATCGTCATGAGACGCTCATTTCCAGAAGCAGTATCTTGATCTAGCCAAGCCCAATAGAGATTCGATGACACTTGCTCCAGTGTCTGATTGCGCAATTTTTCTGGAACAGTCAATTTAATAGGAGATACTTGTGTTTTATCTTCCCCGACAGGCTTGGTGGCGATTGACAAGAGTAATTTTTGAGATAGTTGATCGACCGTATTTTCAATTTCGGATTTACTCGCGGCGCCCTCGCGAATTCGACTTACCAAAATTTCCATTCCGGGGAGTGACTTGATTGGATTTTGCTTAATGTAGGGTTCGAACAGATAGGGCCTTGCGATCCAAACAGCAACCGACAGTCCGATTGCCCCCAGAAAAACGGCACCGAACAATAGCATTTGTCCGGTGATGGACCTCACGAAGTTTCTAAACTCGGGTGTCATACTAAATTGGGTTGTCATGCGGCTCTCCACACTTGGTCCAATTTGCGGCGAGCAGGCGTATCGAGAATAAACCAAGCGGCGATCGGTAGTGTCATGGCGATCGGCCAAAAGTAGATTGTGTGAGCGAGCATGCTGTGGACGCTGGATAAGAACATGGCGACGAACGCAATGGCCGATAATGGCAGGGGTGGAAGCCCAAAGGATACGCCGCGAGTAGGAGAGACTGACAGGGGTGGAGCGGGCAAGAGGAGCCAGACGCCCGCGCGCGCCGCAGGCCAGCACCACAGCCATGCAAGTCCGGCGTGTAATGCAGACGTTTCGACATCATCCCACAAAAACCAAAGTGCTATGAATAAAAGAACCGCTAATGGCGTTAGAAAATAAAAGATGAGTGAAACCAAAATTCCTCGAACGAACTGGTTTCGATCAGTTAGTGGACCGGTTATGAGCAGCCAGCTTCCTGTGTAGTCCATACAATAAGCTAGTTGAAAGATCATGACGGGAACTGCCGAGGCGAATAGATATACAGTCAGTGCGGGGAGCAGTGTTCGCGTAGGCTCAAATGCCAAACAAGGATTAGCAAACTGGTTGGTGAGGCTACCCAAAACGGCGAGTGCAATCGGATACTGAAGTGGTAAAAGGCAACGCATCAACAGATTCGTGTCTCGCTTCAATTGAACACGACTTAACCAAAATCCTATTCGGGCACTGGTGGAGTTCAGTATCCAATCAACACCAAAATTTGATATCTTTCCGACTTCAGGCATATTGATCGTGCGGCTTGGTCGATTTGGGCTGAAATCCATATTCGCGTATAGATAGTTAAGACGATTGGCCAAAATGACGATTGCGAAAAAACTCAACCCAAATAAACCAGCCAGCTGCATTGCATCGATCCACTGCGGAAAATCTGCGAAGTGATCCACCAGGACTGCGAGTTGGAAAGTTGGTAACCACGATGCCCACACTGGTGGATCGGCAGCCCACATTTGCACGGAATGATTCGCATCGCGAATCATGAATTGACCGCCGTAACCGACGACCAAGATCAGTATAATTTGAGTCCAAGCCAAAATATTTTTTATCGCTTCCAGGCGAGGACCGGGAGACAGTATCGAAAGAAAAACAATGGTAGCAGCGGCAACAGCAAGACTGGAGAGGCTTGATACGATGAAATAAGCGGCAGCGTACCACCAACCAGCATCCCTTAGACCGGCTCCGACCAGCATTGGCATTATATTTAAGGCAAGATACATGAGCAGCCAGTAGAAGCCGAGGTTCAATAAGCGAGCCAGTGTATATGTACGAGACGAAATCGGTCGATGCCGAATTATGTCAAGATCATCGGGATTCAGAACGATTTCATGAAATTCGACGATGATCGTGGTGGCGAGAACCAGCAAGGAAAGTGTCAGATTTGCAAACGCGAAGAAAAAGATATCCACTCTTGCAAAGAGAAATAAGCACAGGACAGCCGACATTGTCAGACACTGACCAACCACGAGGAAGAGAGGGCTCAGAAGATACGACGGCTTTGTAGCGGTAGCTGCCGCGTAGTGCTGTTGCCTCAAGTCCATGATGACAAAAGCCTTCGTCAATGCTCGAACGCTGCGAGCATCCGCACCCATCCAACGGCAGGCCAAAGAAAAAAGTCCGTTCATAGCGGCGGAGTCACCCCGGCGGATTTGGCATCTTTCCCAGTTCTCATAGATTTCAGAAACTCCTGTGTACCGGCTTCGATTTCCTCCGTTCGAGTCAATTCACAAAAAACGCTTTCCAAAGTTCCACCGACCGATTTTTTGATTAACTGTTCCGTACGTTCATCGGCGATCACACGTCCATGCTGCAACAATATGATTCGATCACATAATTGCTCCACGACTGCCAATATATGAGAACACATCAAAATGGTTTTGCCCCCCTCCGCCATCTGTTGCAACATTCGACGCAAAACGGATACAGCATTCGCATCTAAACCTTGTAGAGGTTCATCAAGGAGCAATACCGGTGGATCAGGCAAAATACCACCGCTCAGCAAAACTTTTTGCCGTTGGCCACGAGATAAAGTAGCAATTTGGCGATTGGCCACTTCAGTGAGTTCAAAACCTTTGCACAGTTTTTCGATTCGTTCGGCTGCGAGTTTTTTTTCCATACTATGCAGTTCGGCTACAAGCGAGAGGTACTCTTGAGGAGTCAACGTCGCATAAATGGCTGAATTTTCTGGTACAAAACCGATACTTTTTTTGGCTGACAACGGATCGGTTGCGATATCGTGATCACAGATCAGAATTTGACCAGCGGTCGGCTTTAGCAAACCGACAATCATTTTGATGGTCGTAGACTTTCCTGCACCATTAGGTCCCAAATATGCAGTGATTTCCCCAGGATGCACAGAAAAGTTGACTCCATCGACGGCCCGCTTTCCCGCATACTCTTTTACTAAGTTTCGAACGACAATCATCGAGGCAACCTTCCGGGAATGCGTGTCAGTGAGTCTCGAAAAAAACTTCAGTTAAGTAACTTAGGGCCTATTCAAAAACCGCGAATACTGCGACCAACGCCAAGGCGGTTAATGGCTGATCGAATCTCGTATAGCGAAACCTCGATCGTGCTTCACCTCCGACAGAAAGGAATCCTTCTTTACATAGGTGTTACCATTCATCTATTGCGGTCAGTTATTGCGTTCAGTGATCCGTGGAATGCCGTTCAACAAATCGGTAGTTAGTTTGGAGGTTTCATCGTGGATTCGTAAACTTTAAGTGTTGCAAAACCAAAAACGAGCCCGACGATACCAGAAACTGCTAGACGCATGAGATTGGACCAGGTAGGAAGCGCCGCTTGAATCACGAGGTAAGTTGTTATAAAACCCGCCATCAGTCCGCCATAGTAAGCTAAGTCAGAGATCGTATAATCAGGCGCCTTCATATCGAGAATCTTTCCGAGTTTATTGAATCGCGCGTTCCAGCACTTGCCGAACCGACTCCAGCAACATGTACTTCATCAGCATATCCAGAAGAAGAAAGCCAATTGCCAAACCCCAACGTTTCAATCGTGCCTGCTGATTACTCAAACGAGTGCGGGTGAGGTGCTGGAACGACAAACTGACCAATTCGTAGGTTACCAGGACGAAGCCTATACCCCGACAAATCGACCAAGGATGCCATGCAAACGCAACAACTCCAAACGAACCGTCTGAATGGAGCCACATTTGGCTTACGTAAAGGTTCATCAAGTCGACTTCATGTAAACCATGCCACAGCGTAATTAATCCGAGTGAACAGTAGGTGTAGAAAACCATTGCCGTGGCCAACTGAATGTGACCGGGTACCCAATAATCCAGCTGATATTCTTGGCTTTCCCCTGTTACAACCCACTGTTTTGTAAGTTTCCAATAGTCGTTCCCTGGGGGGAAGATTTCCGCCCAGTGCTCGGGGGCCGATGCCGACAATCCGATCATGGTCAAACAGTGTGCGACCAGCATTCCCCCCAGAACCATGAACGCATACAAGCACGAATCCCGAACAACGGACGCCAAGAGTAGCGGCAAAATTAAAATCGGGGTCAACCAGCGACTGACGTGATACCCGGCCAAGTGGTCCATCACAACTGGCCCTGCCCCAACGATGATGGCCAATAATAACCACTTCCATGGACGATCCAGTTTGCAGCTCAGTTCGCTGACTGCATGAATCAGTTGCTGCCGCATTCGACTCGGGAGCACAAAGATTCCCAGCCAACGAGACCTAGTGGAAGGATTATCGCAACGATGCGGTTGGGTGGGCATGCTATCGTCTTGGGATAGGAATCAGGAAAATTCCGGTCGTCAAATACAAAACCAAATTGCCCACCCCAAAAATCAAGATAAAGATAATCCAACCCATAAAGCCATTGCCATCTTCACCATCGCTCATTTGGCACCTCGAAACGCATCCACACAGCTGCCGAAGCAACTTTTCCATGCTACAGAAACGAAACACACTCCGTCCGTTTTTTCTTATAAACTGGCCGCGATTTCAAGTGTAGAGCTACAAAAATGTCAAATAAATATTCGCAAAGGCATTGTGCAAACTTTTTACCACGTCAACGCAACCGGTTTTCCGCGCGAAACTCCCCCCTGCTTTACTGGGTTGCCCGTCCACGATGACAAAATGCCTTAACCCTCAAGTAGTTCTAGTCTATCAAGTGTCCGGCAGTACTGGTCGCTCTCACAATAATCGAATGACTGGTTTCGGTTTCAAAGTCTAGTCCGCTACTATTCGCCACGGTTACAATCCCCGCGGTGGAATCGATCGCGAATCGCCCGCTCTTTCGGTGACTTTCTGATTGCTCTTTATTTCACAGCGACGTAGAGGAATGCTGGTGGAAGATTCCACCAGACGGTCGAAGTTGTTTGGACGGAGGAGAAGCCAGAATGCAGTTTCTTTTTAAAAGACAATCCAGCGGGCATAACTACACCTTGCCAATAAGCAATGGTCACAAATCTACCACCGGGTTTTAGTATCTCATGCACCGCGCCTAGCAAGCGATCCTGTAATTCAATGTCGAACAGAGACGACGTCAAGCCCGGGATATTTTTGAGAAAGTCCTTTCGCAAAATCCTCATTGATTTCCAGAGCTAGAAAATCGGCCTTAGATTGTTTCTCGTCAAGAATGCGTTCCGTGAACACACCTGTACCGGGTCCAAATTCGACAATAACCCCGGCCTCTCGCACCATTGCGACATCTATCATAAGCTTCGCGAGAGCTTGGGAACTTGCCGCAACTGCACCAACGTTTTTGGGATGACGTAGGAATGGCTGGAAAAAGTTTGGTTTGGTCATTGAATGGATAGCCAAGGTGTACGGATTATCTTTTTATTAAGAGGTTTTCTGGCCAACAAATTTTGCTCAAAACGTATTCACGACGACAACTTAATAGGTTCTAAAGAATCCAGATCGTTGCCGATGCCAGATCGTTGCCGATGCCAGATCGTTGCCGATGCCAGATCGTTGCCGATGTAGGATAAGCGGTCATATTGCCAGTTCTTTACCAAGCATATCTCAACGACTCGGGAATAACCGATTTGAATGGTTGGACCCAGTGTGGAAATATGAGTTTAAAAAAGTTGTTTTTCGAAATAGATAGTTGGAACAGGTTCGTAATCTAAAAGTGTACGGTATTTCGAGAAACATGTATTTCGAGAAACCCTTCCCAAAAAAACTCTCGCTTGAAGCGGAACACCGGATTTGCCGGCTGGAGTGGTTTTTCAAGTTGTATCAGGGCTGCGGACTTGCTGTAAAAAAAACTAGCAACGAGAAGCATTAGCTACAATCCTTACTTTCGGAAAATCCACTAAAACGATTGCGTTGAAGTGGTAATCAGCAGTTTGCAATCCCCAAAATGGTTAAACATGATCTAAGCTTCAGAGTCTGGCAGTATGCCAAGACCTTGTTTCGAAAGCAAATTGAGTTTGGTGATGGGTTTGAGACGTCCCTTAAGACTACAGATTATTGCACTGGCGGGCGCGATTTTCTTTTCGAATCTCGCCGGATCGACACTTCGTGCACAGGTTGTAGCTTCTAAATCGATGGTTGCCAATCAGCAGCCGGAAGGCGTGTTAGAACCCTGGAAATCCAGTAACGTCGCTTGTGCCGAAAGCGGTCTGCTCTCGACCCTTTTCGTAGAGCCAGGCGAACGGGTCAAAACCGGCGACACTCTAGCTCAATTAGACTGCACGCTTGCCGAAATTCAGCTCGAATCTGCTCGCGCACAAGCGGGCGCTCGTGGAAAATTGAATCAAGTTTGTGCGGAGTTGGAACTCGCCGAGAAGAAAGTGCTATCCATTCAGCAGGCTAAAGAGAAAAATCATAGCACTCAATCAGAAATCGACCGAGCATTAGCGGAATTGAAAATTATCGAGGGCCGACGACAGGCAGAACTCGATGAGTTACAAGTCCTCGCGCTTCAAGTAAATCGCATGGAAAAGTTGCTTGAACAACGCAAAATCGTTGCACCGATCGACGGAGTCGTCGAAAAAATAGCAAAGTCGGCTGGAGAGTATGTTTCGCCTAACTCACCTGAGGTTGTGCGTGTTGTTGACGTAACGAAGTTACGGGCGAGCTTCTTCCTACAGTTGCATGAAATTCATAGTCTGAAGACCGGCTCAAAAGTTAAAGTTGATGTTTCAGGAATAGGTTTGATGGAGGCCGCTGTTGAGCACATCGCACCTTTTCCTGACGGAGGAAGCGGACTCATTGAAGTAGACGTGCTGGTTGATAATCCAGAAATGAAAATTTTTGGCTCCAGATGTATGCTAATTTTCGAGCCAACGGTCGACCTCATCTCAGGACAATAAGAGCAAATGGAAGTTATCTTGGCGTGAAGCGAACGCTAGATCTACCTGGGAGTGATGAACATTACGACTCAGCTTGAAAATAGTAACAATCAAATTGTCATGGAGGGGACGCAGCGAGTTGAGTCAAAACAGGCTCCTTTAAAATTCTCGTGGCTTGAAATCCCACCCGATGGATCGGAGAAAAATGTAGAGCTTTTCCTGCTTCGCTTACAAAAATTTCTAGGCGCGAAAGCATTTTTGGCCGTTGGAAGCTCGCTCGATCGCCTATTGATTATTTCAACCGATGGCCATGATTATGGGGAAAACCTCCAGCGGCAAGAGGTAATTCGAAACTCGCTCCGTGAGGCTTGTTCGCCCGAAGAAAACTGCCGGTTTGCGCTCTCAAACGGGCATACATCACTTTTGCTCAAAAAAGTTTTGGAAGATCAGGGTTGTTATCTAGTAGTTAGTTTTCGTCTTTCTTCGATAGCGGGGGAGTCCAGAGGACCGCAGTGTGCATCCTTGATTTTAGCGATCGATCCAAACACTGAAATGAGATCCGCTACCGACTGCGCACAATTAGTCGAATCGCTTCGAAAGTTGATGGTACCTTGGCTCGAAATTTGGTGGCTATCCCACTGTGGATTGCATTGGGAAAAGACTTTCGGAAACATGGGGCGACTGCTCCTTAATGGCAAAAAAAGGTTCGTTATTGCGGTCGCAGTATTCTTGGCAACGCTGTGGTTGCCGGTACCGTACTGGCCCAGTCGCGATTGCGTTCTTGAACCTGCGAAAAAAAGCTTTATTGCCAGCCCGATTGATGGAGTCCTTAAAGATATCGTAGTCCGCCCTGGTGACGAAGTTGCAGCAGGTTCGCTGCTTGCACGTCTCGATGACGAAGCATTGCGATGGGAGCTTTCAACGGTCCAAGCGGATATGGAGAGCGCAGGAAAACGCCGTGATGCGGCGTTGACGACAAGAAATGCCGGTGAACTTCGCCTGGCGCAGTTGGAACAGGAACGATACCGAGTTGCAATCGAGTCGCTTGAAAAGCAGCTGAACGATCTTGAATTGTGTAGTCCCGTTGAGGGCATAATCGTTCAAGGTAATATCGATGAGCATAATGGTATGCCCGTTACTCGGGGCGATACACTTTTTGAGATTGCTCCTTTGGATCGAATGCGAATGGACATACATCTCTCATCTGCCGACCTCGCAAATGTCAAAGTAGGTCAGGTAATTACACTGCGCGTTGATACCGATCGTTGGAGTCAATGGTCGGCCACGATAACCCGCATCGCTCCTAGAGGAATTGTTCTCGATTCAAAAGTTGTATTTATCGCGACTGCCGAGATCGAAAATACCAAAAAAATATTGCGACCGGGCATGAATGGCAAAGCCCGAATCTCGGCAGGTATGAAATCCATCGGCTGGTTGGTATTCAGCAAACCATACGAATGGCTGATCAGCAAGTTCTATTGGTAAGTACCGAGGAATCGATGCATCATACACCGCTTCCATCGCTGTTACCCAATCTGGCGATCGCTTTCCATGTCGATCACAACTATTCTTGGTATTCGATAAGGACCCCCGATAATCGCTTTCTTCGAATGGGATTGAGAGAGTACGGAGTAGCCTGTTTACTTGATGGTAGCAAGACTGCCGAACAAGTCGCATCAGCAAGCAAAGAACAAAATCGCGAGCATGGGATGGATGCCACGGAGGTGCTGCGAATCGTGGATTGGCTCGGAAAATCGGGCGTTTTGACGATCCGTTCCTTCAATAATCCTAGTCCCACTGCAGCGGGATCCTGGAATCCCTTCTTTATCCGGCAGAATTTAATTACCGGTCCGACTGTGGAACGGGTTGGACGCTTTTTTTTACCAATCCTAAATTGCTGGGTAGCCCCGCTTGTCTTGACGTTATGGCTGGTGGCAACATTGGCTGCGCTTTGCAGTTGGGATACGATTTGGACGTTTTCACAAAAGCTTTTTGTACCCGATAGTTTGCTGTGGTGGGTAGCGACTTGGGTCTTTCTGAAAACGATGCATGAGATTGGGCATGCCGCTTTTGCAGTTAAATTTGGCTGTCGAATTCACTCCGCGGGCATCTGCTGGATGTTTTTTTCGCCGGTTCCATTTGTTGATGTTTCGGGCATGTGGCTCAATACAAATCGATGGCACCGCTGTTTGTGTTGTTTGGGTGGGATTATTTTCGAAATGACGATATCGAGCGCAGCCCTGCTGGTCTTTCTGTACTCGAACCATGAAACTATTCGCTACATTTGCTGTATGCTTTTTACGATGGGGGCAATAGCCAGTCTGGTGATTAATGGTACACCATTCATGAAGTTTGATGGTTATCACGTCCTTTCAGAATGGTTAGCCTGGCACAACCTTTACACTGATGGCCAATCGGCAGTTCACCGATTTTTCGGCAAGCTCTTTTGCCCTTGGGGAAGTTTTTCAAAGTCCGATAGCCCACTGCTGATCTTATATGGCTTTCTCTGTGCCTTTTATCGTTTTTCATTCTGGTTGGCTCTGCTTGTCGGAGCCTATTTCGCGTTTCATATTCTGGGATTGATGGTTATGGGCGGCCTGATTATTGGTTACGTTTTCGTGCCGATTATTGGCAAATGGCTGCGAAATTTTCGACAAGGTGACAATCCTGGTCAACCTAAAATGAGTTACAGAGAGAGTATTGTGTACCACGCTCCTTCCATCGTCTGGAGCGGTTTCCTGATCCTAGCTCTGGGATCGATCCTGTTTTGGATGCCATCTCCATGCAAGCCGATGTTCCCAGGCTTGGTAAGTTACAGCCATCCGCATTTAGTGCGAAACGAAACAGACGGGTTTGTCGAATCAGTGCATGTGCGTCCAGGCGATCATGTGAAACAAGGACAAGTTCTTGCGATACTCAGTAACCCAGACCTCGAAAGAAATTTTCAAATCAAACGGCTCGAGGCGACCACCTTTCGCGAGAAAGTTGTCTTGCTTCAATCCTCGCAATCGCTTGGAGAGTCGCAGGCGATGAAGGCAAAACTGGATGCTGCTTTGGAGCAGCTTGAGCAATTACGACAAAAGGTTGCCGCTTTAACACTGAAAAGTCCATGCGAAGGTATTGTGGTAGATAGCTATCTGCATGAGCGCGTAGGGCAATACCTGAAATCGGGAGAAGATCTCGGCTTTATCACGGAAGATGAACAACTCGAAGTTGTAGGCTTTGTCGAACAAGCGGATATCGATTGGTTCCGAGAGAATCTCTCCAATGATTTGACGATTCGATTACCAGAAGGGAAATTGGCACTAGCCAATTTGACGGAAGTATCGCCGCGGGCGAGCGAATATTTGGACTCTCCGCAGTTAGCAGCCAATTTCGGTGGGCCACTTTCAATAGAAGTCGAGAATAGAGAAGATGGAAACAGTCGTTGGCGCCTGCCTAACCCACGGTTTCGTATTGTTGCGAAACTTTCTCCTGCAAATGCAAACCTGATCCGCCCCGGTCAAACGGTTGGACTCTACATTCCAGACTCGACCGTCAGTGTGTTTCGAACGCTCTTTAGGATCAGCCAACAGTATTGGGAAACGCTCAAGCGTGAATCGCAAACAGATGGATAACCGGCTCCAAGCAGTTCATTGACCACAAGATGACGATTACCTTGTTTGACTCTGGCTTGCTTAAGCTTATTCTTCAATTCTCAGCGTTGTTCTGGAGTCTGTGAGCAAGCGGTGATAGCCCGCTTCAAAAGTTCAGGATCAACGTCCCACCATCGTTGAAGTTCAACTAGGGCTGGCATTAAAGTTGGATCCGCATAGATTTCTGCCGCTTGGAGATAGAGTTCACCCACTCGATCTGACTTAAGGTTTTCGATTAACAGCGGGATCCCTTGAGCATCATGCCGTTTCGCTAGTCCGATGGCCGCTTCGCTTCGCGTATCGAAGTCGGTATCCTTCATACGATGAAGCAAAGCGTTGCGAATCGCGGTGGAATCCACACTGGCATGAGAGAGTGAAAAGGTGGCCCAATCACGCACTTGTGGTTCTGAATCGGCGGAGAGGCGTATCAACGTTTCAATCACGCGCTGGTACAGACCTTCATCGCGCTGATTCGGGATCAGCAAACCCCAGGCAACGCGCCAACGAACATCTTCTGAGGCGTGTTCCGCTAGGGATATCAACCACGATGTTTCTGCGGCAATTTCACGAAAATGCACCGCACTGATGAGAGATGTAATCACTTCTTCATCCTGCTCGCTTTGGATCAACAAGCGGATCATCTCTTCCGATTCCTCAGCATACTGCTTACCATCATCGCCCAGTTGAGCGAGGATAGTTACACCGATCGATCGCCGAAAAGGATCGAGATCGCGGCACCAACTCAATGCATGGTTGAGGACTGCTGAGCCTCCCTCTCTGCGTAGAGCAAATACGTGCTCCCACATCGACTCGGATTCCATGTCACGTAGGGTTTCGATTGCGCTCCAGTGGTTTGGTTCATGCGATTCATTAGTGGCTTGATTCATGTATTAGAACTCGGCTTCCCAATCGGAATCACTCCGATTAATTAACTTTGTACATGCTCTAAGCGAGTATGTTTCACCGGCAGAAGTTTTGAAAATTACTGTTGGCTTGCAGGATTACTGTTGGCTTGCAGGATGGGATTTAAAGAAATCCCATATTTCATCTGTTGCCTTTAGTTGATCGCTGCGTTTTCCAACCAAAAAACTGGGCAATGGGCTCTCGCCTCCTGGCCAATGATGACCATGATTGTCTACCGTAATGTATACGAATTCCGAATGGCCGCGTCCATGCGCGTACACTCTTTTTCGTATCGTATTCAAGGTATCATCCAGCGTGGGTTTTTCTGGGCAATCGAGCGACTTTACCCATTGATCGATAAAAAGTTGCACAGCCGGTTTGGCTTTTTCTCCTTGATCCCTCCCGCCAAAAGCAAGTTTCGGCATGCCTCCATGGATTGGATTCAACGGATCGGCAGTTCCCGTGATGTAACATACCGATATCGCGCGATCAAGTTTTGGGGTTTCGATCCAGCTTGTACCTGCTACCGGGGCAATAGCAGCAATCTTGTGCGACAACTCCGCACCTAAACGAAAAGTCATCGAGGCTCCATTGGAGAAGCCTGTAAGGAAGATTCGATCGGAGTCTATCGCATACTCTTCGCCAAGCCTTTCCATTAGTTCATTGATAAAAGTGATATCATCGATGTTTTCGGTTGCGGCATGAAAACGACCGGAACCGTCGTTCCAGGCTTGGGGATTTGTGCGAAAATTCGGTGATTTGGTTGGATTGGGTCTTGTTGCTTCAGGATAGACGATGATGAACGATTCTTGGTCTGCTTTCGTTGACCAACCAGTTTCATTGGCAGCGTTAATTGCGGTACCACCGTAGCCATGAAGCATAAAAACGAGGGGCGACGGTTTCGATTTCGTACATGTTGCCGGGACATGAATCACATATTCGCGGAACCCCTGTTCCGTTTTTACTCGCTCTCGCGTGTGATCCGGCGGCAAACTTTCGGAGGTCAGGCCTTTTATTCGAGGCAGCAGAAAGGTCAGCGACAGCAATACCAGGAAAAAAACGAAAAAGAACGATCGAGGTTTCATGGTTGTGATTTGTTTCAGCGGGAAGTGGCATACGGATGGAGGTTAGCTAAGCGAAATAGTCGGTTGTTGAAAATGGAATGCTCCGATGCTTCATTCTATTATGGGCATCTCACTTTAGCGAACCGAGTTTCGGCTAGACTCGTCATCATTGTTTTGTTTCTTTGGGATTGCAACGGAGTACCTATTTTTTACTCTGAATTGGTTCCATGTAAATTCGAGAGACATAATCGCTCGCGGAATACTCCTGATGGCAATTGATACACGAATCGATTTTACCGCTTGCCAAAACACGCTTACTCGGACCATCGACAACCGAGTACTCCCAATCGCCATGCTCAGAATCGTAGCCTTGTGACATTTTACGCATAACGGTGAAGAGAATTGCATCTTTGCTTTTTTCGTTTTCTAATTTCGCTTTGACGATTACAGTTCCGATTGGATAGCTTCCCTTACCTGATATCATCGATTCTTTACTATCTCGAGTCACATAGACATGGCAATATGCAGGTTTACCGGTTCCTTCATGAATTTTGGGATTGTAGTTGAGACGGCAGAGTGCAGCAGTCGAATCCGCCATGGGATGGGGAGTTTCGGTAACACGATACAATTTGTCGAGTCCGTCCACTACAAAAGAAATTGTTTCTAGGGCGTCGTTAGCGGCCCAAAGACCCGTTGTGGCCCAAAGGCTCGTTGTGACCGTCAAACCAACTCCGACAAGAAGGCAAAAAATCGAATTTGTTTTGAGCTTAGATTTCATAAAGGATCCATTGTAAAGTTGAGAAAGTGAATGCAACTTGATTTACTACATGACCGAACGGAACACTTCGAATATTATCACGGGTGCATCTTATCCATGTAACCGTTATATAACGACAAGCTCAACAGCAAAAACTGAGCAGTGAGGAGAGGGGAGAGCAGAGAGGAGAGAGGAGAGAGGAGAGAGGAGAGAGGAGAGGAGAGAGGAGTGAGGAGAGAGGAGAGCAGTGAGGAGAGGAGGTTGCAGGGCCGATATGGCCATTGGGATATGCGACTTTTGAGTTGTTTGTCAATACATTGTCGGCAGTGAGTGTTGGTTTGGACCTTCATTGCGGGGCGGTTTAAAGCCTTCGCCAGTAATTCGCAAGTACCAATTCTTTTAAAGGTATTTCTACGGTGCGAAGCAAACCGTCTCATAATTGGCACAGTGTTCTGCGAGAACTCCGCCTCATCATTCGCTCCTATTTGCCCATTGTTTATATGGATTGATGGATAGATTCGAATTGAAGTAGCGAGAGTCATTCGTGATCTCGGCGCCGACCCAACTTGGTACATCCAGAGTTTGATCTTCTGAAGCAAGTTCCACTTCAGCGACAACGAGTCCTTTATTATCGCCAAGGAATTCATCGACTTCCCACGTTCTTTCAGCATGCTGGACTATGTGTCGATTCTTTTCAACGAGTGGGCCATCACAAAGTTTGAGCATTTCCTGCGCATCATCCAGCGGAATTTCATATTCAAATTCCGGTCGACTTGCTCCTATGGTCAAACCCTTGACCGTTAGTATTCCGCGATCGCCAGCGATTCGAATGCGAACGGTCCGATGTTTGTCACGATTCAGGTAGCCTTGGCAAAAGTATACCGGTGCCAAACTACGCCAGTTTGAACTAGTGCCAAGGAATTTCCTTTCGATTTCTATAGCCATACCAGAGTACTCTCCTCTCGTAAAGTATCATAAAGTCCGTTTCGGTGAACGAGTCTTTTAGGTTATGATATCCAAACGATCCAAAACTCGCTTGGATCCTTTTTGAATGACAGTGGATTAGAGTGTATTTGGTAGGATTGTGACCATGCCGTATCCTTCGATCGCGAATCTTAATTTCATCTGGGTATACATAAATGATAGTGTGGCCTCGATGGTATGCGCAGCTTTTCTACTGTGTGTCGCCTGCTGTGGCCATGAAGCCGAAGGCGCCTCTAAGCCGAATGTGGTAATCGTTCTCATCGATGATATGGGCTGGGGGGATTTTTCTTGTTTCGGGAATTCTTACGCTAAGACACCGAACATAGATCAAATTGCTAGGCAAGGGATCCGTTTCGAGCAATTCTATGTTAATGCACCCATCTGTTCTCCATCGCGCTGTGCTTTGATCACTGGTCAGTATCCCCAGCGATGGAATATTCATTCTTTTTTAAACAATCGCGGCGACAATCGTCGCCGCAACTGCCATAATTGGCTCGATCCGTCTGCTTTTACGCTTTCTCGAAAACTTCAACAAAACGGATATGCGACGGGGCACTTCGGCAAATGGCATCTTGGAGGTCAGCGCGATGTAGACAATGCTCCTGAGATTACAGAATATGGATTCGATCAGTCGCTAACCAATTTCGAAGGGATGGGCCCTAAGCTTTTGCCGTTGACCCAAAAACCGGGCAATTCGGCACCGGGGCGTATTTGGGAAGATGCTCAGCGTCTCGGAGGCCCAGTCACTTGGATGCAACGGAGTCAGATCACCGATGGATTTGTCCAAACCGCGATTGAATTTGCCAAGAATGCTCGGGCTCGAAACCAGCCTTTCTATATAAACCTCTGGCCAGACGATGTTCACAGTCCATTTTGGCCACCCATTGAAAATTGGCCTGTAGTGGACGGTAAATCTTCCAAACGTGCCATGTATTCGGCTGTACTCGAAAACATGGATCGGCAACTTGGCAAGTTATTTGATTTTCTGTCAAGCGATCCTGAAATCGTCGGTAACACCATCTTAATAATATGCTCAGATAATGGACCTGAGGAAAATGCGGGTAGTGCGGGGCCTTTTCGAGGTGGAAAAACTTCCCTTTACGAGGGTGGAATCCGCTCTCCGTTAATCGTCTGGAGTCCAGGCTTAACTGTGCCGAATCGCAGCGGTACATTTGAAACTGAATCGGTATTTGCGGCCATTGATTTGGCTCCAACTTTGCTTCAAATTTGCGGCATCGACTCTACGAATGTTGACTTCGATGGACAAAGCGTGGCCCGAGTTTTGCTGGGTAAGGAAAGCCGCTCTCGCGATGCTCCACTGTTTTGGCGAAGACCTCCAGATCGCAAGACTTACGCCCAAGACTCTCTGGAGCTTCTTCCCGATCTTGCCGTGCGTCAGGGACGCTGGAAGTTACTTTGCAATTATGACGGCTCCGAAACTCAACTGTATGATATGCAAGATGATCGCAGTGAAACCAGAAATCTCGCGGAATCTACCAATATCACACAAGAGTTCGAGCAAGAGATCACTCGATTGCGTGGCGCATTGATTGCTTGGCATCGAGCGATGCCAGCAGACTTTGGACCTGAACTTGGGCAAACTGCTATCGAGCGTGTGCAGAAGGCTAAAGAGTCATCGCGCAAGCGGTAACACTTGAAGTATCCATAAATCGCGTTTATTGTAAATTGATATCTCCACCGTTTTTTGCGTGCGATTTCACGAGCTACCGTTTTCGAATCGTACGTCAGCGGCGAAGTTTCAGGAAATATTGAAAATTGCGGAGAGTTTCATCAGCCCGATGGTCGATTCGACGATGAATCCAATGACGTTTTCGCGTGAATGGCTTTTGTCGATGACGAAAGAAAGCAATCTCGCCAAGGCTGCTCCGCACCATGCTGCACCGGCTAATAGAAATACTTGCTGAGACTGAGTTGCGAGACAGCCTGCTCCGAGACAGAGAAAGAAACCTCCATAGGTGGCTCTTAATTCCGAAACACCGAGTGCCCCAATGGGTCTGATTCCTAACGTTCGACCTATTCGCTTCGGAAATAGCAATCCTACGCAACCAAGAAAGAGGGTTATCAATGCTCCCAGATTGGCAATCCATACCATACGCTTTATCGCCGCATCAAAAATTCATCTAGATTTAGGATGGCATTGGCGACCACCGTCCAGGCCGCCATTTCGGCAACATCGAGACTTTCAGGGAGTGCTCCCAAGGGCTCAGTCGCCATCTTCTTGGCAGCTTCGGGTTGCGATTTAAAGATTGCCACAGCCTTCTCATAAAGTTTTTGCAAAATTTCAATTTCATCTGGTCGAATAGGTCGGCACAACGCCTTCTTTAAGCCGTATTCAATACGAACGGCGTTCGAGTCATCAGAGGCTTTAAACATATTTCTTCCTAGAGCTTGAGCTGCTTCGATGTAGACTGGGTCGTTGAGCGTAACAAGCGCTTGCAGCGGCGTATTGGTTCGCATACGGCGAAGTGTGCATACTTCTCGATTGGGTGCATCGAAGGCACTCATCGATGGATAAGGATTGGATCGACGCCATGTGGTATAAATCCCACGACGATACCGATCGTCACCCGCGCTGGTCGCCCAGTCGGTGCTCGAGCCGAACGCTGCCGATAAACCGAGCGCTGGTTGGGGTGGTTTCACGGGAGGGCCGTTCATTTTCGAGCTCAATAGTCCCGCTACTGCTAGTGCCTGATCACGAATGGTTTCAGCGGGTAGACGAAAGCGTGGACCACGTGACAGCAAGCGATTGTCAGGATCCAATTGCAGAATATCGTCAGATACCTTTGAGGATTGCCGATACGTCGCACTTAAGAGTAATGTACGCAGCAACTGTTTTGTATTCCAGCCGCTTTCGACAAAATCGACTGCCAACCAATCCAGCAATTCCGGATGGCTGGGTAAGTCACCCTGCGATCCGAATTCTTCCGCCGTTGCGACAAGCCCTGTTCCGAAGATTTGTTCCCAGTATCGATTGACGGTCACCCGCGCTGTTAGAGGATTTTCCTTAGAAACGATCCACTTCGCCAATTCGAGTCGATTGCTGACCTGCTGATCCCCCACTTTGAAAGCATTCGGAATGCCAGGCTTAACTTCCTCGCCCAGGTCAAGATAGTTGCCGCGATGTTGTAATTTGGTGACTCGCTGACGATCTTTGCCCAGTTCTCTCAGAATCGGCACCGTCGTGTTTGGCTTGAAGGATGCAAGTTCAACTCTCGTTGCCTCGAGTCTCTGTCTTGTGTCTGCTAATTCGGGGGCAATCGAGCGAAAAAATATAGCTAGAGCATTTTTCTGTGCATCTGTTCGATCTGCGGTTGCAGTATTGAGAATCGCTTGCGTTTCCTTTCGAATGTTGGCCCACTTTTGAGCCGAGTCTTCAGCGGTCACTGACAAACGGAAACGACCAATTACATGCTGCAGATGTGGCGATTGATGAAACAACTCGACGCGTAGTCGACTTCCCTCTGGAATCTCGACGGATTTGGACGCAATCAACGTCACGCGGTGATCTCGTCCAGCCCCTCCACCGATTCCCCAGCCCTTGATGGGATCAATGGGTTTGCTGACAAGATTAGCGGCTACGTAATCTCCTTGCTGGAAATCAGCGATGGCTAGAGCGAACTCTACGAGGCGTGAGCCATCTATATCCCAAGCTATAGTCGGCTTGGATGTATCTTCGATTGTTTTTTCCCAGAGAACATTTTTGTCCTCCCCTAGTACGCAAACGCGTGCACCTTTCAATCTTTCGGACGTTGCCATTCCACCATCGGTTCGATTCCATATTACGATCTTCTCGATCAATTGAACCGATCCGAGATCCACCTCCCACCATGGATCGCTAGCATTGGCATCCGAGTGCGTTACCGAATTGGATTCAAAATAGTTCCCATTCGTGTTTCCATCGATCGCTCGCGTGGGCGCACCATCGTAGGCAGTATTGCTTTGAGATGCGGTACCTTTCTTAGCGATGTTTTCTCCTCGGCTCAGCACCTCGACTTCAGCCAGGGAAAGAATCTTATTCGCGCCTAATAGTTCGACTCGCACAAAGCGCCCTTGTAGAGTTGTACCTGCAGGCGGCAACAATGTAGCTCGAAGCTCAGTGAGTATAAAATTGCCATTGTTCCAGCCTGGTCCTTTGTTGGGTACGCGATCATCGGCGAAAGTTTCCAACTGAATCGCAGCTATTTGCGAAGTACCATCCGTTTTTAAATTAGCGAGATCCAGATCGATTTTAAAATTGTCTTTTCCCGCACCCGAGGCGCTGCGAATCATTTCGCTTGCTGGGTCGATCGTCATCGTGACGCCAGCTTCGCTTGTTGCCGATAGAACTCTCGGAATCGACCACAATGGTTGTTTTGGTAGACTCGTTTCCCATGACTGAAGTGCTCGTTCCAATTCGGGTGTCATGGTATCGAGGGTCTTTACATCAGCAGCGAACTGTTCCTGAAGCACTGTGCGGCGTTTCAATTGCTCGTCGGACCAAGCTTCATATAGGGGCGATTCGTCACCGCGATCAGCGTCTTCGGTATTATTGAAGATGGCGAAGGTTTGGAAATATTCGTGCTGACTGATCGGGTCGTACTTATGGCTATGGCATTGAGCGCATGCCATGGTTGTGCCCATCCAAACAGCATAAGTGGTATTGACGCGATCTGCGACCGCTACGTTACGGAACTCCTCATCATTTGTTCCCCCTTCGTTATTTGTTAGCGTGTTGCGATGAAAAGCGGTCGCAATCCATTGCTCTGCGGACGCATTGGGAAGCATGTCCCCTGCCAGTTGTTCGATTGTAAATTGATCGAAGGGCATATTTCGGTTATAAGCGCCGATCACGTAATCGCGATAAAGCCAAATGGTTCGCGCGGGATCATCGGCGTAGCCAGACGAGTCAGCGTACCTAGCCATGTCGAGCCACATTCGCGCCCAATGTTCGCCGTAGGTTTCTTTAGCGAGAAAACAATCCACCATTTTTTCATATGCATTTTCGGATGAGTCTTCGAGAAACTGTTGGATTTCAGCTTGGCTCGGTGGTAAACCAGTAACGTCCAGAGCGACGCGTCGAATAAGCGCATACCGATCAGCTTCCGCTTGTGGTACGAGTTTTTCTTGACGAAGTCGCTCCACAATAAAATGATCGAATGGAACTTTGATCCAGCTTCTTTCGGAGTGGTTGGTTAATTGTGGAAGTTGAGGGAGTTGTGGGACGCGATAAGACCAGTGCATCGCGTAGTTCGCATTCAGGGCAACCCATCGTTCCAACAAGGCGATCTCGGAATCGGTCAACTTGAGTCCGGTTTCCGGAGGGGGCATTACCTTGGTGACATCTGTCGACTTGATGCGGACAATCAATTCGCTTTGCTCCGGTTTTCCGGGTACGATAGCGAAATGGCCTCCCAAATTTTCGGCAATTCCTTCTGGTGTATCGAGCCTTAAGCCCGATACACCACCACCTTGACGTTCATTTTCATCTGGACCGTGGCAGCGAAAGCAGCGATTGGAAAGAATGGGTCTGATATCACGATTAAAGTCAAGGCTTTTTGGCGTCGGGGTTTCACCGCATAGCAGCGATGCCGAAGAGACTGAAAAGATTAAAGCCAACAATCCACTGGTTAGGCCATCTGTTCGCTGCATAGCTCACTCGGGTGCTAGGATGGTAGGTATGTAGAACGAAATAACGTCGCAAACTACTCTGGTGCAAAGCCAATACGAAAATCTTTCGTCGCCTTGGTTTTAGCAGCGGTTTCCGGGAGTGTCGAATTGGTTATGAGTATAGCAGGAAAATATGTCGATCGAGACCGGCTTTATGTGAAAGTTCTCGATTGAACTTTTCTCGACATCAGATCGCACGGTATGACATTCATCGTAGTACGGCTTTGTTAGCATTACGGAATGAATGGGAAGCTCATTGGCCTGGGCTTCTCGAGCCGAAAAACCCTGATTGCCAATTCTCCCGACCTCATCCGCACATCCTGGGAAACGGCGACGTTTATGAAAGACAATTCGATCAGTGGCGTTAACGCCGCTGCGATATCAGGCCGCTTTGAATGGATTGCGCGTACTGTAAGACATCAGCCGGTGTCCAGATGAGGTTCCAAGATTTATACCAACTCGCATATTTGTCACCACCACCGATTCGTAAGCCTAATGCTACCACGTTGGAACAATTGCGTTGCAAGGTATCCCATGACTGTAGTGGGCCATGATACTGGACTCCTTCACGACTCAGCCCAAAGGACTGCCACCAATCCTTTATTGCCTTTTCATCGAGTCCAGCAATACGGATCACTTGATCAGGAGGTTGCCCCTCTGCCTCAACATCTGCAACGTAGCTGCGATTGCGAATGGGGTGCGATGCGTAAATATTCTGATGAATTCCGGATGGAACTTGCCCCGGTTGCTCGGGCCACCACGAAATATACGTTTGGTCTATTTGCATCGAAGCGTGTCCCCACGCTTCAGACTTACCACGAAAACTCCAGATGTAGACCGTCAGCATATCAAACCTCCCGGGTTACTAATTTGTTGCTATGCGATGTGGCTGAAATCCTTGATGTGGCTGAAATCCT